>ERZ1740059.1360-NODE-1360-length-12328-cov-4.511040_pt1 | contig 12328 bp, 10 predicted proteins | sample MGYA00581744_ERZ1740059 | MGnify/ENA primary metagenome ERZ1740059 (study PRJEB43018, sample SAMN04849738) | marine metagenome | isolation source: floating plastic debris | place: Pacific Ocean | collected 2008-08-28 | study: EMG produced TPA metagenomics... | reverse complement strand
ATCCAATCCCCGCTCAGAACTATACCATGCTGGAACTCACCGGCTTCATTAGTGAGGATGTAGACTGGCAATTACTAGATATGACCGGACGTGTATTGCGTGCTGGTCAGGCCACAGTTGTTGACCAAGAACAGCGCCTACGCATTGAAACGGCTGATCTGGCCGCAGGCTTGTACACCGTACGTGTATTGGTTGCGGGTAAGCAGTATGTGAAGGAGGTGGCGGTGTTGCCGCGTTAATTGACGTTGTTGGGAGAGTTGTACGATAGTTTATACGCAATTCCTTGCGCATAAACTATCGTTATATGATGAAACAACTAAAAACACCGGAAATATAAATAATGAAAAGCTTTCCATTTTATAGACAACTGGACTCGATGGAATGCCGGGCATAAAAAACTAATTAATGAAACACTTATATATTATTGCTATTTCTTTCCTGTGCATTGCCTGTAATACCAAAAATGATGATCAGAAAAAGTTAGATTTTGTGGAGTTTGACTTTCATTTTGATACAGAGTCAAATGAGATGCCGTACAATTTTTCTTCATATTGGGATACCTTTCCTACAATTGTCGATAGAACAGCATGGGAGTTTGCCAAAATCGGAAACATAGAAAGGATGCATGAGATTTGGGATACGAAAGAATCAATTGAAATTGGACTTACGCAGGAGCAACGAGATAGTTTTGGCCTCTACAAAGCAATGGATGCAATAGATTACATTTTGAATGAAGCTGAAGAGCATCAAATAGTCATCATAAATGAAGCTCATCAAATGCCCCAACATCGAATTTTTACCACTCGACTACTTGAAGGACTCAAAAGAAGAGGCTTTAAGCACTTAGGAATGGAAGGATATTTTAATACGCCTCAAGCAGATTCAATTATGCAAGCCAATGGTTATCCTATTCTTGATTCTGGATATTATACACAAGAACCTCAATTTGGCAATTTAATAAGAACTGCCTTTGATATGGGGTTCAATATATTTGGGTACGAAAGCAGTGGACATGCTAATGGGAAGGAAAGAGAAATTAATCAAGCCCGGAATATTGAATCCTATCTAAATCGATACCCCAACGAAAAGATATTAATTCATTGTGGTTTTGATCATGTGTACGAAGGATCTATGCCTAACAATTCCATGGGTTGGGGAAAGGCGATGGCAGGGAGATTGACGGAATTTACAGGAATCGACCCATTAACCATAAGTCAGACCATTTATTCTGAAAAGGGTAATAGGGATTACGAAAACTCGTATTATCAGATTACAGATCTAGAAAGACCTAGTGTTTTTGTCAATAAATCTGGTAAGCTATTTGGTCAGCTACGAAAGGAAACCTCTCTTGATTTACCTCCTATGGGCACATTCAGGTATGACATAGCAGTTTTCCATCCAAGAAGTAAAAAGTACGATCGTCCGCAATGGATGGTGTATGGTGATCGTAAAGAAGTAGAACTATCATTTGTTGAAGAAAATATCCAGTGCCCATGTTTGGTACTTGCCTACAAAAAAGGTGAGAAAGTCGGCAAAGCCGTTCCTTATGATATACAAGAGACGGATGATAAGAAGGTTACATTAGTTTTGGATAAATCCGACTTTGAAATTGTCATATTGAATCAGAAGAATATAGCCCTAAAAGCTGAATTTAACTAGGCATCATAGCAAAAACTTTATTTTCAAATCCTAATAATAGGGAGTGGTCAGAGTGAAGTACAAATCTCCTTAAGCAAAAGCCATTGACTTTTATGGGATGGGAGATATGGTTGAATAGATGAATTAATCCAAATAAAGAATAGAGTCACCACACATAACAATGCATGTAGCGCACATATCGGCTGAATGCCGATACGACGTATATGCCAAACTTATGGGCAATTTAGCAAAAATGACTTTTATATAATATGAGAGAAATGATCCAATATCATGTAAACTTACCAGAAGATGTATATAAAATCTTTTTAAAATCGGCAACGAAAAAAGAAGTCGCCAAAAACACCATTTTGTTTCACCCCCCAAAGGTCAATCGAAAATGCTTATTCATTAAGAGTGGCCTATTGCGAGGGTATAGAATTGTGGATGGTAAGGACTATACCCATCATTTTTTTAAACCGGGGTGGTTCGCAACTGATTTTGAAAGTTTTTTGAGCAATAACCCGAGCTCACTTTACATAAAATCTTTAACAAAGGTTAGCTACTTTGAATTTGATAAGGAAGTACTAATAAAGCTGTATAAAACTCACCATCAATTAGAGAGACTTGGAAGAATAATCGCGGAAAAAGCATATCTGTCAACTGTTGAAAAATTCTCGGAGATTCAAACGCTTGATTTAAGAGATCGCTATCAAAGTTTAATAAAGAAGAATCCTCAACTATTTCAGGATGTTCCTCAAAAATATATAGCCTCTTACCTAGGGGTGTCTGAACAAAGCTTAAGTAGAATTAAAGGAATGTGATTTCTTAACAAATGTGATTGTTCGTCAATTAACGCCCATCTAGTTTTGTGACTAGCATTAACTAACGTCAATAATTAAGATGAGCAATTTTCTTAGCATTCCAGTATCCATAATTTTTCTCTTGAGTATTTCTCTTGTAAATGCTCAAAATGGAGAACTCAATCCTTCCGTGTTAGCGGGTAAATGGACGCTAGACTTCACACCTCATAGGCTAGATGACTCAAACTTTGCCTCCATGGAGATCACGAAAGTGACGAACGATACTTTAGAGGGGTATTTCTATAGAAGTGGTGTAGAAATGACGGATGGGCAAGTTAATATATCCACCGGTAAGGTTTATTGTGCATTAGTATCTGGAGATGGAACAGGCAAATACTATACCTCCTTTTACTATGAAAACGACAAGCTATACGGAACGACCCATTCAGTAGATAAAGACTTCTTATCTGTTTGGACTGGAACTAAGGATAAAGAAGCGTTTCAGCCCAGTTTTGAAGTCTCTGATAGTACTACACACAAAATCCCGGAAGGCCAAGAATACACTTTTGGATATTTGGAAGTATTGGAAAACAGAAGCAATCCGAATAGCAGAACAATTAAGGTTCCGGTCTATATTTTTAAAAGTAGAAGCTCTAACCCAAAACCCGATCCCATCATATATACTGTTGGTGGCCCTGGTTACACTTCTATGCGTGCATCCAGATATATGAAATACTACAAGTATCTTGATGATAGAGATTTTATCTTGTTTGAACAAAGAGGTACTCAGTATGCAAAACCAAGTTTAGATTGTCCCGAATGGGCAAAAGCGGTTTATCAATCTAATCTTCCAAATTTTGATGTTGCAAAAACGGATAGCCTTTTTCAAAAAGCAGTTGGAGCGTGTAAGGAGCAATTAGAAGATAAGGGGATTGATTTAAACTATTACACAACCAATCAAATTACAGCTGATATTAATGACTTGGTAAATGTATTGGGGATTGAGGAATACAACTTACTTACCATGTCTTACAGCACTAAAATAGGGCAGGTTTTAATGCGAGATTATCCCGATAAGATCAGAAGTGTTGTGATGGATTCACCCCTACCATTAGAGGTGAACTATGATGAAGAAAGCGTGAAGAATCTTTTGGCAACTATTACAAAGTTGCTTTCGGATTGTGAAAATGACCAAAGTTGTAACTCGTCCTTTCCCAATATTAAAAACCGTTTTTTAGCGTATTTGGAAGAAAAATCTATAAATCCTCTAAAAGTAGAAGTCGAAAATCCAAAAAATGGAAATACGGAAACGTTCTATTTGAGAGGTAAAGATTTGATTTCGGTTTTTAGCGCTGCGTCCACAAGTGATGTGCCTAATATTCCTTTTGAGATTGAAAAACTTTTAAATAATGACTTGAGATCAGTTAAAGAACAACTGTCCTATCTTTTCCAAGAACCTGGAAAAGGAATAGGCATAGGGATGCGTCTATCTGTATGGTGTGCAGAAGAAAATCCGTTCAATACTTTAGAAATAATTGAGGAAGAGACCAGCAAATATCCCGAATTGAAAGGGTTGTCACCAGCTGTATATGATGACGAAATTTGCGAAATATGGGGCGTTAACAAAGAGCCTGCAATTGAAAATGAAGCAGTAAAAAGCGATATTCCTGTCCTTTTAATAAGTGGAGAATATGATGAGTTAACACCTGTTAAATGGGCTGAGTCAATGACTAATAACCTTGTTAATAGTTATCATTTGATCTTTAATGGTTGGAAGCACGGCCCAACTACCAATTGGAGCAATCCGTGTGCTATGCAAGCAGCAAATGATTTCTTTAACGATCCAAGTTTAAAACCAGTCCCTGATTGTCTTAAAGATTTAAAAACACCCAAATTCAAAGTGGAATAAAAAAGCCCATAACAAAGTCCAGAACGCACATAGTTGCTAAACGCACCTACGTCGTCTGCACGAACCGTTGGTGGCGCAATGCTCCACTAACTTTCGGCGTCGCAGCCGAAAGTTAGCTTCCACCCAAAAAGAAACCATTTGAATTTAATGGAGATTGGGAATTTGAATGTTAATTTGAGGCTTTTAAAAGACTTCAATGTAGAAGGTGAGCTTATACCTCAAAAGATTCGGAGAAAGAAAGTAAAGAAATGTGTGGGTATGATGAAAATTTGAGAGAATAGTTTCCAGACGTAAATTCAATTAACGAATTCAAAAAAGTGTTCGGAGTTGGAAATATATTTGTGTTACTATACTGACGACGAAGTGATTTGGGAACCCCAAACTGACTTCGTGTCAGCATTTACCCGGCCTCCGCGGTGGAACTTTGTCCCAAACCACTCCGTTACGGGTATATTTACCAAAGAAGGTTATTCTTGTGTTGGATTGAGAATGAGTGTGCTTTGCTCTTAAGCTAAACTCTGATGCAGTTAAATAGAGCGTCTTAAATCTGCAATCAATTATATGAACTCACATTTTGTCACCTCTTCCCTTAACAAAATATGAGTTCAAAAAAATCTATTGCTTCACCAAACGTGCACTGCCAAGAGTATCATCTTCTAAGAAAAATAATAAGGTATAAAGCCCTTTAGGTAAAGCAGAAAGCTCCAATTGCTGCGTACCGTCTGTGGAGGAAATAACTCTTTGGCCTTTTACATTAATGACATCTACGCGTTTAGCTGTGGTAGTAGGAAAATTAACAAGACCAGAGGTCGGATTGGGAAAAATATCAATTTTTCTATCACTAAAAGTAGAGCTTGTTGTGGTCGTTTGATTGTCTACCCGCAACAAATAGCCTAACCCATTATTCCCGTCCGCAAACTCCAAAACATAAGTTAACCCATTGAATCTGTCTATTTCAGCTAAAGACAAATTGGTATTGTCAGCAACTTCTGATACAAGATCGCCCGGCATATTAGTAGCGAAATCATAAATATTGACTCGACTCGTCAGGTTTGAATTTTGGTTTCTGACAGAAAGGTAAAGTAAATCCTCGTCAACAGCAATACTCGTAGGGAAATCTAAACCTGTGAGGAGAGTAGTCAAAGAAGGCGTTTCTACATTCAAATCAACACGCAGTAAACTCCCGTCCGAACCGTCCGTAATCAATAATTCATCCCCCAGTATTGCAAAATCAGTCAAACTATTCGCATTGGTATTAATGAAATTTTCGAGTTGTGCATCGGGGTTCCCCATGTCGTAAGTAAATATGCCGCCACCGAAAAAGTAAAACTTACTGATGTACATTGTTTCCTCCCTAATGACCAGATTAGTCGGTAGCCAAGGCAAACTGAGGTATACTTCCGTACTTGGCGCGTCACTGTTGATGTTTGATATTTTGTAAATGAGACCCTCTGATACAAATTCTCCCGAACTGACAAAATATAAATCCTCTCCCTCTACAACCATACTACCAATTGGAGTAGCGAATGGGTTTTCAAAAATAATTGTTCCGGGGTCATTAAGTATATCACCGTCGTACGCATATATTTTTACAGATTCAAACGCTGAAGGAGAAGCCGCTACGTAGATTTTTTCTTCGGAAGCAACTACCGCATTTGTCACAATAAATGGACCTCCGATTGTATCTAACAGTGCCAAAAGATTAGTCTGACCAAATAGGAGAAAAAAGAAGGAAAGTAAAAAATTCTTCATCTCGTTATTATTATATTAAATAATGCTGCTGAAACAAGATTTTTTTTGGACAGTTTAGGTATGTTTAAACTTAATAAGTATGTTTTCACGCATAAGGCAAATAACGTATTTTTAGCATTCTGTCTATTTGAATAAAATTAGTCGAATCAGGTCAGATTGATATTAATATAAACAATGGGTTGTCAATGACTTTTTTTGGAGAGAGCAGTCCAAATGAATAATTTAGAGATAGTCAAATTCATTGTATCAAAAATCCTAAATCAAAAAAAAATGTCATCTATAATCTGATTGGAAATTGCAACAAAGAAATGGTTGAAATCCTGTTAAATAATAGGGTTAATCAGTACAATAGTCCGTGGCGATTTTGATCCATCGTTTGTCCCTAAAAGCGGTAAACACACTCCGGCCTTGGCTATTTCTACTCTGGCTGTGCTGGTCGCGAGCTACATGGTTTGGAACTTAGTGGTATTGCTGTAGTTGCTCAAAAGCACAAAATAGCTCGCTCAATCGCTTGTGCCGACATAGACAAAGATGGAGGCGAAGTATTATTTGCTTATCACTCCCGCTTCCAGATCGAAATGCTCTATCGAGATGCCAAACAGAACCGGGGTCTAACTCAGTGTCAGACCCGCAGCGAGAAGAAAATACACTTTCATCTCAATGCTAGTTTGACTGCGGTATCGGTAGCGAAAGCTGCTCACCACCTAGGATACGGTAAACAAGATCAAGCCTTTTTTTAGTAGACATCAAAACCCTATGTACCAATGAATTATTGTTAGGGCAACTTATTTCCACGTTTGGCATCAATTCCAATATGTCAGAAATTAAATCCCTGTGAGAGGCAGTTACGAACTTCGGGAGAGTGGTTGCCTAAATCGTCACTGACTATTGATTTAACAGATACTAAAATTATTTAAATATTGAGTATTTACAATTCACTTTTATTCCTTTTCTTTTCATTCCTTGTTGGCTTAACTTCATGTACCCGATCGTCACCTGTTGAAGAAGAACCAAAAATAGAAGAAAAAATCAAGTACATACCAAGTATTACAGCTAATACTTCTTCTTTTAGTTTATTGGAAAAAGCTTTTGGATCTCAAAAGAAAGATCAAGGTTATAAAATTATATCCACTAAAGATGGTAATTACCTCATTACCGGTTTAACTGAAGAAAAAGACCTCCCGACATTTAATGCTATAATTCTGAAGATTGATCCAAATGGTAATGAAATATGGAGAACAATATATGGTAAGCCAAGAATTTCTGAAATAGGATGTGATTTGGTAGAACTTGAGAATGGAGCTTTCATAGTACTTAATAAAGTAATGAAAGGTGGATTTTATAGCGGTGCATCTTTATTGAAAATAGATCGGGAAGGTAATCGAATTTGGGATAAGAGGTATCGTGAAAATAGTCGCTTTGAACCTAAGAATATATTAATTAACCAAGATTCTCAAATACTAATCGGAGGTGTATTGGCAGAAAAAAGAAGAAATCATGGCTATCTCCTTTGGGTTGATAAAGATGGAAATAAAATTAAGGATCAGACTTATGGCGGTTATAATTTTCCTACTAATCCAAAATTTGCGAAATATGATGAAAACATAAATGCTACTACATTTCCTTTAGGTGAGTCAACTAATAAAATTATCCAAGCTCAAAATGGAAATTACTTTTTTGCTGGAAAAACTAGAACAAAAGCACAAAAAGGTAATATTCCAAATGGTTGGCTTGTGAGGTTGAATAATGAGGGAGAGCTAATTTGGGATAAAGGAATAGTAAAGTCAGGAGTTAGAGAAGTTATTGATATGTTTGAAACAGAAAATAATAACTTAGCTTTAATAAGTCAGTGTTCAAATCCAGATTTAAGAAAACCAACTTTTGGGTTATCAATATATAATCAAGAGGGGAAATTATTACTTGATGAGGAATATATTCATGAAAAAAATAATGAAGTAATTCAAGGATTAGTTCTACCATCTGGTGATATGATTCTACTAGGATCAGTCAATTCAAATCAAATTGTAGAGAATCGTCAAATTGATTTAAAAAATATTTCAGATGAAGAAAAAGAAAAACTATTAGATGATGGATGGAAATTACATATAGCAGGTCAAGTTGATCATGAAATAAAATATGAATACTTATCAAAAAAGATTCCATTGACAGATGAAGAGATACAAAAGAATAAGGATCGCAACGAAGATGTTTGGCTATGTAGGGTCAATTCCAAAGGGGAAGTAATATGGCAAAAAACATTTGGTGGGCCAGGAAACGACAAAGTAAGATCTATGGCTTTAGATACAGATAATAATCTGATTCTATGTGGGTATTCTGGTTCAAATGACTTTCGTGAAATGGATATATGGTTTTTCAAAATGAAGCCTTAGTTCTATTATTGGCGGCTTGGTTGAATTGGTTTTTTCGTTTGTGATTATCCGACTAGATATTGCGGGGTATAAAAAAAGTTAGCCTAAGAGCATAGTGTTGCCCTTAAGTTTTCGACGCGGAAATAAAGTATTAGCGTGACTGTAAGAAAGTTAGGAATACGAGACTAAATAGAATAGATGCTGATCAATCAAACATGAGCTACAGAGTACGAGGGCTCATATGTATTTACTCCTACCGTAATCAAAACAATCAAGCCATGCTAAAAACCATTAAAAAAATCCTTCTCAGCTCGCTTTCTATTTTAGGAATCACGTTTCTAATTTGGGTGGTGTTTTTATTGAATCCTGGTTTATCATACGCTAATGAAACCCAATTTGATTACATAACAATTTACCACAACCAAGCACTTAGCGAACAAACGGAGGAGGTTATCAATGCGGCCGTTGCAATTATCAAGCACTCAGACCTCTTTGAAAATGGTACCTCTATCCAACTTTGCTTGAATGATGATCCTACGTATCCGAGTCTTCATCCATTTGCGGGGCAACCATTGGCTTACGCCATGCTGAATAAAACGATCCTCAAAAACTGCACGATAGATTTTTAGAATAATGTGGCTCAAACCCAATGGGAGGTCAATAATAATGAAGTTCGACAGTTTAACTTGACTTGGCTATTAGCGCACGAGTTTATGCATAATTTGCAGTTTAAGGCGAATGCCGACTATGTGATTACTACCACCTTAGGTAAGCTTAACTGGAAGCTGGAGGGGCACGCGGAATACATAGCAAGAGCATTTAAGAATGATGGCAAGTTGCGCGGGAAGATTGATAGATACTTGATTGAAGAAAGTAGGGAACATTCTGGCTTACCCGTCTTTGCCAGTGAAGATGGAACTAAGCAGATTTTGAGCTACTATAAATATGCCTTAGTCATTCAATACCTGATGGAGATTAAGGCACTAGATTTCCACGAAATTTGCGAACTAGAAGCTAGCTTGGATGAAGTATATTCAGATATGCTACATTGGAAAACGTTTCAGTAACTCCAAACTACGATTCGTCCACCTTAATTTGGAACCGAGCGCTGGAGTGAGCATTTTAGCGCAGCATTACAGCACAGTACAATGAATAACTGGTATCGAGAATTAAGGACGGCTTTCATTATCGTGGCAATCACCTACGTGATTACGCTAGTGGTGAGCTTCTCGCTTGGTGATGGGCCAATGACCTGGGCTTGGGCTTGGGAAAACCTGTTGTATAACCTCTACTACGGCATTCCGATGACGCTAGGGAATGGTTGGCTATTTGATTATATCGGTCGGCGTTACCCCTGGGATAAACAACCGCGCAAGCGGGCTTGGATCGGAATAATTGGATCGATTATTTTTACCATGGCGCTGCTCACTGGACTCAATTTTATCCTATGGTATTTTGTCTTTGGCAATGAGGTGAGTATGCTTTGGCTATGGCGAAATCGTACGTTTCTTATAGTTGCGTTGATCATTACGGCTATCCTGACCATCACTTTACACGCCATAGGTTTTTTTCAGGAGGTACAGCGCGAACGAATTCTCAATGCACGGCTTCGTCAAGATAAATTAGAAATGGAGCTTGGGGCTTTACGGTCGCAAGTTGACCCACATTTTCTGTTCAATAGTTTTAATGTATTGTCTGGCTTGATTGATGAAGATCCAGATAAGGCCCAGGTCTTTTTAGCCCGTTTGTCAAGTATTTATCGCTACGTGCTGGAACAACGTAACGAGACTACTAGTACGGTGGCTGAGGAGTTGAATTTCGCTCAACAATACCTCAGCTTACAGCAAACTCGCTTTGAAGATAGTATCCAACTTGATACGCAAATATCGAAGGAAGGCTTGGTCAAAAAAATCCCTTCTCTCAGCTTACAGCTGCTACTGGAAAATGCAGTTAAGCATAATGGCTTTAACCCTACTAATCCTTTACAGATAAAAATAAGGGAAGAGCAAGGGCAATTGGTAGTGCAAAATAGCCGGAAGGCACGCCGGAGCCTAGCCAAAAGCAGTGGCATGGGCTTGCAAAATATTAAAGATCGCTATAAGCTATTATCTGAGCAGGAGCCAGAGGTACGAAGTGATACGCTTTCTTTCACCGTTAAATTACCTCTGCTATGATTCGCGCGGTTATTGTAGAAGATGAAGCGGTTGCTGCCCGACGCTTACGCAAAATGCTCGAAGCTGAAGGGGTAACCGTTATTGAGTGGCTGTCCTCGAATGAGACTTTGCAGCTTTTCCTCGCCCAAAAAGCCGCTCCAGATCTATTTTTCCTAGACATTCACCTGAATGATGGCATTGTTTTCGAAACCCTACAGACCCAAACCGTAGAGACGCCCATTGTTTTCACTACGGCTTATGATGAGTTTGCGATTCGGGCGTTTAAACAGAAGAGTATTGACTACCTGTTGAAGCCTATTGCACCGGAAGACCTCCGAAGAGCGCTTGCCAAATATGAGAGCTTGTACCAAGCTGCACCGCCTATTGATTGGCAGGCGCTGAGTAAATTAGTACAAGCAGATGCGGTCAGCTACCGAGAACGTCTTCGCGTTAAAGTAGGGGACCATCTGCGCAGTATTCCATTGGCGGAAGTGCAGCTTATTTACAGTGAAAGTAAGCTTACTTTTTTGCAAACGGTAGACGGACGTTCGTACCCAACAGACCAATCGATAGATAGCCTACAGGAAGAACTAAATCCTAACCGATTTCATCGGGTAAACCGTGGGCAAGTTGTGCAAATAGACTATATCAAAGACGTGATTGCCTACTCTAATAGCCGCTGGGAAGTTAAACTGCAAGCGGATAAGCACCCTCGAATTATAGTGGCGCGAGATCGAGTTAAGGCCTTTAAGGAGTGGCTGGGGTAACGGGCAGCATTTCCAATATGGTATACGTAATAAGAGATAAAAGTAAGTGCTAAGAATGTTGATTCATAGAGTGATACTGGCCTGCTTGGTTCTCGCGTGGCAGGTAGATGTGTTTTCACAAGTGGATAATATTCCACTATCTATAGGCCTAGGAGGAGGTGTTGATATCGTTTCCAATAAAGACCTTGCTGCTTCCCCCTTGAACTATAGTGGTGTTGGTCTTCCGGTAGGGCTAAACGGCTTTAAATTGTCAGATAGGTGGATCAATCATGTAGAGATTCAACTCATTCTTCCTGTTCTCACCAATAACTATTCTCTAAGTTCTAAGGTAAATACCCAGCTGCTAGATTGGGCCAAAGTCAGCGTTAAATATCAATTGCTCCGCAACATTGAGGGGAAAGGGGTTAATTTCGTTGGTGGTGAAATCGAAAGTAGTTTCTTCTACCGCGAATATGACTTCTTAGACGGCTATGGCTGGGAGTTTGAAAACAGCTTAAATGTTAGCTATGCTCGGAAAATCGACTTGAATGATAAGTCCTTCATCCTCCCTCAACTCAGTGTGCCCATTATTGGATACCTCAATAGGAAGCCATCCTTAACCTACGACGAGGAGTTTCTAAACGATTTTAATAGAGAGGGACCGATTAGTACTTTACGATACGGGCGCTGGAAGATACCCTTTGATCAATGGCTTGCCTTCGAACTTAATATCCTTTATCATTTAAACTTGTCAAACCGGCTGAATTTCCAAAGTAGGGTAGGGCTCAATTTTTACCAAATTTCCTTTCCAGAGAAAGTGCAACACATCAATATACCGTTCAGATGTTATCTAAACTATCAACTCTAATTCTTTCGTTGCTCCTTTTGGGGTGTAGCAAAGACGCACTTGATTACAGTAAAATCGAGGCTTTTGATGACTTGCACGAAAGCGTCGCCAGGT
>ERZ1740059.1359-NODE-1359-length-12339-cov-4.591094_pt1 | contig 12339 bp, 18 predicted proteins | sample MGYA00581744_ERZ1740059 | MGnify/ENA primary metagenome ERZ1740059 (study PRJEB43018, sample SAMN04849738) | marine metagenome | isolation source: floating plastic debris | place: Pacific Ocean | collected 2008-08-28 | study: EMG produced TPA metagenomics... | reverse complement strand
CCTGCCCAGTTACTCTTACCTGCGTTTAAACCTGATGATTGGCCGCCGATAAATCTACAGGCATCCATCCCATTTCTCGGGTTAGACGTGGCTCAAGACAGGAGTAATTTTGTAATGATTGTCCTTTGAAACCCTGATCTAATCTACAGTAAATGAGTGACAAAACATGAACCGCTGCTGAGTTAGGGATGAGCTCGTTTATTCTATCGAGACTATTAATCAGCGGCACAATCAAAACGCCACATATCATTACAGCAAACGATCTAGAGGGTCTTTAACATGCATCTGAGTGAAATCACCCATCCTAACCAGTTGCATGGCTTGTCTGTGAAACAGTTAGAAGCCATTGCCCAGCAAATCCGAGAAAAGCACCTTAAGACAGTATCCACCAGCGGCGGGCATCTGGGACCAGGGCTGGGGGTAGTAGAGCTAACCTTGGGGCTCTATCAAACTCTGGATTTAGATCGTGACAAGGTGATTTGGGATGTGGGACACCAAGCCTATCCCCATAAGCTAATCACAGGCCGTTATAGAGATTTTTCATCTCTACGACAGAAAAATGGGGTGGCAGGCTACCTCAAACGCTGTGAAAGCAAATTTGATCATTTTGGCGCTGGCCACGCATCCACCAGCATCTCTGCAGCATTGGGCATGGCCATCGCCCGTGATTCGCAAGGCGATGACTATAAAGTAGCAGCAATCATAGGCGATGGAGCTTTAACCGGGGGAATGGCCCTAGAAGCTATCAACCATGCAGGTCACCTCCCCGACACCAATCTAGTCGTAGTTCTCAACGACAATGAGATGTCCATCTCTCCAAACGTCGGTGCTATTCCCCGCTACCTCAACAAGATTCGCCTGAGTCCCCCGATGCAGTTTCTCAGCGATAACATTGAAGAGCAGGTTAAACAGTTGCCTTTTGTAGGTGACTCCTTTTCGCCAGAATTAGACCGGGTCAAAGAAGGGATGAAGCGTCTAGCCATGTCTAAAGTAGGCGCTGTATTTGAGGAACTTGGATTTACCTACATGGGGCCAGTGGATGGTCATAACTTAGGTGAATTGATCAGCACGTTTAAGGAAGCCCATGCTAAAGGAGGTCCGGTTCTGGTTCATGTGGCTACGGTAAAGGGTAAAGGCTATGAAATTGCTGAGAAAGACCAGGTGGGGTATCACGCCCAATCTCCGTTTAATCTAACCACCGGTAAAGGCTATCCATCCACTAAGCCCACACCACCCAAATACTCCAAAGTGTTCGCAGAAACCCTAGTTAAACTGGCTGAGGATAATCCTAAAATCATTGGGATTACAGCAGCTATGGCGACAGGAACAGGTCTGGACAAGCTTCAAGCAAAACTTCCTAAACAATATATTGATGTCGGCATTGCTGAGCAGCATGCCGTCACCCTGGCTGCAGGTCTAGCGTGTGAAAATATGCGTCCTGTAGCGGCCATTTACTCTACATTTCTGCAGCGTGCCTATGACCAGATTGTCCATGATGTGTGCATTCAAAATCTACCGGTCTTCTTTTGTCTAGATCGAGCCGGTATTGTTGGGGCAGATGGCCCGACCCACCAAGGGATGTATGACATTTCATATCTGCGCTCTATTCCCAATATGGTAGTCATGGCCCCTAAGGATGAAGCCGAACTGCAGCAGATGATGGTTACCGGTATTGAATATACCGATGGCCCCATTTCAGTGCGCTACCCCCGTGGCAGCGGCTATGGCGCTCCATTAATGGAAGAAGGCTGGGAAGCACTCCCCATCGGTAAAGGGGAAGTACTTCGTCAGGGTGATGATCTGCTGCTGCTGGGTTATGGGTCCATGGTTTATCCAGCCATGCAAACGGCAGAAATTCTAAGCGAGCATGGTGTTGAAGCCACTGTAATCAATGCACGCTTTGTCAAGCCTCTAGATGAAGCACTGATTGCCCCTCTGGCACAAAAAATTCAGCGGGTAGTGACCTTTGAAGAAGGATGTCGGATGGGTGGCTTAGGCTCGGCTGTAGCAGAAGCGCTGTTTGATCGTGATGTACCGATTTTGCGTCTTGGTATTCCTGACATTTTGGTAGATCACGCTACTCCAGCCCAGGCTAAAACAGCCCTGGGGCTTACTCCTGCTCAGATGGCTGATAACATTCTCAAGCGGTTTTCCCTAACTCAGCTTGAGTTGGCCAGCTTGGGGCAGCAAGGCTAGATAAATAGCCAGATTTGCCCCCTGCAGGGAGCCTCCCTGTGGGGGGTATCTTGTCTTTTTTTAACCTATCGCCGCTGTTTTCGCTGGACACGACGGCGACGAGTGCTCACTGCCATCGAGGCAGGCGAGAGAGCTGGAACATGAAGTAAATTCCGTTCTCCTTCGGATGATGGTCTAGCCATTGGCAAAACAGGCAGGTCTCTACAAAGGTCTACAAACCAAAGACCTAGAGCGACTAATAGTGTCATCACGCTTAGCAAAAATATAGCCATCGACCCCATAACAAGAGCATTGACTGCAATCATGGCTCGGAGAGTGAGCACCCCTAAACTGGTCAACATACCAAGTAGCGTCGCTACCGTAAGCACAAAACTGATATAGGCCCAATGGCACCGTCGCTTTAATTTCAGGGTGGCATGATTGCCGGAGCGGAGCCAACACCACCGTAGCCAAGCCGCCACAGTTACTGCCATTACAATAATTACCATTACGACATTGTTGATTAACAGTGAGATGAGCTGGCCTGTTTGGACAGAGGACATCGCAACCTTGTCTCCACTTACTTCTGACAAATATAGTTCAATTGTACTATTTTAATTCACTCATGACGCCGTCGTGGGAGAAAAGTCAGTCGGGTGGTATCGTTGTGGGCGTGTTTGACCCTTTGTAGGCAAAAAATGATTTTTTAAGAAGCATTTTTGACCTAATCTAAAGCGTTACTAATCAGCTGTTTTGGTTGCATATGCAAGTGAAGTCACATCAAAGACATATGGGGATCTACTTTTTACTGGGCATCCTTGTCTGTGGGTCGACTATCGCTTCTAAGCTTGCTGTTGTTTGGGGTGTTGACTCGTATATCTATTCACTCCCGATTGTGGGGGGTGTGTTAGCCTCGCTTGAAATAGCTGAAATTTCTAGCCCTATATTGCTAGCACTTTTGGGCATAGCCCTAGGGGCACTCACTTACTATTTGCCAAGCGACATTAACCTAGGTATGCGGTTGTTATTGCTAGGCATCACTTTGCCGCTTGTCCTTATCTTGGGTCATCGAGTGCGGTATTACACCTGGCTACAGCGAGTGGCCGATCAAGAGAGTCTATCCCTTGAACAAGCACAACAGGTGACTGATACATTTTTGCGCCGAGAAACAGATAAGTCTGGCAGTGTAGGATTTTATTGGTACACAGCTACTCGAGCTGTGCCACCCACTCGACTTGACAATTTGGAGACATCCAACGATACAAGCTCACTCCAAACCCAGCTAACTGATTTAGGCAAACGTCAGACCGGTTTATTGGGGCTGGCTTTTACCGTCTATAACTGGCTTTTTGCCCATGCAGGTTGGGGCATTCGCGCTATGTATGCATTGCTGTCCGGATTTATTGGGTTGGCTTACTTTTATAAGGGTCAGCGGTGGGCGACTCGTCAGCGTCGCCAATAACTTTTGGTGAGAGTTGAGTTGAACGCACTACGTCCTCTATGACCACCCCCTACGGCCAAAATTCCCTCAACTATGCTGACGCGGCCCTAGTTTTAGCTGGCGGGCAAAGTCGCCGCATGGGTCGCGATAAAGCCCTGTTAACTTTTTCTAGAGAGGGGACTGATGAGACTGGTGGGATAACACTGCTGCAGCAAACCTGTAAGGTAGCTCAGAGCTGTGCAAAGCATACCTATGTTTTGACTCCCTGGCCAGAGAGATACTGTGACCTGCTATCGTCAGCCGTAGTGTTGCTCAAAGAATCAGCCGTCGGACGTGGTCCATTAATTGCTCTGGCTCAAGGATGGTCGATGATTTTGGCCCACGCTCAAAACAAACATGAGAGCGCCCCCTGCTGGTTGCTGGTATTGGCCTGTGATATGCCAGCCCTTGATGCATCTACTTTGCAAACCTGGCAGGGACAGTTAAAGACTGTTCGAGAGGATGCGATCGCACTCTTACCCAGACACAATAATCGCTGGGAACCCCTGTGTGGGTTTTATCATCAACGCTGCATCCCCAGTTTAGAAACAGCCGTACAAAGCAATATTCGGTCGTTGCAACAGTGGCTAGACCACGAAACAGTCATCCCGCTGACTGTAGGCGATTCTCATATATTACAAAACTGCAATACTCCGATGCAATGGCAGCAGTTTTTAGCCTCAACAGAGGCCAGAAACCCATAGACAGCTTGACAAAGGGCATCTGTTTGTAATGTTAAGCTGTGTGATGTTTTAGTCGAGGGAATTCGGTCCTGATGCCATAAACCCTTATAGTTATGGTTAACGTTTGTTAAATTTCCTCATATTCTGGAGATTCTCAAGTGGCGATTCCTCTGCTGAACTATTCACCGGTTACCCAAAATTCTCGGGTTGAGGGCTATGAAATTTCTGGGGATGATCAGCCTAAGATTTATTCGACTCAGAATATTCTGTCTTCGACTGATATCACTGATCTGATTGAAGCAGCCTACCGTCAGATCTTCTTCCATGCCTTTAAGGCCGATCGTGAGAGATTCCTAGAATCTCAGCTACGTAGCAATCAAATCACCGTGCGTGATTTTGTTCGCGGACTGCTGTTGTCAAATACCTATCGCAACAGCTTTTACAAAATGAACAGTAACTATCGTTTTGTAGAGCAGACTGTCCAGCGCATTTTAGGTCGCGATGTCTTTAACAAAGAAGAAACTATAGCCTGGTCAATCATAATAGCGACTAAGGGTATTGAGGGTTTTGTTGATGCACTCCTCGATAGTGACGAGTATTTAGAAAATTTCGGCGACGATATTCTTCCCTATCAACGCCGTCGTGTTCTACCTAGCCGTGCCTCAGGTGAGCTACCTTTCAATATCAAATCCCCTCGTTATGACGAGTACTACCGCTCAATTTTGGGCTTTCCCAAGCCTGTTGTTCAATCAGTTGTTCGTCGATTTATACCGCAGGAGCAACAGCCCAAGGCTGGAAGTCCTTCTTTGTATATGAATATGGCACGTGGTTTGAGCAACAGCCAGCCTTCGTCGACTCAGCAAGTGTCGACGGCAAACGTCAACTTTAAAGCTGGCGTTCCTTACCGTCAGGTAAGTTTTGCCATCAATGATCCTGTAGCGGCAGCGGCTATTGCCAAAGCTAAACAAGAAGCTTAAGGGATTGTCTTAATTCTTCTACTGGGTTGGATTAGGATGGACTATCTGCCCAGCAGCTATTAGGAAAGTTTTAAGACGTTAGTTAATTTTTCAAAAGCAGTGCTTTTTAAGAGCACTGCTTTTTGGTTGTAATGCTCACAATATTGCAGAGGTGCTTGACATACTAAAGCCCTACTTATCGCTGGCGTAATCGATAGAGTAACGTTTCAAAGACTTGAGGAAGCGGTGCGATCGCAACCAGCCATTCCCCCGTGATCGGGTGAGTTAGGGATAGTTTTTTAGCATGTAGAGCCTGTCCCGGCAGATTTACCCCCACAGATCGACCTGCTCCATAGGTCATATCGCCAACAATTGGATGCCCCACCATAGCGCTGTGCACTCGAATTTGATGGGTACGCCCAGTGTCGAGCCGATAGTGCATTAGCGTATAGTTACCCAACCGCTCTTGAATACGCCAGTGGGTAACCGCTCGCCGTCCCCCTTTATCAAGGGAGACCACAGCCATTTTTTTACGATCTTTTAGATGGCGGCCAATGGGTGCATCCATGACTCCCCAATCTTGGTCGAGTAGTTTGGGCACACCAAAGACCACCCCAAGATACTCACGCTGAGCGGTTTTTGTCTGGATTTGCCCCTGCAGATGATGCAGCACAGGCTCCGTTTTAGCCACCACCATTGCCCCGGTCGTATCCTTATCTAAACGGTGTACGATGCCAGGTCGTTTAACACCACCCACCCCAGTCAGCTGCTCACCACAGTGGGCCAAAACTGCATTGACCAAGGTACCATTCGGGTGTCCTGGAGCCGGATGAACCACCATTCCTGAAGGCTTATTCACCACCAGTAGATACTCATCCTCATACAAAATATCAAGAGGAATTACCTCAGGCAGGAGTTCAAAAGGTTCTACCTCGGGAACGGTAAGCTTTAGCCGATCTCCAAAACCGACCATTATTTTTTTATTCGTGCAGGGTTCATGATTAATGCTGAGCGCCCCCTGCTCAATTAGTTTTTGAATCCGATTACGCGACAGATCACAATGCTGAGCAAGCCATCGGTCAATTCTTTCTCCTGAGCTATCCGTTACCGATAGTTCAATAATGTCGTTCGCTTGACCATCGTCCACAATCCATTTTCCATTGTTACCACGGCCTCTATTATGCCTGAACAATACTTAAGACTGTACTCTAGGCTGTACTGCCGCCCAATGGGGAGAGTGGGTCGGGGAGGCAGACGCTAACACCTCATATAGATTGACAACACGACCAACAACTGCGATCGCAGGTGCTTGAAACTGACGCTCCTCTACCTGCTGCACAATCGTCGCCAACGTTCCAATCAACTCCTCTTGCTCAGGGCGCGTTCCCCATCGCACCAGGGCAACCGGCGTCTCTGCCGCCATCCCCGCAGCTGTTAGTTCCGCCACAATATTCGGTAAATTATGCACACCCATATAAATCACGATAGTTTCTGACCCCTGGGCCAGGGCCGACCAGTTGACGTTCGGACGATATTTTCCCGCTGATTCGTGACCGGTCACAAACGTTACCGACTAACTATAGGCACGATGAGTAACCGGAATACCAGCGTAGGCCGGCGCCGCAAAACCCGCCGTAATTCCTGGAACAACCTCTACCTCAACCCCCGCATCAAGCAGACCGCTCATTTCTTCGCCACCTCGACCAAACACAAACGGATCGCCGCCTTTAAGCCTGACAACGACCGCGTGGGCCTTAGCTTGATCGATTAAAAGCTGAGTAATTTCAGCCTGTGCCATAGAATGACGTCCCCGACGCTTACCCGCATCAATCCGCTGGGTGCGATCGCTAATCATCGCCAAAATCGGCGGACTTACCAAAGCATCATAAATGACTACATCCGCATGCTCTAGCAGCCCCTTAGCCTTTAGAGTCAGCAAACCTGGATCCCCTGGGCCAGCTCCTACTAGATAAACTTTGCCAACCATAGCCTGGGTGAGCGGATGAGACATATCAGTTGAAATGAGATAGCTATAAACGAGTTAATTCTGACAAACCTAACCTAGTGTTTATTGCCAAAATAGATACATATATATGCAGCACATACTCCATGCAGCTTAAGACATCCTTAACCTTACGTCATAATCATCTCACTGGTGGACTGACTTGAGTCTAAGAAGCGTACCTTTTTGACTGAGATACCTGAAACGACTCCGGACTGTGGTCCAATATTTCCATCATCAGATTGACCAAATCAACCGTAGCCCCTAGAGGCGGGAGTAGGCGAAAATTTGTTCGTGGGAAGCGCTCAGCTAACTCCTCAGTTAAATGTGCAACGGCATCAGTAATGCCACCAGCAAAGAGAAAATAAGGAAAAATTGTCAGTGTCGAACACCCTTGCTGCATCAGATGAATAATCTGATTTTCGATATCAGACTCAATGGTCCAATAAGCAACGGCTGTCCCTAAAGATTTCGCCAGCTGATCCACAGCTCGATTGCCTCTAGCCCTGCGACTCCCATGGGCAACAATCAACCGACCTGTCTTCGGGGAATGCACAAATCGATTTTCAATCAAATGCAGCATGTCTTGAGCGCTGCCGATGTGTGACCCTAATTCCAAATCAATGATTCCATCCAGCTCATTTCGAGCCTGCTCTACCTCTCAGGGAATATCCTCCATCACATGCTTACCACGCAGCAAAAATAGTGGTACCAACCGTAATTGCTCAATACCCGCCGAACTAAGCCGACGGCCAAATTCTCGAATCTGCTCATGTAACGGCAAAAGCACGATATCTCGCACTGAAGTGCGCACTGTCGGCTGGTCTGGAGATAGTCGTGACGGTGTCAACGTAGTCCGAGGCATGGTCGTCACCACTAGACCCGAGGCCTGATCCTTACTAGAGGTATCTTTCACTGCCAAACCTGCGATCGCAGAGGCATGATTTTCCATCATCAATGGCCCAAACGACTGTCTGCTCCATAACCCCATCAAATCAGGATTGAGTCGTTCTCTAAGAAGCTGGGCTAGGCGATTCATAGCAATCTGATGTCTTGGATCACGACTACCATGGGAAATTAAAAGATAAGCTGTAGATGTCACGAGAAGTTTTGATTTAGACGAGACTGTAAAGGCGATAGAAAATAAAAAAATCGGGAGCAACGACCCGACGTATGTTTCAAAGAACTAGGAGCTAGCGTCTTAAAGGTTTATCAAGCGTACCAATCTAACAATAAACTGACGCTTTAGCCTTAGATCACAAGTCCAATGCTTGGGAAAACACTCCAAAGGTATACATTTGGGACAGACCTAGAAACAACTCCACACACATTTTTATCCCTTATATCCTCAATAACGTCATTGGCATCAAGCCACAAAACGGTATCAAAGCATTCAAACTGCATTTGACTCCAGATAACGGCTAACCCGTAGGCCGACCGCTGCACCAACCACTCTCTCTAGTATTACTACGGAACCGTGTCAAACTTCTGTTGTGGTTGATGCTATTTCCATCCTTGCTCTATCAGCTAGATGACCATCACCGCATCTAGTAAACCCAACTCAAAGACGGGGTAACCCTGCGCCAGCACAATTGCAAAATATTTGAGAAATCCATTTAATCACCTGACAGAGATGATATTATGAAAGCTCAAAACATGGCGAGCGTAGCCAAGTGGTTAAGGCAGTGGTTTGTGGTTCCACCATTCGGGGGTTCGAGTCCCCTCGTTCGCCCTTTTTCAGAGCCAGTTCTATGAAGCGTGCCTAAATTGTGCCTAGTTTCTGGGCTTTATTTAAGGCGTTGGCTGTCATCACATCAGTTTCTAGTAGGAGCAAGAACTGGATCATTTTTTGAATATCGCTTCGTGTCTTTGGCAGCACCACTTGTCTATGGAAAAGCACGTTATTTTCTATGGGCATTCTCCTAAACCTCACGCAACGGCAGATTGTTTGTCTACAGATATTGATCAAGGTTGTGCAATGATTCCAAGGCTACACGAACAGCCTTGAGATGCGACATTTATGTCGGTATTTTTTTTATGAGCAAAACAAGTCAGCCCTATTGATAACAAAAAGATTGTTATGCGCAAAGCGCCTTGCTGGATTTATGTAAGATAGCAAGCAACTCAATATTTTTTCAGGGGGGCAGAGCCATGCAGGGTGTCAGCCCTCATTAAACTTTACGGATTGGCGTCTGAAGAGGAGTCTTCTTGAAGAATGTCGCCTAAGTAAAGTTGTACAAAACTCTCAGCAGCTTCAAGCTTTATCTGCTTCAGCGCTCTGGTGATCTCTACGATCGTTTCTGAAGTTGGTTCACGCTTCTCGTGAAACCATTTATAAACCGTGGCGCGATCAATACCCAGAATGACAGCCAATTGATTTTGGCTGATGTTATGCGTTTGTAATACCTGTTTAAGCGCCTTACCTGCCTTTCCCATACCGCTAATCGTGTCAGAGGGCAGCAGGCCAAGTAAATGTAGTTCAGAGCGTCTACAACATGTTAACGTGGACTTTCTGAACCACAAAAGGATGTCGAACTGATGACTGATGAAGCTGGGCGTAAGCCTCTCAATCCACCTGCATCATCCGAATCGCCGGTTACCTCAAGACCCAATCAAGAACCAGTCCACCTCATGATTACTGGCTCCCGCTGGGGGATTCGCATCGTGATCCACACACTTTTCAAGTTGGGATTTGCCCCAGTTGATGCCTGGAGTAAACCACAGCAAATTCCCCATAGCAGTCGGCTAATGAGTGTCATGACCAAATACATTCAAAAGCCTAAAGGGGCAGGGGAGTCAGATGCCTCAAAACAAGGTGGTCGGCCCTAGTCCGGTTACAGCCTGGTTACAATCTGACTTTTATTTTGTCTACAAACCTGAAGCTCAGTCGTAATACTCTCAGGTACAGGTTACAGAGTGCCCTTTGCTCATAAAATCAACGTTAGACCACCGAAAGTGTGCGAAGTCATTATATTCTCTCACGCTCTTTTAATGAGATTGCTTATGGAAGTTGTTCTCTTTTGAAAACAGCTTTAAACTTTGGAATTCAGTGTTTAAACAGGGTCTATAATCGTTATTCTTGTTCTGTAGAAAGAGTCAATATATACGCTACAAAACATTGATTCAGTATTGCTATTGGATCTCGTCTTTTAGGATGCCTTCTCCTTTGACAAACCATGAAAAGCCAAACGCAATAATCGCAATTGATTCTAACCAAAATACCGGATCAAGATGCTCATATAAATCCGTTAAGGAATCTGGCAATATGGCATTTAAGCCAAGTAGCACCAATGCCCCCACAATGATAAAGCCACAGGCTCTATAAATAGCATTGCGTAGTCGCTTTTTATCAGGTGGGGAATCCTGATCACTCTTCGTAAATAGTGCGAAACAGAAATATGCCAGCACGATAAAGAAGCATGCGGCAGATAGAAAATGCACAATGCCTACAGCTCTTTCTAATGTTGAAGGATCAGGAGGAGACGTCGGAAAAAGAGCCACACCCACAGCAAAAATACAGGCAAGATCACCGGCTATATCGTCTTGCCTCTCATACCCTGTATATGACCACAGAAAAACACCGATAGCACAAAGGTTACCCACAAAAACATCACGCATTCCTGTGTAATAGTAACCACTTAATGAAGGCTGAATACCCAACAGATTAAAGAGAAATATGCCGCCAATTGCTAAAATAAATGGCAGGCTAATTCCCAATACCCCGATTGCCTTGCGCAATTCAAAATAGGAAATCAGAAGTCTATTATTAGTCTTGGGTTCTTTGTTCATCGATTTATTGGGGTAAAGTTTCAGTCCTTGAAAAGACTTAACCAACATAGTTTTTCTATATCAGTCAATTCCTTTTTCTTTCGATCATGAGCCTGCTTCGTTGCTCTTCTTACTGTCCGGTACTGAGCTGTCAGATAGTCCAGTGAAAATTAGGCCAATCGTAATACCACCCGTTACGGCCAGTGAGAGCCACATCATGACTTGGGCAAGCAACCCCCAGTCCTGCCATATTTTGAGGATGCCATTGATGAGGAGAATAAGACAGGCTCCTCCATTACTGATAATGCCGACCCAGACGATATTCAGGGGATGCCCACCTTTGAGTGATTCTGATAAGCCAAAACAATATCCCACCACCAGAGCAAGGTAAGCCATGCCCAGCAGACGGAGAAAGAGCATCGTTGAAGGTTCTGGCAGTCCTAATTGAATCAGGAGGCTTTCGGGAAACAACAACAGTAGAATACACCAAAGTAAGGCAGTAAAAACAATCTTGATACCAAGGACAATTGTGAGGCTATTCATAAATTACGATGCTCTTCTTTGAAAAAGTAACGGGATAACACATATGCAGTCATTGGGAGAACAACCAAAGCAATCAGTGGTTGCCTGTTGGGAAACCACTAATCGTGATGATGCGCGCAAATGCTCCGTTTTTTTTCTAAGTGTAGTAACCTTTCGTATTATCAAATCGCATGAACAAGAATTGGCTTTGGATACCAATTTGGTTCAAGGATCTGATAATGTTCGCTAAAGCTCTCACTCAGAAACACATACCTAGCAAAACCATCAAGAAAGATAAGTCCTTGAGCAAAAGCTTGCCTGAATCATATCATGTAGCATCTATGTGCTATTTCATGCTGATATAAGAAATAATCACGAAAATTCAGTAATTCGACAGAAGTTCAAGATACCGGAACAATGCTGGATGTAGGATGTCCCAGAGGGCTAAAACCTTGTATGCTTTCTGCTCTGTGGAAAATAGGCTTTAGAGAGATGTCTACACTTTATTAACTGGGTATTTTAAGGAAAAATACATATTTTGAGGACTAAAGCAGAGAAATGCTTAACTTATGTGTCTTTAGCATGATCTGCTGCCTCAAGGCCTTGGAACGCAGCTTCTATCACTGTTTGTCCACCAGCCTGGTGGATCAATGACTTAGGGGTGAGAATCACTGATTTTTCTTGTTTTAGAGGCGTAAAACTCACGGTTCGCTTAAATTTAGGAGAGGTTGACTAAATTATCCGGTCAGTGAG
>ERZ1740059.1358-NODE-1358-length-12343-cov-9.199626_pt1 | contig 12343 bp, 9 predicted proteins | sample MGYA00581744_ERZ1740059 | MGnify/ENA primary metagenome ERZ1740059 (study PRJEB43018, sample SAMN04849738) | marine metagenome | isolation source: floating plastic debris | place: Pacific Ocean | collected 2008-08-28 | study: EMG produced TPA metagenomics... | reverse complement strand
TGCATATCATGTACAGAAATTCTACTCACTTGTTTCTCACAGTTCCATCTTGAAGCTCAACAATAGTGAAATCTGAATGCTTGTAACATGCAACCAACTACAATAATGAGTACACCCATTTATAATAAATAGATCAGAGTAGGGACACATACTACGATAAATACATTTCGTATGGTAGCAGTTAGTTTGAGCCGCAGTACTTCAACCTTAGGTAATGGTTACCACTAAGGTTAGCTATACGCTAAACCTATATAAAGCGTAACAATTTGACATTGCGGTCCATACTACTTATGGGTGAAAAATCTATACTCCTCATAGACTGTTGTGAGAATTTGCAATAGGGGATTCCTAAAACATCAAACTTTGCACTGAGATGCATGTAGTAACTGTCTTCGCGACAACATTTGACAACTTCTTATGCTCTGGCCGAAAAAAAACCCTCCCAATAACCCTACATAGACCACCATACTGTCACAGATATACAAAAAGAGGTATGTCTATATTGGTATAACCCCTACTATATTTAGAGACATAACAATTCACTGATGTATATAAAAGGACTTCTTAAACATACCCTACACTTGAGGTCCAAAAATGCCTCCTTTGATCCAACGTGTTGCAGAGTGTTGTCAGCTACAAGAGGAGTGGATGTGGATGAAGGTCTGGGGCCGGTACTTTCTACATGAGTGACACTGGGCATGGCGCCTGATTTGTTACCAGTACCTGCTTCTACAATGAACAACAATACATAACAAGACCAAACAACCCACTTAGAGTAATATCACGGCATGTTTATCAGCATCTGACAAAAAGCGCAGTATCATTTGACTTGCAGAGACAGGTTTATCGAGTATGAGAGAGAAAATACTTTTATTGGGTTTAATGAATTCTCCAAAAACCTCCTTGGTCGCCACTAAGCACAGAGTGAGCGAACTATGTGGGACGCGACAACAAGCCGAAATCATTGAAGCCACCTATCGGGACATTTCACTTCAATTATTGCAATAACATAAAGATACATTTATCATCGTATGGACAATGATTGTCTTCACTACAGCTGTAGATGAGCAAGAAAGTAGTGACAAAGAAAAAGTTAATTACATTACGTTCTACAGTATACTGCCAATTTCGAATCAATCAAATCTGGCGTCATCAAATAATTGAAAAGTTGTCTCCACTTTGTATAGGTGTGGATAACTTGACACATCAATTTCCATGTCTGGATCATCAATTTACAGGTCATTTGACAAATCATACACATTTACGGGATATTTTTACAGGATATGGGACGATACATAACTTTGTCCTCTACTTTAGAAAAATCTCTTCACTCCAAAGAGGTCAATAGTTTAAAGAGTACACAGTCAGTATTTCACTAGTCGACACTAAAAAGCAACGGACTAAAAGAAAAGATGCAATTATGGGAAAATATAATTTTTTCCAGCTTTATCTGTGTGATCACAAACCAAGGACTCCTAACGAGACAAACCTGCTGATTGAGTAGAAGCGATACTACATCCAGGCGACGGAGTAGCGACACTGGAAGTGAAACGATTCGGTGAGCCCAGTAAGGCAGGACATGTATCCATGTTTTCCGGGTCAATACCATCTCTCCATTCCCTCAATCCCTTTATCTGAAACAAAAGTCATCATCTTTTGGAAACAATCATCGAAAAGTAATCACGGCAAATTCCAAACTGTCAGAACCTTCAAACATTCGCTGGTGTCTAATGCTCAGCCCATACTCTCTTTGTAGGCCTCTCCTATTTTTGCATAAGCAGCTATTTTGAAAATGAACAATTTTTGTGCCAAAGACTTTTGAATAGTGTATGTTTTATTGCAATGATAAATTTCACCAGACTAAAAATTAAACCCTCAAATTTAAACTTAGGGGTCCAGTTTAACCAATCGCAAATTATTTAAGAGTGATAGCAATTTACAACCAGGGGCGTATTTAAGGGTCACTACCACTCTACCTGTATGGTGTTGAATTGTTAGCTCCCTAAAGTAAGGTGCTGAATAGTTGAAGAATCTGCATGTTACACCATAAAATTTGCTTATTTTTAAACAATACAGAAAGATTTGTCCTCCATTCAAGACAATCTGGCGTGAAATCCTAAGTTTCAGACTGCGAACTGACATGGTTCTTGCAAAAGTAGGGTACTACTTTGCAACATAAATACGCCCCTGTGCACAATTATTGCCTAAACCAAGATTGCAGGTAGCTGTGATTTTGAGATAACAAAACCATACTATTCCTTCTTCAGCGGCACCACAAGTTACATGAGTTTTAGAGCTGGAATCCCACTGATATGTCGTGTTGTTTGCCTTGAATAGAACCCATCTACCGTTGTGTGTCAGCATAAGTTTGCCGTTCACTGAGTCTCTGAATGTTTCCACCTGCAACAAAAAAACTACTTTAGACTCAGTTGGTTGATGGATATGGATGAAACGCTGCGAAAACTTAGAATGCTATTGAAATAAGTGACACAACTAAACTACGACAATATCTCATTTTGAGAGCTAGCGTTACCTTGTCTTGTTATGTGCAGAAAGAGGGCGACTCGAACAGATGAAATTGTTGTTTGAAAAATAACCACGCAAGACAGCACCTTTGTACTAGTCATTTTGAAGCTGGGCTACATTTAAAGGAGATATTGTAGAGCTGAAAAGCTTACCAACCGAAATAAGTGTCAGTAATGTTCTTCCATGAACAACATACGTGAATGCATAAATGCTTACGAATAAAATAAGCTACATAGACACCACACATGGTTTATTTTAACCTTGACAAAATTCATCCTGATGATGTCACCAGCTTCACATTTTGGGAGATCATTGAGGAATGTAGCAAACACTGACACGGTGAACCTCGCTTCCTTCTCAAATAACTTTGCATTGTGTAGACTGATCACCATGTAATGACCTGATAAATGAAAAATCAAGCTCACTTTCTATATTCATTCACCATAAGTTTAAATAACAAAAATTGACCAATAACAAGCCAGAGCTACTGTCCCCCCTCCTGGGAGACATCAACAGTTTCAGATGACGGTAACATTGATTTTCTAATACCAAGGTTCGAAGATACCAGGTAAAATAATGTGGCCGGGGACACTAAATACGTGAAGAACTTGTCAACAAAAAATTGAATTATTACTTTTGTGATGCTCATTTGGCTGAAAAATCATTAAAACAAAGATTGATAGTTACGTATAAAAATGACTTTGCTGTCCAAAGCCATGCATTGTCATAGCAAACATTGAACTGATTACGTTTGGTATGTTGGCTTGCGGCTACACTCCTATCGCACACATTGGTCAATATCACTATGCATATGCAGTGCTTTGAATTTTCATGCATGCAGCTACTACTGAGCTACAGACCAGATTTGAAATCACTGTAGATAAGGCCAGATCAAAAATTCTAAGTATTTGTATGAGAAACATCACATCTACTCACTTGTCCCTCTGCAAGCCTTTTTCGGTTCCTTTGCAAATTTCACAACTCCATAAATATGTATAACCTTTGGGCCATCAGCAGTGATATGTTCCAGATCTGTGTAAGTATGCTGCATGACAAATGATGATTAGTAGCGGATGTCAACATACATAGAAAGGATACATGTGAATCCGCAATTAACCACCTTCTGAGATAATGTTCTCTGAGGCAGAATATTATCAATGAAGTGCAAAATGAGTGGCTTCATGACCAAGACATTCAATCTTAGAAGAAAAAAAGGAAAAGAAGTGTAAGTCACTTCAGTAGTATTGATATTAAGTAATCAATGTCGAATTCATTCATCACCACAAAATTCGCTAATTTAGTGGAATAAATCACTTTGGACTTCAGTAGCATTTCCCAGTTATGAAGAAATGAAATGGAATTAGCATTAGTGAACAGTCATATATTTGAGTAAGTCCATATCAATTGCTACAACAAGGCTTGCAGTATTTATCTTCTACCTACCTGAAATTGGACGACGTTTGGTTGAGATTGAGATAGTGATGAGATATGATTGCTTGCATCCATCCTGGGTTCAAAGAAACCACGCTATTTAAACTCCTAGCATTGTCGGTAACTAGAGTAGATCATGAGTCAGCCAACTACTGTAAGATTACTAGGTATGAAAGAGCCATCCTTTTGCAGTTCAAGAAGGAACAGTATCCTCAACAAATCCGATCAGCATTACTACCACCTTAGCTCAGGGTTCACAGTCAACAAAGTACTATTTTTAACCACCATCTTAAATGGTGACTTCCAACTTCCTATACTTTTCCATGATTTCTACATGCCACAGAGTCCAGCGAAGGGGTGAATACATCAATTCAATTTGTTACTGTTTCATTCAATTCAAGTACAGGCTCCAGCAGGTCCAGACCTAGAGAACACTTTCACATGAATACTTTTGCTGCTGTTGTTTCTGGCAACTCGTCCAAAAGCAGCAGGTTAATGTTTTACTCCTGCTAGAGATTAAATATAGCTAATTGCAAGAAAAAATATCTATTCTCAACTCAGAATGACTGAATGAGAAGAATGACGGATTGAAATAAATTGAATTATTATTCTACTTTTTTTTATTATTCTCATTCATTGAACAATCATCATGATTATAATAAATCTTCATACTATACAGCCTTTCAAAAGTAACATGTTCTGAATGTTGCCATACTTACTTTACTGAGATTATTGTGCTTTGCTCTGACTTCTTGGCCCTCCTGCTCTTGCTCATTATAATGATTGTCTGTTATACCAATTGGTTATACTTATACCATTCTGCATCTCTGGTTCTTTTCTTCAATTTTGTTTTCCCGCCAAAATGATTTAATGTTTGGCTTGATTTTGTGCAGGTAAAACATTCAAAATATACTCATAATAAAATATTTTTGTGGACAACTTAAAACTTGCTTATTTTAGTGAGCCCACCTGTGATGTATCCAAATAGTTTTGAAACAGAATTAAATTTACAGTTGAGGTTTGATGTTCCTCTCTTGAAGTTGCTGTTGATTTCCTCTTCTTTGTGTCTTTAAGCCCTAACCCACATATGCAGTCTATACACAGATTTATGGTAACCAGTTCCAAGTGGTGAGCAGCTGCAGAAATCATACATACTGACAACATACACTCACTCAAGTCTTTTATCTTCTTACTAAGTCAGTAAGTAGTTAGTCGGCCTATCTATTCTTCTTCTCAACCCATCTTAACAACTCCCTCACTCAGTCTCTCTCTGTACTGGGTTCACTATAAACAGACAGGACTACCTACTGCTATGGTGTGGATGTATTGACTCTCACTGCCCAGGCATACACTTGCTTGTTAACTGTATGTGTTTAGTCACTAGTAGTTGTCAAGTTGTTCTGTTGTCTCTGTGATGAGCGGAAGAAGGTAGTTTGGAGACAAATAATAGCAATTACATGTGGGTGGGACTTCATACCATCACTACATACTGCTATGAGTAACTCAACTGTTTTCTGCAAGACACAATAACATTTATTTGTACTAATTATACCTAACCATCCATCCATCTGTAAGTGATTATTCCAGGTTGTTTTGTATGACATTTTAGTTTTAGATTGAGGATTAAGATAAAGCTGAATGATCATATAACAAGTGTAGCCTAGCCCAAGCTGACTGCTTTACAATTACTATGCCGAAGACAAGTTACAATGTTGGGGATCGGGTTGCAGTGAATGACTATACTGCCACTGTCAGGTATAAAGGACCTGTTGACGGAACGAAAGGTGAGATTATATCAGCTACAAAGTTCCATACCTTCCCATCTCAGAGGTAGCTCAAAACTGTGGAAACTTAATTGAATGCATTTCCAAGGAATTCTTATGATGAACATTTTCATTTTTGATTGCGCCAATTTTGTTACGGATCAACTGAACTAGACTGAGCTGATGGAGATTTATTTTGCTTTGAGTATATTATTTCCATAGGCTATAAAGTGCAGCATTTTTTTATTATCAATTAGCTAGCGGTATTTATGAATGCTAGTAAGCCGAGGTTTTGAAATATCTTTGTCATTTTCACTTCACTACGCTAAATTTCTGTTCGTTTTCTAACCAGGTGAATATTATGGCGTCGAATGGGACTTGGCTAGCAGGGGAAAACACAACGGAACTCATGCGGGGAAACAATATTTTCAAACCAGGTGAGTGAATTGGATGAGATTTATATGAGATATATACATGTATGTGTATGTTTTACATGTACTTATATTTTTTTATCAATTATTACACCACTGTTCTATTTATGCATTGTTGTTCCAAAGCATAGAACAGTACAATTTTGATGAAAATTCATCATTATTCATCAACAACTGCAATCTCGGGTCTTGTTATTTAGGCGACGCCATGGTAAATCACAATCAGTTTTTTTTTTCAAATTCAGCATTGCATTGCTCAATGTCCTTCTGTCTTTTATCCTCATCCACAGTAATGGGGATAATTCAGGTTCGTTCATCAAAGAAAAGCTCATCCACCCGGCTGTTTCCTGTATAGAAGCGATTAATGATAAATATGGTAAAGTCGAAGATGATCTGGCAGGAGTGGATGAGGAAGAAGCGTATCTCACTCAGGGGGAAGGAGGCAGAGTGGTTAAAGTGGAGGTGGTTGGCATGAAGGATATCAACGATCTTCAGAGGTAGGTTGTCTCTTTATGGTGTTTATTTGGCTTCTCATATTTGGTAGAAGCATTAAAATATAACCCGTTGTTAGGTAGAGATGTTTGATACCTGCATGTAGATACGGTACATGAAGTTTTCAGTGGTTTCTATATTTCTAAGTCATTATTACCGTTATTGAACGGCTGAAAGTTCTGATCCAGTGTGAATCATTACAAGGACGATCTCATCCTGATTGATTGATTGATTGATTGATTGATTTTATTACTAACAGTAACATAGAGATTATCTTGCAAGATTTTTGCGTACCTGGTCGTGATAAAGAAAGTTATGCCTATATAACAAAAAAATTAAGCTCCATAGATGCAGTACTTTTAAAAATATGGAGATCTGCTGAAAAAAAACTCATTTGTTTGAAATGCGAGCCTACTGACACAAAATCATTATTCCATCTGGAAAATTTTTGCAAACTTTATTTTTTGTGTGGCAAAAAATTTTTGGAATGCTACGATTATTTAGTGATGTCAAATTTTGGTTCGCGACTGCAAGCATGAGTCATGTTAAATTCACCTCCAACATGGCATATATTTCATCATGATGTTTGCCAACTTTGAAACTATGAGTCATGACTCTGATATTTGGCTGCACTTATATTATGATGATAAAACTAAGATGAGTTGTTTAATGGACCCTCCTTGCAGCAGTGTTGCCTGTATTCGTACCAATATGCAAGTCTATCTACAACGACCTAATTGCATTGTTATCTCAGTATTGATTATGATTAAGTCAATAATCACACAATACGGATAATGCATAGGTTAACAAGTTGTTATGCTACATAGCGCAAACAATTTATTGGTGAATTTTAAAAAATCAGGAATGGAACTGTGAGACTCAAAGTCCTCTTTCAACATAATCATCAGCAGAACAGGACCGATATTGGTAGTACATGTACCGGTATTTGCCTGTCATGAATGCCTGTATATCTAATGTAAATTGAGTATTCAATTGCTGATTTATGCATGGCGTGTTTGTGTATGCATAGTGTTATCGCCTTCAAGCGGATATAAGCGTAACAGCTTAGTATTGAGGGCAGATTTTTTTTGGAGCATCAGTATGCGTTGAAATGAATTTTATAGCTCAAAAAGTTCTGTAATATAACCAAGAGTTGTTTGCTCTTTGTAGTCAGTTTGATGAGTTGAGGATTATCGATGTTATGGGTATGATGGTGTACGGTGAACCAGACGCAGTGGCTCTCGGCGCGTTTGTACCTAAAGTAGAGGAGCTGAACCTGTCACATAATCTGATAAGTAGATGGGAGGATGTGGGAGAAGTAATCAAACATCTAGACAATCTCAATTTTCTACATCTCAGGTACAGTATGCTTTCAATATTAGACTTGCCAACCCCAGTGGCTAAAATGTGTGTGAAGATTTTGACAGCTTTGCTGGGATTGGTTGATTATCCGGAGACTTATACCCTGTGAGCTACTATATGAATAATGAGAAGGGAATAGTTTGGGATGTGTGAGCTTAGACGCTACTATAATACAAATAAAGAATTGTGTTACCATGACAAAGGGGGGATAACTATTTAAAGGTTAATAATAGAGTGGATTTTTGATGGTAATAACAATGTAGAGATACTGTTTGGAGGTTATATGTATTGTGACCATACCATGTAAAACAGTTTTAAAAAATCACGCAGAATGATTTTTGTTTTACGGAATTAAAGCTGTATGTGTTTTGTAGTGGGAACCGGCTGACCTATTCCACTGACATAACAGATGAAATGAAGATAGCCTTTGCACGTATTACGAGGCTGAATATGACTTATATGAACCTAACCTGGCGAGAGGTAAATAGAGACAGACTTTAATCTGAGTTTTTATCTTTGTTTTTGTTTTCATCATGTTAACATTTGTTGCATAAGAGTTTATAAGGCTGTTGTATGATAAGTAGTCAATCGCCGTATCCTTAAAGTGTTAATGAATTGTTTGAGTGGATGGGGCTCATGATAAACCAAATATTATTTTTTTATTTCCTCACTTAAGTTAACATTTCTTGTTGTTTTTAATGAAAATTTTCTGTGGGAAACTCGGAGTCAAGGTTTTTGCACACTACAACTGGAACTGCAAAATCTTTTGCGACAAATGTCGTTGTGAAAATCATTACCCATATATAAAACTATTGAAAGAACGGTAAAGTTGTGAAAAAAAAGTTAGAATGTGTATGTATGATACTGCTTTTTTTTTGCAGTTTCAGTTGTAGTTGACGAGGGCATTTACTCATAAATCTAACTCTTCAAGGCCATGTTCGAACAGAATGTACCATCTGACTGTTGACTGTTGCAGGTATCTGAATGCGCTGTGTTATGGCCTCGAGTTAAAGAGCTACATCTTTGTAAGAACAGAATCACACAGATTCCAGCATGTCCACAGTGGGTGGGTCTTCAACTTATTAATCTAGACATGAATAGTCTGAAGTCTTGGAGTAATGTGAAGCCATTCGCCAAATTACCCAGGTGAGTTGGCTATGTGTATCTGGTTTTATGTTTGTCTCTGCTACTTGAGTAGGCGGTCCTGGGTTCAAAGCCCGCTGCTGTCTATTGACTACTGGGCCTCTCAGCCACAGTCGCGCTCCAACCTGCCTAAAAACTGAGAACAACCAGGAGCAGTAATTCCAGCCTCTCCCTTAAGACAACCATTATCTCAGCGCCTGGTCATTGGGCTAGGTGAGTGATTTAGCCATGCAATTTTAACCAAACTACCCGAACTGGTGCGGAGTTTGATCTTTTAGAAAACTTGCTGTTGAACTATCTGGTTAAGCTTTTACTCTCATGTCAGGCATATTATTGAAGAAAAATAGTGATCAGTTGAGAAATCTTCTACTGCCTGAGAAGATATGGTAGGGGAAAACTTATTCCAACTGTTGCAGTACTTTTGACTGTAGTCTGCATGAATGAAGTCAATGTCAAATCTCTTCCCTTTGGCGGGACACGCTCCATTTACCGTTATCGTTTACCCGAATATGCACTTTTTTACGATAAAATTTTGTGATAAATGACTATTAATGTGCATTCACATACCATTTTCCTTAGACAGACTTGGCCCCCAGACTCACTCTTGGTTCATGTACTTCAAGAATTATTTTGTATCTGTGTCGCTTTAGCCTGTTAGAGTTGCTGCTGAATGAATGTGAGCTGACGGACATATCAATCGAAGACGGAGATTTTCCAAGTTTGGAATCCCTCTCCATCCGTAGTAACAATATCACAGAGGTGACAGTATACCAAATGACCTTTTACTTTTAGTGCACTACTCGCTGTGCATCTTTTGCGTTAATAAAGTAGTGCATTTACTTGTGAACATCGCAATATTGGAAGAAAATATTATGTTTTAAAATGGCTGATTACTTCGCGATCTACACTGTTGTCATCCCACATTGTTATACTACTATTGGTGTTTATCCATTGGCTTATGGAGAAACCTAGAGAAAGTCTACGGGTTTATCATTGCTGAAGTTATAATGTTGAGTAGTAATTGAGGGAGCCCAATGACAATAATTTGACTTTCTCTTGTAATACTTGGAAATTCTGATATCATACCTATGCGCAATTTCCACTGTCTTCAGTATGCATGCAAAAATAAATACATGTATGTGTATCTGATGAATTTATTTCATGTACGTGCGTTTGGATCAGGTGCTTTTTGCAAACGGTAACGATTACGTTGTATTACTCTTTTACAGTGGAGACACATAGGAGAACTGAATAAAATTCCTACATTGACTGAAATCGTACTTATGAATAACCCAGTACTAGAAAAAGCTGACGCTGAAACGAATAGACAAATTACCATCGCCAAAATACTCAATCTCAAAAGGCATAACAGAACTAAGGTAGGTTTTGACCTATTCTTCTCAGACTGATTCACTGCACAGCTATATCGCTATATGTCTTATTATATATAATAATAATTATAACAATATAGTTTATTAATGAAACGCTTTATAAAATTGTTTATACAACAATCATTTCTAAGCGTTGTACCTTATCAAGTCAAATAATCCGAATGGTCCGAAAGTGAAATAAATCTGTTTTATTTGGAAAGTGAGAGGTATGTTTGTGTACATCAGCTGGATCTTCAGAGGCAAAGCATGATATTTGTCTCGCAAATCCAGCTAACTCATTTGAAAAAATACTTTTGGCATGCAACAGAACAGGAATTCTTTTGTATAATGCATTTAACCATCTGTATTTCATTACAACATTTTTGTTCAATGACACAAACGTATTGAGATAAGTACTGGCACAATTATCTCCTCGAAGTGGTACATAGAGGAGCCAGGTATGAATAATGGCGAAGCGGTAAGGGTACACTAACTTTCGGTTTGTACAGGTTGAGTTAGATGAGAGAAAAGGTGCAGAGATAGATTATTCTAAGCGATACGGTGAAGCGTGGATTCTGAGCGGTGCCAGTACAGAGAGGACGGAACAGAATGCAGAATTCTGTGCAGAGCATCCTACTTATCTCCATATAATCAATAGTAAGTATGTGGTGATGACTCGGTGAGGTCGTTATTTAAAGGGCAACTGGGATTACAAAATAGTGTCTGTCCATAGACTTAAGAATACTATTATAGTTAAGTCTATGTGTCTGTTAAGCTGTATTAATTATTCTCCATATGCTATTTCATAATTTGACCTTATTCGTCAAGTAGTTATCAAGTTATTATTCATAGTAAAAAGTTCGAGAGTTTGTGGCAAAAATCAACCAGAATTGGATGCACACTGAGCAGCTTCTGTCTGTGTAGTTTCATAACGAAATACATTGGCCGCTAATTCAGAGCTAAGTATAAGGAAAAGGCAGAGGCTGCCCTTACATCCAGTCTTTCAAAGTTTCATGCTCAACGTCCATGTTGCCTTGCTCAATTAAGTGTTATTTGACCACCCTCCCTGATTTGGGAGTCATGCGCTCATTGACCCAGCTTAAGCGGAAGAGCATAACTCTAAGTTTTACTCATGAATGTACTTTGATATGTTGATTTGTCACAAATAACATACATGTAAGCTCAGTTGATCTGGCTATGAATGATGTTCTCTGCTTCTCGTTTGTCTGACTGAGTGGCTCATCATGTACAGCACTGCAACATGATGAAAACTTTTCATGTTTTTTTGAGAAGGCGTTCACATATTTTGTTTCCAGAATGGGGTGCTCCTGAGAAGACAGAAGTTGTCAAATCAAAAAAGACGTCAGCACTCAAAGACTCATTAATAGGTATGTGTACGACCAACGCATACATGTAACTATTCTTAGTGCTCAGCCTCCAACTCCAACGGTATTGTGGCGTTGCTATCTTGATAACAAAATAGTGAATAGATATCGTTTTGCTATCACCCCGTCCGATTTGAAGTATGAGCACATAACTCATTGAAGAATGAAGCGCACACAGCTTTCTTGACTGCCCTTGCAAATCATGCTTCTCAGTGATATTTAATAGTGATTTTGTCTGTGCTGGGCTGAGGAATGGGAGAAAAGCGCAACAAAATATTATGCAAGGTATACTGTTGACTTACAAATAGAGAAGGCTTTCTCAAATAGCGGATAGTAATGAGTTTGAAATCGGCTGTTAACTTGCTGCCAATTACAATCGATATAGGTGTTCTTGTTTGTTTGTAACATGAAAGGGATATAACAGATTATATTTGCTCTCT
>ERZ1740059.1357-NODE-1357-length-12343-cov-11.130615_pt1 | contig 12343 bp, 6 predicted proteins | sample MGYA00581744_ERZ1740059 | MGnify/ENA primary metagenome ERZ1740059 (study PRJEB43018, sample SAMN04849738) | marine metagenome | isolation source: floating plastic debris | place: Pacific Ocean | collected 2008-08-28 | study: EMG produced TPA metagenomics... | reverse complement strand
TTTGAATTGCACTTCCAAAGTAAGGTAGCCTCACTTGTGGGCAGGTACACCTACCGTATCCAGGGATGACAGGCGTGCTATCCTTATCATTGAGACCATTAAATCAAAAGTTTCCGCTTTTGAGAAAGTTTTATTCGGTCTTAAACCGACCTCATCTAAGCCGCTGCCATTCTTCAGTGTCTCCAGCCCTGTCATGGTAGATGGTTAGCGGAACTTTGTTTTGTGTTTTATTTACAGGAAGCATTCAGAGAGAGGAATCAGAGGTTTGTGTCAGCGAGTAGAGAGAGGCAGCGAAGGATTAAACTGAGATCCGATGAGAGACAGATAAACAAAGTACATGATGAAGAACGAGCCAAGCTGTTCGATATTCAGCCATCGTCATATAAACCATCTACTCGAACTATCGCAGGTATAAGAGTACTACCAACTGGCAAGATGCTAACAGCACTGTATTGACATAGATAGTGCAATAGTGGTACAATATCATCATTAGAAACTGGTATTGAACTTCCAATTCCAAGATACAGGCTCTTTTGCTATTGTGGGGGAAGGCATATTGTAAAACCATACACATTGCATTTATAAGCGGTTGGTTTGCTGAAGTGGTAATTTGTCTGGATAGATGGCTGCATTGCGCATGTCCCTTCTTACGAAGGTGTGTCCATCTCATAGTGCAGTGCAGATGACTGGTCAATGTCACACACATGGTGTGTGAAAAATTCAGTATCTGGGAACAGTGCCTATAAGTAAAAATGGAATTCCTTTGGGTGTTTACAAGGTATTTCAAAGCAGGAAAATGATTATCATATGTGTATACATCCCATAACAGTGAAATGAATCAAGAATTTATACAGGAATGGAAACCTGCATATTAGCATAATATGCGGTATGGAACTTCTGTAAATCTTCAGCCCTTCCATTCATGGTAGGCTTGTAGTTGAATGGTTATTAGGGATTTTTCAACATGATTATTACCTTCAACTATTTGTTTAAAAATTGTGAAATCTTTTAGACTTTTAGTACAATTAAGTTTCAGACGGTGTTGCCAGAATGATTATTCTTTGGCTTTTCAGACAGGCCTTGTGCTGTTGTATGGTATCTAACAATGATGGGCCTCAACAACAACAAACAAACAACATGCAAAATAATCACCATGTTTTGAAGATCATGTTTAAAAGTTTGCAAAAAGCTCTAAGTTGCATTCCCCTAGGTGCAAACAAATTTAACAGTTTTGATCATGCAGACGATTTTTCGAAAAAGTTTCCCATTTCAAAGGTGTGTCCAATATCAAATCAAGCTCAAAATGAGATCCGCTTCTGCCTGGATATCCGCTATCTGTTTTTATGAATCTATAAAATAAACAAGCAAGAAAAACACAGGATTAATCCATTCAAAGAATCAGTACATTCTAACTCCTTGATTCATTCATTCTTCATGCAGATTATGTTTTGGGATGTCTTAATTTGTGTGGTATAACCGTAAAGATAGAACGTTTTTGTGTAGAACTACATATATATCTAAAATTTCTTGATTGTGACATCACAATAATGTCTATCCCAACAATCCTTATTTTTTCAATGTCTTCAAAACCATATGTCATAGATCAGACATTGAACATTTGGTAGACAGTTGTTGTTGGCGGTATCAGTATGTGACTACATGGGAATATACAGAATTATGCTGTCGTTTTTTATCATTATCTGATACCAATTACACAATTTATACTTTGATGCATATTTTCACTTTCAATCCTTTTCCTTAACCTTATTTTGTAGGAATGTTGTGTTTAACAGCTAGAAAGCACACATGTTTTAATCATGAAAATCGTTTAGAAACCAGAATTTGCCCCGGTCTTACATAGCTATACATTTTTGCCTGAAAATTTTGATGCTCTGTAACTGTTTTAGACAGGGAAGGAAAAGCAAAAAAGTCTGTTTTCCAAGACTAATTACAATCAGGGTCCTTCCTATCTGCCTCTGATGAAAAGTGACATTTAGCTCGGTCATCACTGAGTCCAATTAAAATTTTAAAATGGTTTAGATTTGTTAAATGCAAAAAAAAACAACTTGAAATTTTTGACACAAGTCATAATTTTCTGCAGCGCATGACTTTGCGGTAGAACGCACAATCATCACCATTACAAAATAATTCTATTTGCTGATATTATGATCTTATCTTGTCCATGATGTGCTACTTATGGATGCTGGGACAACTTCTAAAAAACATGGCTTTTATGTACCAAAGGTGCATTATAATGATACCAGACGATAACAGAGGAAGAGATCCCCATATACATGATGATACACTGGTACCTTATTCAATGATTATTTTGGAATTGTGTGCTCATTGCCAAAGGTGTTGCTGTTATAATAAAGTGGTGTTATCCTGTTTTCTACGTCCCAAAAATAACACTGCACCACTAAAAACTACTATGATGCTACTAAATATAGTAGAGGTACACAAAAGCTACGTTACTCAATGTTTTGATAGGGCATTCCATGAATGTCGCAAAATCACTGAGCACCCATATACCCTGGATTACATAAATGAACCTTTCACCTCTACCTGTGACCATTCAGAACAACGTGGGTTGGAGTAGGTAGCTAGAATGTAGTGGTCAAGTTATGTTCATCACACGAACGCATAACTTCTATCCAGGTTCAAAAATTCGCTGCCCACTCACTTCATTGTAAACTGTCCACTGATGCTAATGCTCCATAATCGGTACCAGATCATTGTTGAGGAAAGTATGTTGTAATTGACGTACTTATTTTATTGTTTTGAGATGAGGCAATGTGAAAATAAATTTGATTTGTTGCAGAGAGGCGATTTGGAGGTAATGCCAAGAGAGCTATCCCTAAAGACGAGATGTATGACCGTACAAGCAGGTAAATTTAACGTCTTCAAAACATGGAGCAATTTGTATTTGGTACTAATGTCTGCAGTGTTCACCACTGCGAACTACAACATGTATTGAAGGGAATGGCAACCCCAGACATACATGTAGTATATAATGTTTGTGTGTGTACATGTATGCATGCATGTAGTCAATGTAACATGTATCTTTGCTACTTCACATAGATGCCAATACAGCCATAATTTGATGCAAAGAAATCTATCAAGTTTTTGACCGTTTTTCATTCAGCTCATTATCCCTAATCAGGTTTGAAATGCATAATTTCATCCTACTTATCAAGTAAATAAAGAATTCAAAATGCAGGTTAGACAAACATCATTTCAACTACAAGTAGTGTTTTCTCAGTGAAATGTGTCAATTCTCATTGTCAACGTGTTATGTAAAAAGTTGCTAAACCTATTACATGCTGAAGCGTTTTACTGTCGCGCACCCTGTCATTTCATGCTAAGTTATTTGGTCATTTACCGACAATGATGCTGCATTGCTCCACTCAAGTGTTTTAATGACTGTCGAAACACATGGCATTGGTTCAGACGGCAAACTTATTTCAACTTGGTTTATGTAAATCACTAGAATGTTGTGTGAAACCTTTGGCCAACTAGATAGCTATTATGCAGCCTTTTTATGTGGATTATTCCTAGACTCAGCCATGTAAATAGCCATGTCTGTATTAAAATATACAAGCTCTAGTTTGGCAGGATATGCACAGTGGTCAAAGCTCTACAATCTGCCAGCAGTAAATTTAGCCAGACGTTCCATAGGTGGGCTAAAGACGGCAACATGCTTGTTAACATCTTTTTTTGATATCCCATTAGAACCTGCGTGTACACATTGTGGGCAAAAGGGCAAAACATTGCAATGGAAGTATAGTACAACACACATGTATGTTAACTGGGCAATGCCCCAAATCCGGCTTTTGAATAATGAATTAGGTTTTATTGACCAATCAAACAGCAATATATTTTGCGGATTACGAGACGTTGACTGTGGCATGCTGGCTGATCAGGTCAATCCGACATTAAGCCCAAAAAATCGTAGACAACATTAAAACCTCCCTTCGCCATAGAATGTACTTTTCATCAATCACTCCAGTGCATCAGTCGTATTGATCATGACAAACTAGCCCTCACAGTGATGATGTATGTAATGCGACAGCACTGCACGTCATATGTGCTACACCTTGTCTCCCTCTCCGGGTGACACTCATTTTAAACGCCAGCACAACGATAACCTCCACATGTGGTCCATATGGCCTGGCGACATCAGTATATATGAAAATGTCAGCCTGCTTATTCCGTTACTTTCTATTCTAACACTGCGATATGCCACAGTATGGTCTGGAGACACTAATTGCTGTATAATATTGTTTGTTTCTCTTCTACGGCTCTTTACAGGGTATACAATGCTTTGCCTGAGGTTAAGAATAAAGAGAAGATGTATTCAACTCAACAAGAGAGAGCGGCTAACCGCCTCAAGGCAAAACTATTCAATAAGGTATAAATATAACCCTGTATAGAAGCCTCAGGGCTATGGAGCGTGAGCATTGACAGTAATAGTCCCATTGACAGTTTCAACACAAGGTTTCATTTGCCACTTATTGTCATCTCAAAAGATGAGGATAAATCTTTTTACAATGTTCAAACAGCGTGCTCAAAAACCTGTGTGGTCTCATTTTTGTAAAGTCAAGGTATGGAGGTTTTGTCTTCAATAGGAAGCTCATATGGGTAGCAAATAGCAGGTACTATTTTCAGACATTCTCAGTTCGAAATTCAGGCGTGAAAGTACTGAGTAGTCAATGTTGTGATTTATTTTGGTATCAGAAAATTAAAGAACTGTTGTTTTGCATTAATTTAAAAAAGTAGCGGAGCCAAAGAGATATACTCTATACAATTAACGTAAAATTAAAGCAGCATGCAATGCTCCCCACTCAAAACATGTGATGTCTCTGAATCATGTAGCACCTCCGAAACATCAAAAAGCGATGTGCTAGCTGTCCCGCAGTGCGATTAGCTGATCATGTGTGCAAATCTAAAATAATAACCTTCAGCGGCATGTGTAAATTATTTGAAAACGACAATTACGTCACTAGCACAGAGACAGGGATGATCATTAGCAAACACTGTGGAGTGTGAGAGTGTTGATAAATCAACGACAGGGCATTAGTGTCGTCTTCGTTTCAGTGTCGCAGCGCTCGAGATTGTATGACAGGTATAAGCTGTCGTCTCCACATCCCAATCCCTGGAATGCCATCTCACATTCTAAACAAATATCCTCACAAAAAGCGTTCAGATCACAATCTCATATTTTATGTAAAATTTATATCATCATCACAACTATTGTATACGTCGTCGTTGCTGATGAGTACGGTTTGTATAATCAAACACAGAACTGCAGACTTGAATGTAACGATCTCACAGCTTTGGGAATTTGTGCCAGTGATAACATTTGAACAAAAATTTGGGTGTCAAGTTACTGAAAAACTTGTCAATCAGATAGCTGCTAGATAACAGCGAATATAAAAGATGTAATATTTTGCCATAATGTTTTGAAACCGTTTTGTTTACGAAAGAATGGCGTTAAATATACAAAAACAGTGCCACTGCGATTAAGCTGCGTATTTTCATAATAGAAATTCGGACACTCTATGACTGCAATCAGCTCATTGTTTTCCACAAAATTGAAAGTTGACAGATAAATACTTATAAATTTGCAGTCCATTTTGGTTTCAGATTGCAATTCTCAGATTTGGTAATTTTAAATATTAGTACATGAAGTAGCCTTCAAGCAAAATCTACCTGACTGCTTTGAACGGTTTGTGCGCAGCGTTGATTCAAACATCTGTACCTAGTTCAAATAGGTGCAAGCAAAATACATGTAGAGTTTTGTGTAAGAAATCTTATGTGTGGTGTTTACTTGTTTTTTTTCACTTTTTAAACAAATTCTATTGCTTATATCAACCAGTTTATTTATGAAACTAAATTTGTATTTTCAATATCAATCTCATATGCCTTAGCACATGTGCGTTTTTTATTGTCCATTTCCAAACAAGTTCACTCCTGCATATGCAAAAAGGTGTGTCAAAAAGTCAGCAGGGCTTCAGAAAATAGACCTACATAGGTGTGCAAACATCCTGGTTAGCAGCAATCCGTCTACAGCACATAGCACCTGTGTGTGCAGGCTTGATTGGAGCAATTTGACGCTGGGCATTCACTGCCCAATCATAATGATAAACGCCGAATTTAAATTCTCTGCGTTTTATTCTTGTCTGTGGATCTGAAAGCCCTCAAGCGTCATTACCCAACATTTTGATTGCTAAAAAATGTATGGAATCATTCTAATTCCATTTTGTTTTCAACGCTAGGTTACTTGCTTAATTTTTCAGTCTATTCATAGTACTCTAAATGTATATATCTGCAGGGTTACCATGCACTGTTTTTGTTTTATAGAAAGTTCAGCGACATGTCCTCGATCAAGCCAGAGTTACTCATCTGGTGGGGAAAACCAAGAAATCAGGCCACCACAGAGGTAAGTATGAGTGACCATGAGCGTTATCATATTGACGTGATTGAGTTGCTCACAATATGTCTGGTGTGTAGCTTTATCAGTAAATACACCTGCACGATATTCAACTCTATTTCCTTCTCTGCCCAATTATATTCTCAGCTGAAGTTTTCAATGTCCCTTAGTGTATATTATTAGAAAGAAAAGTCACCCGTGGGGCTAAACTTTGACTCATATGATTCAGACTGCTTCGATGCACACTGAAACTTGAATTTTCCAGACATTGGTGGACACTGGTGGAAAAAAAATTGTGCCTTTAAAATTTTGTTGTATGTTTCATATGCCATGTCCTAAACCCTTACAGGCACTGAATCAAATCAGTACTTACCAATGATGGTAACTAGACTATTTGACCAGGAAGGTGTGTAGTACAAAGGGCAACAGTTCTAAGCCTAAAATTATTGAAGTCAAACTTTTTAGGCTACAGACCACTTAAATTAAGTAAATCAAACCGTAAATTTAAGCTAATTTGAAGGAGTTTCTAAATCCGGTAGCTCTTGCGGTGACAATGGGCTAATTTTGGAACTCTTGATGGTTTGCGGTATCCAAGGTCTTGTCAAAGATTTGGGTACACCCTTTTGTCACTGATGGTCTGGAGCTGTGAGGGCCCAGTGAGTAATCCGCAAACCCCTCACCATAAGAACCGACCAGAGCATTTTGTTATTGCCATTGTGATGCACTCATCAACACCATTGTAGCGTTAACCCCAGTCACAGAAAATAATTTTTTGAGTTGAGGTTAATTTTAAATGAATATTCATAGGTGTCAAATAAACGGTTATATGACCCCCTTAAATGATGGCCACGTAAACACTTATTATCTCTAAATAACAGTGGTGGGCTTTAAATCTAGAGACTTGTATCTCTGCACAAACAGTACTGGCTAACAGTTTGTCATCATCTTGTTTTTTATGAAGGATCCAAAGTCTTGTACTAAGATTTCTCCAGCATCATGGTCAGTTGAGCACTAATAAGAAGGGGACTGAAAAAGAAAGGAGTCAGTGACCCAGCCATGCGACTTGATGTTTACGTCAATCAGAGTTGCACCTGTTTTTTATAGTTTCGCCAGTTATGCAGCACTCTCACTCTCTGCGCTTGCATATAGCAATCATACTTGCTGTCGCGGAGCAATCCACCGATTCCCCTGAGCAATAAACCAGAAAGTGGGGATCTCTGGAAATTAATAAGTAGGATAAGACAATAAACCAGTCTGTGCAGGAGGTCATTATATATGTGTAATAATAGGGTTCTTAGATGTTGTTCAGCTACCGCAACAAGAAAATTATGACATATTATCTTTGTCTCATCTTACAGGCTGATGCTTACGATTTGAGAACTTTTCCAATCTGACAATAAGCAATGCGTACAACTCTGTGTACTGTAAGTGTATAACTTCAAGACTCAAATTTAAAGGTACGTGCCTGGCCGTGGTCGCTATGTACAGCATAGATTGACAGGCTGACATTATTATGATTTTCCCTGTGGTATTTAGTATCTTCATTTTATTTTTACTGCCAGATTTTAATTTCACAATTGATCTCAAGCAATTTAGTTTCTATGGTATGCAATTGGTGATTTTTGATGTTTTCATGGTGAGGGATTGCCATCATTGTTATGACTTTTACTTTTATCTTTTTGTATTTATTTATGGAAGCACTTATCTCTTCCCGTTTTACTTGTGTACCGGTGTGGAAAAATTGTTTTGAGTCATGAGTATAAACTTACTCCAATTGTAGGGCGAGTGTGTGAGTTTTTCATTGCCACTACCAGATTTCAGTCTGCTATCACACATGTACTTTGCGGAAATAGACATATCAGTTGCGTCATTGAACTGATGTTATCTAATATTTGGGTGTATGAACAAATCCCCTGCTAGCTTTTTAGCTGAGCAGAGCGGTCATCTTTTTTACATTCTATGATTATTGAGGTATGAGAATTATTTATTGCACGTTGGGTTTTACATTTTAAGTTATCATTATTTTCAATAAATGCAATGATATTCAACATAGAATGATGAGGTTTGCAGTTTACATAAATATCATAGAGAATCCAACCCTTTGATATTTATGTAAGAGGTTTTTATAATCTGTTAGGCAAGTGCTTTTGACACACGTGGAGGGGGGGGGGGTTTTGTTTTTTTTCATGCCAGAGTTGTTTCCCATAAGGCTCTATTGCCTTATATCACCAGGGGTTTATACATATGTATTATTCCATAAAATAATTATGAAGTTGAATCAAGGGTCAGGCATCCTGAGCTGAACTTCTCACTGGAAATAATATTACCTCTACAGGAGTGAAGACTCAGCAGTCCTGTCTCGCAATCTCATTTTTGATGTTTTGTATCTCCAATGGTGACTACCGATATATAAGGAGCAACACGGGTGGTAATTGGGATCCAGGCACTGTCCAGACTAAAAATAGTCATCGCACCATAGAAGACATCTCGAAGGTTTCCTAATTATTATTGTGTGTGATCACTCAGATCAATTAATAGTCAATAGTCAATGATTAGAAGGCATTTCACATTTTTTTTATTCATTGCATGATAGGAATGTACATGGCTACTGGCTGCCCCTAACACGAAGCTGGCCCACCAACACAACATAGTGACAATAAAAATAACATTAAGAAAAAGAGGCTGGCTAGGAAACAATAGAATTATTTACAGCAAATAAATAGAAAAAATCTTTGGTAGTATACAGTGTTGCAGTGGTGTTTCATAGTCAGTAACAGGGATATTTACTGATAGCGTCTCGTCTGATGCCAGCGCTAAAAATAAGGCAACAATTATTGTTATCTCCCATGTGAAAAAGAAAAAAAATCGCACTGAGTCATACGTCTGTCTTTTCTAGTCAATCGGCGGACGTGGGTACGTGAGATTAACAGCCTGCCAAAAAATTCATAACAGGAGATTCAGTCAGACTCAGTCAAATAGAAGAAGAAGAAGAAATTGATTCTCATTATGAGGCACCTGAGTAATACAACGATCATTACTGAATCGTCTAAGTAATCAAATCCAATGCAAGGACTATTCCACTATTATTAGATGTGTCGAAATAATGGCGGCCACCCAGTTCTGTTTCAACTTGACCGAGACTTTTTAGAAGCTTTGGTCTGGCTGACAATCAGGGTGAAGTCACTTGTCACATCCAAAACCAGTACAAACTGCAAACTACATCTGCTCTATAGTATTTAGTATCGGCAGTGCTCTACAACTGCTGTCGTTAATAATAATCACATCATTTAATCCCCACAGTTCCTGTTAAGATAGGCTTTTAACCTGATCACACAGCGGATAGTGTTACAAGACAAACATATCACCAGTTCTGATAAGTCAAAACTACATACATGTCGCTGCTTTGCTGGGGTTCCAAATATTGACAATCTGATACAAAAGAAGAAAATGGTATTTTAATACTATAATATAGTAAAATATTAGTTTAGTTCTGGTTTGTAGTTATGGAAAGCACCTTGGTTGAATTTATTGTTATGTAGGTTTGCTAAATAGTGTAATGGTAATACTATCATGTTGTTTGAACTGTTATGATGTCTAGCTGTGAAGCCGAGTGGAGACGATCCCGACTTACAGCGCTTCGGTACAAGAAGTACTAGCTCTGGTAGGGTTTGATGCGTGATTGAGATTGTAGTAGGTTGAATGACACTCTGTTCAGCTCCATTCTGGTCACCTTAACACATCAATACTAGCTTGGGATTGTACCTTTCGTCCGCTATGTGTTTCCCCTTTATGGTGTCTGTGCGGATGTGTTTGACTAGGTATTGAATCTGTTTCTGATTGAGCTGGACTGTCTGACATAAGCCTGTTACTGAAGTCAAATGTAAATGGAGTGGCTCGAGTGAGTTCAAACATGAAGCACTTTTCCCTCCGTCGCCCGTGTTCATAACCACGCATTGGCTTTGCGTCTTTTTTAAATCCAATATACCATTCTGGATTGGCTACTGACTGTATTTTTGTATACTGATTGTCTTGATGTGAGGAGCGAGTCAGATTTGCAGGTATATGTCTAAATGAGCACCGGTGATCATCTGAAGGTCGACCCTGTAAAAGAGGAAGAGGAAGCATGTTATGTATGGCATAATATAGTTGATGCATATGTACTGTTCTTACATTGCTAAGAGTACGGGCGCTGCATGACAGTTTAAGGGGAACAACCCATTATCTCACATATTGCTTTTCGCTGCCTGAGTATGTCAAAAATGGATCACTTCAGGTTCACTGCAATTTAACCTTAACAACACCCCCTCAAATGAACCAACCAAAACCGTGGGGTGGAAAACAAACAATTTGAACCTATGCTTTTGTCGTCGATTGAAAAGTTTGGCTATTGGTCAAGGAGGATGACATTGATTTTGGCACCTCTGGAATTGACTGTACACAAACAGATGAAAGAGTGGCGCTTGCAGGACTGGGTCTATTAAAAGCAGATTGTACACAGTGACCTCAATTAACACATTGTTTTTTATAGGGTCGATACATTTGCATTGTTGTGATATCGAAGAATTTGTAAATCAGTCGGGCGCACACACAACGCTTCAGATTTTCTAAAGGAGAGGTGACAATACGACATCTTTGCTACATAGTGATGGTACTTTTAATGGACGGCTCAACCTTCCGCCTATTCCGGCTGGAAGGCTTATTTATAATGCTTTATGGGTGCAGCTCATCATTGAATGGTTCACATAAAAAACAATCCACATAGCTCACAATTAATCTCCATTTAATCATTCCAGATGGAGCCTTCAAACCAGATGCATTGGGCAATCTTCCCATTTGTTATGGAAAGAAGAGCACAAACTATTTTTATTACCATAGTTTTACCAACTTTCCTGCCATTTCAAGTTCGATGTGTCTGATGTAACTAGTTCAGGACTTTAAGTTGCACCACAGGCCTATCATCTAGTTGTATGAACATTGAAGTTTTACATTCTAACCTTGACTCGCAGTTTTCCCCGTCGAGAAAAGCAGATATATTTCCGTCTATTCCGCCTGTGTATATAAAATTGATCTTCAGTTCCATCTATTTTCTCGAAATTGAATTGTTGAGCTATAAAAGATCGAAAACATTGTAACATTAGGAACAATACAAGGTGCTGTGCATGCTGGTACGTGAATAACAAAAGTTGTACCCCAACGAAGTAATATCTAAATAAAAACATAAAGGAAAGAGTCACATATCATCTGGGGGGTGTTTTGACTCTGGGAAAGTTTTGACGGTCATTGCTGGGTTGTGTTTACCAAACATATTCAGTTTATTAATAGAGCTAACAAATTATTTTTGTATTCCAGGGGAGATGACTTTAATATGAATCACACCTCCCAATCACATATTAGATTAGTAAAGATCTGCATGCACTCATGTTCTGCAACAAACTCTCCAGAGAAGGTTTTGCAAGGGTTTAAACCAATTAACCAATATTCGAGTCAGATACTTTTACAACAATAAATGGGAACTTTTCGCATTGCATGCGGTAAAATTAATTGATCACAAGAGGCGGTGTCCTTGTAAGAAAAATTCTCTCACTATTGGACTTAAGCAGACATTAAATATTACAATATTTGAGCATTGCTGCCAAAATGTAACCCAAATGTAAAGGAAATGTCATGTTATACTGGATTGCATTAAAAATCTGCTTACATACACCTAAGATTGGCAGCAGCTTTTGCATACCTATTCCAAAACATACTTTTATTATATTATGTCAACTATCAACAACAGCTGCCATTTAATTCCAACTTTAGAGCCTAGGTGTCTTTGCTTGGGCAAAGATTTGTGTGCTAAATATTCGTGACGAAAGTGGATTTTTGTTTAAACGGCATCCGGCGTGCCCCATATTGACAAAATATAGC
>ERZ1740059.1355-NODE-1355-length-12354-cov-9.884787_pt1 | contig 12354 bp, 7 predicted proteins | sample MGYA00581744_ERZ1740059 | MGnify/ENA primary metagenome ERZ1740059 (study PRJEB43018, sample SAMN04849738) | marine metagenome | isolation source: floating plastic debris | place: Pacific Ocean | collected 2008-08-28 | study: EMG produced TPA metagenomics... | reverse complement strand
GTAGAAACTTCTTCTTTAGCTGTAAATACCTCATCTTTAACAGTTAAAACTTGCTCTAAATTAGTAGAAACTTCTTCTTTAGCTGTAAATACCTCATCTTTAACAGTTAAAACTTGCTGCAAATAGGTTGAAACTTCTTCCTTGGCTGTAATAGCATCTTGTTTCGCACCTTGAGCATTGGCAACAGCGTTTTGTAAATCTTCTAATAGTCTTTCAAAATCTTGTTTATTAACCCTCTCAAGAAGACAAGCCCAAGTAAATCCACCAACAGCACCATCGGCGAAAATTGCTTCTTGTCTCTGGAAATCTTTTACAGCATCTTCGGTAACAATACCAAACCAACCATCAATCTCCCCCTCATATAAACCAAGAGTTGTTAAATGCCTTTGTAACTCTTGAACTTTTGTACCTTTATCATCAAACTTCAGCCCTTTCATAATCCACATCCTAAATTCTCAGTTTGTAATCAAGTAATCGTAATGCATCAATTAAATTCAACTTGCCGAATCCCGCTTTAGGATGCTTAAAACGAGAATCTATTTTGTCAGCCGTATGCTTGAGAATATATTTAACTTGACTGTCAGATAACCTCATATCCTTTTTTTCTAAAGCATAGGATTTAAGCATCGCCACCGCACCGGCAATAAACGGCGAAGCATGGGATGTGCCGCTGGAAAAAGCATAATCGTCATTTAAATAAGCACTATAAATATTCGTACCCGGAGCCACAAAACTAACTTGCTTGCCATAAGTCGAAAAACTCGCAACTTCACCAGTTTCATCAACTGCTCCAACGGCAATCGCATAAGGTAACGCACCTGGATAATAAAACTGCTGGGCACCATCATTACCAGAAGCCGCCACAATAGTTACACCCTTACGCTCGGCATAATCCACAACTTCCTGATGGGGTAGCCCGCCACCAGTGTGACGAATACCCAAACTCATATTAATTACATCTGCACCCTTATCAATCGCCCATTTTATACCCGTATTAATGTTATCCACCAATCCAGCACCCACTCTCTTCTTCCCCCGCTGTAATGCTCCTAAAACCCTCACTGGTAAAACCTTACAGCGAGGTACAATACCGACAGGCATTCCTACACCTTTCGCAGCGATAATTCCGGCAACATGGGTACCATGCCCTACTTCGTCATCGGGTATATCATCGAAATCTAAATAATCTCCCAGAAACTTATCCGCACCATCGATAATGTTGACAAAATCTTGTCCCGGTAACAACACATCTGCCAATTCTGGATGCGACAAATCAATCCCAGTATCCAACACCGCCACCGTAATTCTCGGTACCCCTAGAGTAAAAGATTGTGCATCTTCTAAATAAATTTCCTTGCGCGATCGCCAATCTGTTTGTACGCTCATTTGAGATGGCATCATCGACGGTAAATTAACTTTACCAACTTCGCCAATTTCTACAGACTCAACAATCGGTAATAAAGAAATTTCCTCAATTAACTCCCCAGGAATCTGAGAATTATGTTGCAAAATCAAACGATAAATCCGATTTAAACCACTCGCTAACTCTTCCTTCCCCCAATTTTTACCAGCAGATTTATATTCTTTTGTTACCCAGATTGGTAACTTATACTTAGTAAAAATTTTATCTATCGCACCATCAAGCTTATCGCTGGCAACTCTCTTGTTATCCAAGATTTCTTGCCAGTGGGGGAATTTCCGTTCGAGTATCCCTTGTCTCAACTTTAGCCGAATGTGCTGTTTCAATGGCTTTGATATTGCAAAAACATCATTTGACAAGCACTTTTTATACTAATTGCAATTACCATCGCCTTTTCAAGCATTAACAATTCTTTATAAATACTGAGATAAACAAGATTTAATTACTACTATTCGTTAAGCATTGTTAGCATTAAAGTATCTAAATGTATATTGAAATATCAAGGGTTGAAAGTATAAATTAGTCACTACAGAGAAATTTATCAGTTAAATTTACCACTTATACAAATAGTAATTTTTATTACAATTGCTTGAGTATAGAGGTAGTGGCATATAGATGTAATAGTTTTGTTATCTGAAATCAACCAATTATTCAGAGGGTAAATTATGAGTTATAAAAACGTACAATTTATTTCTTACTGCATTAATACAGCACCTAAATTCATGTGGAATGGAGTCACTGGAAATAGGAAAAAATATTTAGGTTTAAATGACTTTAAGTCAACTAGAATAGAGAATAATCAAGAAGAAAGAAAAGATATATCGGCAAGAGTAGAATTAGTTAAAGCTGCCCTAAATGAAGCTGATAGTCAAATTCCTGAAGATAAAGATACTTTGAAAATATTTATGATTCCGGAATTTTTCTTTCGAGGAAAACAAGGAGTATATAGTTTAGAAAATATTTTAGGTGCCTCTAATCCGAATGAAAATTATACTGAAGAACCTTTAATAACTCAACTTCAATCCCTGGTAAAAGATAAAAAGTGGAAAGATTGGTTAGTTGTATTTGGCAGCATTTTAGGAACATCAGCACCAGCAGCAAAATCAGTAACTAACGGAAAATACGACCAAGTTGATATAAATGCACTCAAAGAAGCATATAATTACACTTTAATTCAAAAAGGTGGCTTTGGCGATCTCAACTTTGCCCATCAACACGCTAAAGTTGTAGCCAAAGAATACAAGTCTCAAGTTGATTTTATTCAACAGCCTGAATTTATGGGTGTTGGTATTACTTTGGAGCGCGTATTACATCCAATACGAGCCAATCCGGAAAAATTAAGAACTCGCTTTTTAGAATTAATCGGGTTACCTGAAAAATTTAAAAATGAGTTAAGAAAAAGTAACCCGATAGCGAATCCCGCAGAACTATTTACTTATGCTAAAAACAAAATACAGGAAATAATTCCAACCATTAGCGAAAAAGAAGTTGAAGAATTGATTAATACTGATATTCAACTTTTGACAAATTGGGTAAAAGAAGATTCAAGAAGAGCCTTAGTTTTAACAGATTCAGCATTTTGGCAAAAGAATAATTATCCCTTCATTCCTACAATTATAGAAAAATATCTAATCGCAAAAGGAGAACAAAAGCTTCTCACTAAAGAAAAATATTTTGCCGGAATTGATTTAGAAAAATTTGCTCAACTCAAACCGTATTTACGAGATTTTATTGGTATAAATAAAGCAGATGACAACGAACTAAAATCTATTAGTAATTTAACACCGATTGAAATAGCTTTATGGAATTCTCAAAGAGATTTTGTGAAAAATCTCATCGAAATAGATGAAAATACTAAATACAAAAAGCTTGAAGCCGAACTTGATAAATTCAAAACACCTTTCTACAATCAATTAAAACAACTAATTAAAAGATATCTGATCTCCAAAAATGGAGAAGAACTATTATCGGTATTAAACTATGAAGATTCATCTGTTTTTACCATAGACGATCTGACCTTTGGATTAGAGATATGCTTAGATCACTTAGTAAAACGTCTGAAAAATTCCAGAGAACTACCTAAAATTGATATTCAGTTAATTCCATCTTGTGGTATGTCTATCGTTAAAGATGCCATCGTTGCTCAAAAAGATGGATATGTTTTTAATTGCGATGGTGCAAGTAACGGATTCAATGATAATCAATATGTAGGTAGCGATAAATCAGCGAATAACTCTTCTCATAGTAATCTTATAAAAATCACCAAGGATACACCACCACCATTAACTTACAGCTTTACAAATATGCCGGCTACTTATATAGTTAATCCTCCAGCATCATGGGCTGCAAAATCAATTGATATTGATGATTTATATGCAGAAGGTGCCGGAAAATTACATATTTATCCAACACAATTGATATCAGAAAAATTAGCTGAGGGTAAAAGTATTATTCCCCAGAGCCTGTCGAGCTTTAGTTTTGCTTACTCATCCGAAAAATCTGTTTTAATTAACGGCATGAAAGTCCTCTTCGATAAATCTGTATCAGTTTATCCCGTAAATCTGATGGAGAAAGATAAGTAGGTAGACATCTCAAAGAGTTCCGCGATCGCAATAATTTTTCCTACCCACCCTCCTAAAACTTCCTTCAAACCATAATTAAATCATAATCAATCCTCCCTTGACTGATGAAATTTAGGGGATAAAAATATTAGTTAAAATGAAGCAATTTATCGCAGGAATTGACCATTTAGTTATAACCGTTCGCAATATAGAAGCAGCATGTAATTTTTATAGCCAGGTTCTCGGTATGCAGGTAGTCACCTTTGGTGAAAACCGTAAAGCATTACAATTTGGAGAGCAGAAAATTAATTTGCATGAAGCAGGAAAAGAATTTGAACCAAAAGCACTTTATCCTACATCAGGTTCAGCAGATATTTGTTTTATAAGCAATAAACCGCTTTCTCAAATCAAAAATCACATCATTTCCTGTGGTATAGATATCATATCAGGTCCAGTCACGAGGACAGGAGCTATAGGAACAATTGAATCTATTTATCTACACGACACCGACGGAAATTTGATTGAAATATCGAATTACCGGAACACTTAACAAAATACGGAATCATCCGATACTATAATTCCGGTACTGCTAAAAGTAGACTATTAATGTTTAACTGTAATAAATATAAAGTAACTGCTTCTATTAATCTTACTCTTGTCTTACTAATTACTGGTTGTAACGAAAGCAAGCTAGCTCAGTGTCAGCGACTTATTAAAACGATCAATGAAGGAACTTCTCTAATTGAGAAAAATAAAGGCTCCCAAGTCACATTAAGCTTGGGGTTAGCAAAGGATTTGAAAGATGTTACCAAAAAAATAGAAAGACAAAATTTCAAAGATCCCAAACTCGAAGACTTCAAAAAGCAATCTGTTACACACTTTAAAACTTTCAGTGAAAATATAGATTCCGCAGCTAAAGCCTTGGGTTCAGCAAAAACAGCCAAAGTCTCCTCTGGTGGTAGGGAACAAGTCAGAAAAGCTAAAAAAGATATTGAAATATACCTCAAGCCAGTTTCAGATGCAGCGAAACAAACTGACACCCTAGCAACTGAACTGAATGACTATTGTGCTCAGACAGAATAATACTTCTAAGCTGTTGTGTATTAAAAATGCACAACAGCAAGTCAAAAGTAAAAAGTCTGGCATTAAAAAGTTAACAAAGTTTGAGGCTTCACTATTGAATAGAATAATATACAAATTACATGCGTAACAGCTTATTACGCTCCAAGATTACCGGCTAACAATTTCTCACTCACTCCCTCCCTCCCAACCCTTAGGTAATCTTCCACCGGGAGGGGAGTAAGAATTAGGAGAAGGAGAGAAAAGGAGACAAAGAGAAATAATTTTAACTTCTAACTTCTAACCGCTAATAATTTCAGTTAATTTACTTATTAAAGTATTTTTTGCAACTATTGATTCATAAATATTCTTGAAGCTAACAGATTATTTCTGTGAAAGGAAATATAGCGCTTTTCACGCTTATTGCAATACAAATTTTACCTCACCCCGTCCAAATTTTTACTGATTCCGACTCCACCGCGTCTATTTCTCCAAGTAATATAACTAACGTCGAATTTAGTGATGGAAATTCTTTTGGGGTTAATTCTCCTAATACTGAGAATCAAACATCTACATCTGAATCCAAATCCAAACAGCAAGGTTCCCGCAGTCGAGTAATGATACGCTAAAAGATAAAGCGAACAAAGGTTGAATTACTCCTAATTTTGATTGCTAAGTGGATAAGTAGCATTCAATAACAACTATTAATAAGTAAATAGCTAGGAGTTTTATAAAGGGGGAAAAATGCGAAATCGAACTCCAAAACAACGACGACAAGAGTTAATAGAGCAATATGTTTTCTCACGCCGTACTATGATGGGACTCATGGCTCTAGCTTGTACTCCTGGTTTAGAAACTTTAATCAACAGGGAAACTAAACCCGAGCTACCCGAGCCACCAGATAATCCTATCATCCCCAGCTTACCTCAAAAAGATTCACCCGCAACTCAACAAGAACGCCAAATGCAGTTGCAACAGATTCGGGAAGAATATCGGCTGGATTTGCGGTTACCTAATTCACCCCGAGTAGAAACTTTACCAGAGCAAGAAGCATTTTCTGAAGGATATAGAAATAACCTAGCAATGTTAACGGAGAAAATAACAAAAAATCAACAAGAATTTCAGGAGAATCCTAAATCCCTTGAAAGCTTTGATGATTATGCTGCGCTATTTCCTATTTTACCGTTACCCGATATTGCTCAAACCTTCCGCAACGATGATGTGTTTGCCAGACAAAGACTTTCTGGCCCCAATCCGATGGAACTACAAAATGTTCTCACCCTTGATTACAATCTTCGCGACAAACTTGGGATAACAGACGATGTTTTTAAAGCCGTTTTAAGTAAGAGAAAAGGCAACAAACGCATTAATCTTACAATGCAGCAAGCTACTCAAGAAGGAGGTTTGTTTGTCACTGATTACGCATTACTCGATGGTATCCAACCCCAAGAAAACAAGTTTATCACTGCTCCAATTGCGCTCTATTTGGCTCAAAGAAATCGCCGGGATTTTGAGTTAATTCCTATTGCTATTCAGTTGGGGCAGGTACCGGGAGAAAGTTTGCTTTGCACGCCTTTGGATGGTGTAGACTGGACTATAGCTAAGGTAATTACCCAGATGGCTGATTTCTACGTTCATCAGCTTTACCGTCACTTAGGGCAGACTCATCTGGTAATGGAATCAATTGCATTAGCCACAGTACGCTCTCTCGCTGCTCGTCATCCGGTAAATGTACTCTTAAAGCCTCATTTTGAGTTCACCATGGCAATCAATAGCGTTGGTGATACAACCTTAATTCAGCCAGGAGCAGCAATTGAATTTAGCTTCGCTGGTATTTTAAATGATTCGTTAAAACTTACCGAACGAAGTGTGTCTGATTATTTTGAGAACTTCAGCCACTTTGCACTTCCCACCAATTTACGTCAGCGTGGTGTTGATAGTTCTTCTACTTTACAAGATTTTCCCTACCGAGATGATGGATTGCTTATCTGGAATAGCCTAGAAGAATACGTAAGTCGATATATTGGAATTTATTACAAATCCAACCGAGATATCCGCCAAGATTCCGAATTACAGAATTGGCTACAGACTCTACGTAAACCCATTAGTGAAGGAGGTTTTGGTGTATCATCTCTGCCAGAAAGGCTGACAAATCGCGACCAATTAATAGATCTTTTAACACAACTTATTTTTACCGCAGCGGCTCAACACTCAGCTATTGCTTTGCTTCAATATCAATATATGGCCTTTATTCCGAATATGCCTGCAGCAATTTATCAGCCTATACCTACAACTAAAGGTACCTTTGTCGATGAAAAAAGTTTAACAAGTTTCTTACCTGACATAAATGCATCTCTATTTCAAATTCAATTCATGTCGCGTCTTGGTACAAAAAGCGACCCCAAAGCATTTACAAATTTTGGTAAAAACAGTTTTCAAGATCCTAGAGCTATCAGAGTTCTCAGAGGTTTACAGAATCGTTTAGAAGTAGTAGAAAGACGGATTGAACGAAGAAATAAACGTCGCAAAGAATGCTACCCCGTCTTTCTTCCCTCTCGCATACCTAATAGTACTAGTTTTTAATCGCTAAAACTCAGTAGCTCACATTGTCATTAATAATTGGTAGTTTGTGAAATAACTGACTGCCAATTATTGGTATCTATAGCCAGAGTTATACAAGTCTCACAAGTAAATATGCGTTGGATGACGACTTGGAATCTATTTCTAGCTTTTATACCCTTATTTTTAAGTGTTTGGCTGTTTCCTCGTATCAAACGCAGTCGTTCCTGGGTTTGGTGGCTGGTGTTTGTGGCTTTCTAAGCTTTTTTGCCAAATGCGCCTTATTTACTAACCGATGTAATTCATTTAATAGACGATATCCGTACAATCCAATCAGTATGGATGATTACCTTAGTACTAATTCCTGTCTATCTGGTAGTTATTTTAGCTGGAGAAAGAAGCTTACGTCATTTCCCTAATCAACATCGGTTATTATCTAAGTAAGTCGGCACAAATAAACCAAGCTATATTACAGAATGTAAATTACTCTCAAACCCTTATTCCTATTGCCTTTTGCCTTTTGCCTTTTGCCTTATCCCAATTACTATTTTCAATGCCAACCTACTTACATCATGATGATGTTTATCGCTTTTCACTGTAGTTGACGACGCGCTGCTTCTAACAGTAACCTTTGTTCAGCGCGGTAAATAGCTTGATATGTGCGCTGTAATGCTTCAGGTTCAACCGATATAGAAGTAATTCCCCATTGCACGAGTTTCTCGATAATTTCAGGATACAATGCTGGTGCTTGACCGCAAATAGAACAGGGAATACCCGCTGAAGCAGCCATCTCGATTAGCCGAGATATAGCGCTCATTACCACCGGATGACGCTCATCAAAGTTTTTTGCAAGCAGTGCTCGATCTCTATCTACTCCTAATAATAGTTGGGTTAGGTCATTTGTACCAATAGAAATTCCTTGCACCCCTGCTTTGACATATTCTGGCAGCAAAAATAGCACGCTTGGCACTTCCGCCATAATCCATAGTTCAAATTCTTTGATGTCGGTTAACCCTGCTTGCTCAACTTTTCGACGACAAAAAGAAAATTCTTCTACAGTGCGAACGAAAGGCAATATTAAACGGATATTGTGATATCCTGCTAGCTGTACTTTAGATAGTGCTATCAGTTCCATCTCAAACAATTCAGAATTAAGTAGGTAGCTAAAAGTACCGCGCTCGCCTAATGCTGTTTGTGGTTCGCTTAGTTCTACTCCATCATTCTTAAGGTTTGGCAATTCGTGGGTTCTCCAATCCAATGAACGATAATAAACTGGTTTGGGAGAAAAAGCACGCACAAAATCAAGTATCCTTTGTGTCCATAAATCTAGCAATTGTTCCTGTCTTCCGTCTCTAATCCAGTTATAAGGGTTTTGTCTATTTAGTATACTTAGTACCATCAATTCTGAGCGTAATAATCCCACACCATCTACTGGCACAGAAAGCGCTTTGTCTATCATAGTTGGCTGACTTAAGTTCACCAACAGCAGTGTGGAAGTCATGGGTAAATTTGTAGAGGGATGAGAAATTGAAGGGGAAGAGAAAGAAACCCATGTCGGATTCGGAGTTGGTGCAGGATCGGAATTAGGAACCTTGTTTTCTACAATTACATCATCAATATGCTCTTGTGCTGTATTCAAAGCCAGACGATGTACTTCTCCAGTATCACCATCAATTAATAGGCGATCGCCATTTTGAATAAGTGTTGTAGCATTGTGAACGCCAACTACTGCCGGAATACCCAATTCTCTAGCAATAATCGCACCATGACTAGTTAAACCTCCTTGCTCGGTAATAATGCCGCTGACAAGTTGGAGCACTGGCAACCAATCGGGGGTAATTTGAGATGATACTAAAATTATGCCTTTTGGTAATTGTTGTATTATGCGATCGGGATTTTCAATTACAAGAGCATTTGCCGAGACTCTTCCTGTTGCTGTGCCTATCCCCTTAATTGAGAAATTATTAGAGAAAGTATTTATCGGTTGACTAACTTTTGTTAGGTATAGTTTTTGCTCGTGTTTTTCTTGAATAAAAATCCATTTGACTAAATAGTCTTTACCAAGTTGACTAATAAGCTGATTTGCTAACTTCTTTATTTGTTGCAAATGTTGTTGCGATAATACGTGCTGTTGCTGTTGGGCTGACTCTAACAGACATACTTGCAAACAACTTTTTTCTAAGGTTAGTACCGATGTTCGTTCTTCTTGACAAGAAACTTCCTTAATCGCTGCATTTTCACAATGATAAGCAAGTATTTTATTCCCTAAGTGTTGTTCACTGACTACGCCAGCTTTTGGTTCTAAATAATAAATATCTGGCTGTACTTCACCCCAATCAATTGCTAATCCTAATCCCCAACTTGCTTGAATTTCACATCTAGAGGAATTAACATCTAATAACCCACTTGCAATAACATTACCTACCGGTTGCACTAAAACTGCTAAATTAATCGAACGTAAGTCAATTCCCGACTTTTGCCAATAAAGCAAACTTCTAGCACTAAATAATTGACTCCAAATGTGTTTTAAAGCGAAGGCTATTTCCTTCTCTTCGCTACAGCAAAATACAGATTCATATAGCCCAGAAATACCATCTGTCTTATCTATAGCGGATGGTATGGCAACACTTGGACGAAAAATTAAACATTTATTTTCCCATGTTTTGATTGCTTCATAAATTAAAAAATGTAACTCATCAGGTAAACTCGAATTCATTATTTCCTGGCGCAAGCATAAAGCTACTTGCTGTAGTTGCCGCCAATTATCAACATCCAAATGTAAGGAAGAATCCGTTAATTCCCCAACTAACCCTTGAGAAGTACCCTCGTTTTCTAGATATTCATGCAATTTGTTTGCTGCAACTACAAATCCAGGCATTACTGGATACCCGCGTTGCATCATCGTGCTCAGATTGAATGCTTTATCACCAACTTGAGTGCGATTCGATTGTTTTATTTCATTCAGCCAATAGAGTTTATCCACTCAAACAATTCTGAAAAATCTAAGGGCTATCTTTATCATTTAAAAATTCAGTTTTTTACTGTATTACTGCCCTAGCAATCGCTTATACCCAATAATTGGAGAGTATTATTACTGCCAACTTTTCTCAAGACTTAAAAAATTTTCACTTTTAAAGACTTATAAGCTAGACTTAGACGGAAAATTAATTGAAATCAAAATATGCTAAATTACATTTCACTTTACATCTATCTCTAGAAGTATTTTTTTGACAACTTGTTTATATTGTAAAAATACTTAGGCAAAAAATTTATATTTATTTAAAGATTGTATCACATTATATGAACTATTTTATGTTATTTACCAAAAAAAATTATTTTAATTTAATTCGATGACTTTTATGTGATGGATTCATTACAGAACTTACACAGATCAAACGAGAAGTTAAGCATTCTAGGTGTCAGGCTCAGGCTGCCATGAATTGGCGACAGATATGACAAACCAAAAACTTTTGTCCACTCACTACAACTATCCAAACTCCGAGAAATTTTGGGTTTTAAAATACAACAGCTTTAGCTGATAATTTTCCTCCGTTAACGGTAATAACTTGGGAAGAATTTAACCATTGGGAATCAAAAGAACCCAAATGAGTAGTAGTAATCAAGGTTTGGAACCGATCTTGAATAGCATCAAGTAATTGATTTTGACGCGAAGGATCTAACTCAGCCAAAACATCATCGAGTAAAAGCAGTGGTGGCTCTCCGACAACTTCTTCAATTAGCTGTAATTCTGCTAATTTCACAGCTAAAACCAAAGTTCGTTGCTGACCTTGAGAACCATACTGACGTGCGGGAGTATCATTAATGATCAATTCCACTTCATCTCGATGGGGACCAACCAGAGTAGTACCTTGATGCATTTCAGCAACTGTTCGCTGTTGAATTTTATCTAAAAAAGCTTGCGGTACTTGTTCTGTATTATTTTCAGATTATACTTTATTAGGTGCGTACTTTATCTGAAGCTTTTCAGTTGAATCACTTATATTAGAGTGCCATAATTTCGCAATGGGAGCGAGTCGCCCTATAGCCCGTTCTCGTCGTCTAATTACCCGCGTACCTGTAGTAACTAACTGAGTATCCCATAGTGCTAATTGGGATTGTAAAGATTTGTCATATACATTCTCCTTCTGGCTCCTCAAAAAAGCATTTCGCTGTCGCAAAACATGAAGATATTGTTGCAAAATATGAGCGTATATAGGTTCAAGTTGAACTAACAAAGTATCCAGCCAGCTACGGCGATTTTCAGGGCCACCACGTACCAAATCCAAATCGAGAGAAGAGAACTCTACTGCGTTGAGAACACCGAGAAAATCCATCTGGCGACGGAGATTTTCACTATTAAGATTAACTGTGCGGCGACCGTTGCGACGTAAAGTTAAAATAAGTTCGCTAACTCCAGTTTCCCGTCTTAAACTAGCACTAACTTGAGCGAAAGATTCTTCATTATTTACTAAATCCTTATCCCGGGAAGTACGGTGCGATCGCAATGTTGCAAGTAGCTCTACAGCTTCGAGTAAATTAGATTTTCCTTGGGCATTATTACCAACCAAAATAGTTTTTGGAGCTGTAAATTCTACATGTTGTTGATCATAATTGCGGAAATGTCTGAGAATCAGGGTTTTGAGGAACATAAAAAATCAGTCAGTGGTTGATTGTTAGTTGTTGATTGTTAGTTGCTAGTAGTAGTTTTTTCATTAATTTTCAGGGTTTTATGGTATTTACCCAAAATTTTTTTCT
>ERZ1740059.1354-NODE-1354-length-12356-cov-8.126656_pt1 | contig 12356 bp, 8 predicted proteins | sample MGYA00581744_ERZ1740059 | MGnify/ENA primary metagenome ERZ1740059 (study PRJEB43018, sample SAMN04849738) | marine metagenome | isolation source: floating plastic debris | place: Pacific Ocean | collected 2008-08-28 | study: EMG produced TPA metagenomics... | reverse complement strand
TTTGCCCAAGAATGTTTAATTAGTTAACAAACAGAAATTTTGTGGTTTGTATGGATAATCTTTGCATATATTGTCAGTTTTAGTTGTAGCGTGCGGGAGCGTTAGCTCTAGCAACCTTCTACATCACATTCTGTTATTATTTCACAGGCTCAACCACATACACATGTATACTTAACAATCGTGGAGGTATAGAGAGTGATCTCACAGTCAGCGCAGTCTATGATGACGGACCTCAGACTTTACTCGGTGTTCCAGGTAAGGTCAATAGGATTAGTGAAGAAAATTTTCCTCCGATGCGGCATCCGTCCAAAGAATCGATTCTTTGCATGTACAAAAACAAACGCTTGGATGACAACTTTTAAAACTGTGTGAAACTTTGTTTGCATATGCCTGAGAGCATGCTTTCCATGATCATGTTATTTGATGACCACAAAACGTTGTGCTAGCCTTACACACACTTGATTGCAGTCTAATAGAGGGGACCTGTAATCAAGAATAAACACCACAGGCTATTATTGATTCCGTCTTAATGGCTGTTTTCTTATAATTTCAGGACGTAGTTATTACGCAGCTGTTGGTGGTGGATTCTCACCATATGTCAAGTCCTCTATGCTCAGTGTTATTGCTGAGAAAGGCTTTGACTGTCAACTACATGATCTCTCACATGATATGGTGCTTATGAGTCTACAGGGGCCTAAAAGGTATGTATAGTTGGCTAAATAGAATTTTTCATGCTCAGATGATAGGAGATCAGCAAGTGCATTGGCTTACATGGACCATCAGTATCAGTAGACCCATACAATGGCCTCTTTTTGTATTGGTACAAAAAGAGGCCAATGTCAATCGTAAACTTTTACTTGCAGAGCATTTTTTTAAAATCCGTTTTGCTTTGTATTTTCAGCCGAGAAATACTAAATAGAATCTCACCAAACACAGATCTGTCTAATGAGGCTTTCCCATTCTCTTCACACCAGGCATGTGTCTAGCACCAAGACTTTGCAAATTCGATAGGCAATAATACTTTTTGAATATCTAGTTGTTTATTTTTATGCAATTATAGCAGATGTTGAGACATTTTTACCAACATCTTGCAAATCTTGTATAAATCAATAAATCATTAATGATAATAAACCATAAATCAATTGCCTCTAGCCGCCTCTTGGCCCTTTTTTTTTAAACGTTCAGTTACCCTCCCAGATATCCTCTTATAGCGGTCCACAACTGGTTAAAGCGGTATTGAAGATACTTCGAACTGGAAATTCATTGACCTGCAATTGGCATCAACTTCATCAGAATCATGCAAAATTGAAAACAAATGTGTAATTTTGTTACAGGTATTGGAAATAGCCGGTCACAAAGTTAGAGCTATGAGGTTGAGTTTTGTTGGTGAGCTTGGCTGGGAGTTGCATGCCCCAAACAATGCCGCTCTAGATGTGTATAACGTGTTATTCCAAGCGGGTAAAGAGCTTGGACTTAGAAACTCTGGTTATCGTGCAATGGATTCTCTCAGTATGGAAAAAGGTGAGCGTGATACCAGACGTTCTATGACTCCTTTTTCCTTTTTCAAACACGCGTTACCTGTACGATTACTGACAGCAGATGAAGTCGTCTGCATACATGAGAAAGTAGTAGATAAATCTTTGATAACCGAGGCATTGTGGGATACAGTGCAATTTAAAACTATGATATCATTATTGCAGGGTACAGGATGTGGCATCAGGACATTAGAAGTGATGACAGTCCATTAGAAGCGGATCTGGCTTTTACTTGTAAATTAAAGACTGACAAGCCTTTTATTGGTCGAGAGGCTTTGGAGCAATACAAATCAGAGGGAATCAGAAAGCGTCTGGTGTGCTTTACTACATCAGGGTGAGTACTGATTAGAGTATTGTATTAAGTTCGTATAGCTAGGAAAACATACTATCACAGAATTATTAGCTAGCTGGTAGTTGAATTCACTAACTAAAGCTCTTATCACATTCCATTTGGAGGAATGGAAACTCCTTTGATTTTTTGTGGCATAAGCAGGTACATACTTTAAAGAAAAGGTAAAGTCTCCAGGACCCCTAGTGGGGTATACAGCAGGAGCTTATCCATGTTTTAATGACGTAAAGTGACTTAGGAGTTGACAATCCCCCCAGACAGGGTGTCAGTGTGACACAGGGCACCTCCCCACTCATTTGCAGCTGAGTTGGTGGAGGCAATGAGAAGCTAAGAGCCTTACTTAAGGGTATACCACCCTGGGATTTCAACTCCGATATACCGGGCCAAGTGCAAACACTTTGACTGGTAGGCTGCGTGTGCATCATACATTTACATTTCCCATGTAAAATGACACAAATGATACTTTCTATTTTAGGGCACCTATTTCTCTGCATGGATTGGAAGCCATATACAGAGATGATGCTATAGTTGGTTACATCAGAAGAGCAGAATATGCCTTCGCTCTGGATACAGTCATAGCCTGGGGGTATATCTCAAACCCATCAGGAGGCAAGGTCAACAAAGACTACATCATGTCAGGTATGAACATTCAAAAAGGATGTATATACATGTAGACTTGTGAGATTGCCATTTTGTCATTATTTTCTTGTGTTAGTTAACTTTTGTAAATTATTTTTTAAGACTTCATGTTGGCCTGTGTGTGATGTTCATGGAAAAGTTCACAACAATTGTTGGGTTGTTTTGATGGCTTGTTTGTCACAAACAATATTCGGACACACTAACCTAATATATATTGCCCAACAGCAGAATGTTCATCACTCACGCATCATTAGGATGTCCGTCACGGAACTTGGTCACATTAAGTGTGACTAAATGGGACATGCAACATACCAGTGACGAAATCATTATCTTAAATATGAAGAGGTGCAACATTGGTAAAAGTGGGCATTAAATGTAAAGATTGAATTGAGCATTAAAATGACAAGCGTGAAGTCAAAAATACTTATTACGGGACCCAAAAAACCGGCTATTTATTACCAATAAGTGTGAAAAATTGATGGCCGATCCATGTATGTAGTAACCACTGTATGATGGCTGAATTGCTTTCTATACAGGCAAATATCAGTTGAATCGTATGGGAGAAATGATCGATGTTGACGTACACATGAGAAGTCCGTTTGACCCTAAGAACAGGAGGCTTCAGGGATTCTATGGTGAGGATGAGTTGATTGGTCAGACAGTCACGGCTCAGTCATCATAGTCTCTTGTCTTACATTTCGGTTGTGCAGGAAAACGAGTTGTGAATTACCAATCTGATGTACATGTATGACATTTTAGTTATATGATTAGGATAATTGATGCATTGTTAACTCTTCTTTTGCAAGTAGATTTTTGACAAAAAGTTTTTTTTTACATTTAAGCAAGGTTTTTTTAAGCAAGAACTTTTATTTTATCTTGTTTTGAAGTTTTGTGTTTCATCAGCGAACGGCTTTAAAAACTTAATATTTCACCAAGATTAAGGCAGCTTAGTATTGAACAACGGATATATTGTTACACACAAATACATGTATATTAATTTTAATTTTTTGCTAAATTTTTTTCACGAAAGAGAAAGACCACTTGTTTTGTTAAAATAAATCGAGGAAACAGGAGCACTACACTTTCATTTGTACACAAAAGTACCATTTTTTACACCAAATTATCTAAATGATTGGTTTTTTCACTCTTTTATCTTACTATGCAGTACTACTTTCAGGATTTGGAGACAACTTTTTTAAACTTATGTTAATAATGCTCATCTCTTCATACACGCATGCACTTCTATCACACAAAACAACATCGGGCGGAGGCTGAATATTTTTACTATTCTTTACATAGTTTTTTTTCATTAATTTTGCTGACCATGTTAACCAAAAAATCAATACATATCAATCTTTAATGATCCAACCGTATTTTAATTTCCATTGACATGGAAAGTGGACAACCTCTAGTATCACATAGCATGAAACATGTGATCAGTTTATAATCTGCTTGGTGTTATCACCAAAATGTGTCATCCATCTTAATGTTCAGTGGCGTAGCTTGACACTGTTTGGTGTTTGAGATCAGAGCCTGTATTGATGAGTAACAACATCAAACCACATTTTTGATAATGTATTGACGAACAAAGCCTCACATTATTTTTGGTAATGTTGGCTCTAATCAAGGATATTTCCTCGGGTCATTGTATCCCTCGAAAATGAAACCAACAATAACGGCGTCTAATGATGTCATTACTTCCTTAAGTTTTGGGTTACAACATGTTTTTCGGAGAACCAAGTGCTAGTGCGTATATCATATACAATAGTGATTGATTGCGTTTTGATTACTGCACAGAGAGTCATGCTTTGATAAATATGGAGAATTGACGCAGTAGACAATACATGTAGAAATGTAGGCCTAGTTTGTCATGATGATGACATGTAATCTTGTCTGGCTAGTAGGAGATTGGGCGTTCGTCAACGATAAAAGAACGACTATTTAAGCCAAGTCTAAACGCTTATAGCTCATACAACTTCTAGATCTGTTCACAACTAAAGATCTGCAACTATCAGAATGTTGGATATTATAAAACTGTCTGCTCTACTGCTAGCACTGGTGTATACTACCACAGCACTTACATGTGCAGCATGTGATAAAGACTTGACTGTAAGTAATTCTACGTAGATATTCAGCAAAGATTACTGACTTTGGTGAGCGCTTTTACCCCATAAATTCGCTAGTCTTCATTATGTCATTATATCATAAAGACTGAAAAATCGCAAACCTAAGATGAAATTCGGGCAGACATATACCCTAAATGAGTATATTTTTCTAGGAGTTTAATTTAGCGATTTCAGAATTTGTTAATTTTAAAACATGTCAAAATTAAAAGTTTAAGCTCTACATACATTTTAGCAATTTTGATTTTTTAGGGTGTGAAAACGTTTAAATTTCCTCCCGCTAATACTTTCCTCTTCTGCAGCCGAAGATACCTGCAATTTTGAGTTGCCTGCACCTATTGCATAGCGTTTGTTGACAGGGGCAACACAGAGGGCCAAGGTGCTGCCCCCTATGCCTCGTACCATGCAGGAAGGACATTTTATTTGGAATTTAACATTCACCAATATACTAATGACAAATTTGCTAATATCAACTTTTAATCTTAATCCAAAAATCAAAATTTGCTAATACTTAATGCTATCAATAAGGCCAACCTGAGCAAAGTCGCAACAGCAAATTCTGTGTATACTTTTATTATGCTGGGTAAGAAACTCTTTGACATGTCAGTACCACCAATAGGTTGTTTCTGGGTTTACTCATATTCATATGATATTCTGCTGTTACTGCATATTTGGATATGTGTAACTCCATATGTTACTTTACATTTCCAGTGCCCGCCATTGTTTTGCGGCATCCGAAAACCCGCAAGGGCTGTGTGTGGATGCTGTGACATATGTGGACAACTTCCCGGAGAGATATGTAATGCATCGAAACCGTGAGTCTCTTTTATTCTAATATTTTCATTAAATTAATATGGCCATATATTTGGTTTATCAAAATATATCCTTGTTTAGAATTTGGTGTATGTTTTGGCAAAAGTGGGGCTGCAGGTACAAAGAGAGGACAATTCTTAGAGGTCATGCTTCAGAGATACAAACATAAACAACTAGTGAAATTTGAGTGGTCAAATTAGCAGAGACAACCATTAATGCAGAGACAACCATAAATGTCTCAATGGTTGCGGATGCACAGTATGGTTTGAGAGAGGAAACCCTTTCTAAAACAGCACTCAAATCATCAGCATTATTCATGATCTATTCAGTTACTATCCTGAGGCCTTTACTCAGATGATGATACTTTGTTTATTACCAGTTGCGGAAGAGGATCCACATGTTTCCGAGGTAAACCTACGACACAAAGGTATCCCTCAGGACTTATTGGCATACCATTCCCAGACATCTTCAGTGATGGAGTTTGCGTCAAAAACAAAGCATAAGACTCAGTTGTGGATTTAGTGTGGTGGACATTACGAATCTGTATCTCCTTTGAATTATGGAAGATTCATAACAAATTTTGTATTCTTTGCATCAAAACTCTTCGCTTTGAGAATATTGATATACTGATATACCATAGTATTATATCTTATATGAAATATTTGAAGTATTACTATAATAAAATGGCAACTATGAGTTACACAGCTCTTGCATGTCATAGTCAACGCATTTATCTGCAGTGTACCGGTGATGGAAAATATCACCACAACAAAATCAATATTACAGGGATGCAAAAAGGTTTGGGGACAAACAACTTCAGATCTCAGGTGGATATAATTACAAGCATTAATTGATAGTACATTGATGACACTCTCAAACGGAGTCTGGAGTTTAGGGTCTTGTTGACTTGTTGTTAGTGTGCACACGTAGTTGTAAATTGTAGCTACATGGATGTCATGATAAAATGACAATACCGAAACCCCAAATACAAAAAACGCACCTGCATTCACTAAACACAGAAGTCAGCGGCATTTCATACCATATGCACTTTGTCCGCGGCATTCATTGCATTCAAAAATCTCCGTATCCACAATATTGGAAGCTTGGATGTGCAATTTTCAAGTAATATCATCCCTAGGCTTTGAGTCCAATGTCTTCAAGAACTCAGTATTCCATTGTGAAGTTTTTTGATCAAAGTGGAAGGGGTCTTAACTATGCTCAAATAAAGACGTCCATTCTTTAGGGCAAAATCTATGTTTAAGGTTTATAGGATATTGGACGAGATGGTTTTATAACATTTATTGCACATGTCCTACATTTTTATCGCTAACCCGAAACCTCCAAAAAAGCTATGACAATGGCTATAATACTTATTGAAGAACTACAATGAAAAATTGGCTGTAGTATTCTTGCCAGGAAATAAAAACCACAGAACTTGGGTGTTACCAACACCATCAATATGCTGTGAATAAAATCGCATCATCCATCATTGATACAGAATCAAGATTGAAATTGATGGCAAAATCATTAGTCAGTCTTGAGAAAACAGTGGTGTTTTTATCAATATAGTGGCAAAAAACTTTGGCTGTGCACCGATCACATGATAAAATCATTGCAGTAAAGGAGCATGCAAAAATAAAACGTAATACCCAAATGCAGTGGCAAATGCGAATGTAGCAAATCATCTCACTGCAAAGCATCACAGTGATTTATTACATTACGTTATTCAAGTGGTGATCAAAAGCCCTTTTAGCAGCAAAAATACAAAAAATTGCAAAAACTACCTCAAAATTGCGACAAAATACATCAATGCTGCATATCATGCATAAAAATATGTGGAAAAATGAAAAAATTTGCGAAAAGTCTACAGGCGAGGGCAACTGCAAAAACAAAATGATGAACATACAAGTGAAAAAGTTTGAGGGATTGTTTTTGGTACAGCTGCCTCTAAGGTCTGACACCCTACAATGGATATTTAGGAGGGAAGGGCCGGATATTTATATTTTAGTGATTCATATACTGGTATAATAATTCTAGTCGAAATATAAGTCGCTTTGAGAATAAATGAAGTGACCCAAAAATCAAATTTATCTTTCACCAACAAAACTCTATTAAACATTTAAATATGGGGCATACAGCAATTGAGGCGATATCCATTGTAATTAAAGAGCTACGTTCTGCTTAGACGAGTAAGCTACATTCTGCTCAAGCAAGCGCAATACCCAATGGTTCGTCTCTCCATGCCAAATTAATGCAGTGCTTACCAAAATGTTGCTGCCTGTGACGCGCGAGAACCACAAAACATCACCAAATCTTTTTTCAAAATTTTCTGTGGAAATTCGTTCATGTTCATCGCACCACCATGTCTCAGGTTACTAACGTCAAGAGGCAGCAAGAAGAGATGCAGATCAGAAAATGAAAATTCAAACCACTAATGCAACAGCTATAATCAGCTTTAGAGAGAATAAAGGGTTTGCGAAGGAAAATGGGTGCCAGCCTAGATGACAGTGTGAAATTCAAATAAAGGGCCAAAACGACCTATCAACCTACTTTCAATCTTACATTAAATCTTTAGTAGCCAGTGAATCTTAATTTCAAATCGTAGCATTATTTCTTAAAACCTATTTCTAACAATTCAATTTATCTCATTCATCAAATTTATCATATTTATTGCGATAGAGAACCCAAACTATTTAACTCTTCGATGATCGTAGTTATCTGGCTGATTCTTCGTTTCTATTAGTTAGTTGAGAGACATATCTGTGCTTTTCTATTTAGTAGGTTGATTAGATCATGAATTCAGCATTACATCGTCGTCCCTTTTGGGAAGGTCGGGGGATGAGACCCCAACCAGATCAAGTGGATCTACCGTCCCCACCTAAAAATAATAAAAATTGCACCAAGTTAAATAACTCAAGTTTAGATTGAATTTATGACTTATAAATTATGCAACACTAACTGTTTGGGGTAACTCCCACAATGAGATTTTGAGTCGGATTTTCAGAATCTCTAAGTATTCCAAAATAATGTGCCATATTCACCAGGAATTTTACGATGCACAAGAAACTCCAGAGTCTGGTGTTCAGATTGCTACAGGCACAACCATAAATTTTGAAGCAAATAACAAGTTTTTATCATGCATGGTGTTCTTCATATCCTGACCACTGAAACCATTAAACAGACATTACACATACTTACTTCTTATTATTGAAGGCATTGTTGACCTGGTTGTAGGAGGGGTTCTTATATGTACGCCTACCTCCACCACTGGGTCGCCTTCTCTGTGGCTCATCTCGGAAGCTGAATGAATAAAATTCAAAACACATGTATAGCTAATCAATGCTGTATACTGTAAAACAATAAGAATAAAACTGATGTTGATGGCTAAAACTACAAAAAAAACAACTGTTTGCCAGCAACCATTTCCCCGAAGAGCTCACAGCTAGTTTGTCTGTTCTTCCTACCACACAGATAAAGACAGTAGTTAGTACGCACGTAACACATTTATTTGCCATGTTTCTTATCTAGGGTTAGGGTGGCTGGTAAAATCGACACGACATGAGCATACAGAAGCAAGATGGACAATATCTTTTGGAGATGATTGTAATAATTTATGTACCCTGTCCAATCCCCCAAATGCTTACCCACAAATGTTCTGCTCAGTTGAGCCTGGTTAAACACAACCATAAAGGTATTTTCACACTTATTTGGTATTTTTACTAAAATTTAAGTTTTAACATACCCAATATCATGATTATTTTCATAGACTACGTGTCTGTTACAGTGCACTATAACGTCATGTTCCACTTTTTCCATCTCACTGGCAAATCTGCAAAAAAAGAGTAATACTGTGATGCGTGTTGCAGATAGGATTTCTTTTTCGTTACATCAGAGTGAATACTGTATTTGGTATAAGTTTTTATAAAATTCACAAAAACGCAGGTAAGTAAAATCAGATTCAATTTAACACGTTTTGTGTGTATTTAAGGTAGACTACAGATACTAGATTATACTGTTTCAAATTAGCATCAACAAGAGCAGTATCAGAGATTTTCAGAAAATTTTTGATGAATACTTGCAAAATTGAAATTTAGATTCTGTAAAATTAGTGAAAATCTTATTTTATACTGGTAAATACTTACCTCATATTGCAGCGCACACAAAGTGTCAGTCTACTGCTGCTCCTACCAAAGCTTTCATCATCCTGCATTTCGTAGTCTAGTGGCTCATGAGGTGTACTTGGCAGACCTAAAGAGGCAGAGAAGTTACATCTTTCAGCAACTCCAGTTTAATCCGTATTTGCATAAGATTGCAAACAAAAATACTGTAACTAACTGCAAATGGCTGTCCAGCAATTAAAATGTTCCAACGCTGTATTAGTGCGATAATTCTTTTTCTTTCAAATAAATGACATCAGATTGTCAATCTGAGAGTTGTGCTCCCAACCACATCTGGACAAAACAGCCATCATTGAGTGAAGTCGCATCAATCACATTCCAACTAAATGCAATTGCAAAAGGCCTGGGATCAGCAATGTATACTTATTTAGCTACTCAGCAAGGCTCAGTGGCACAGCTACACACTTTATTCACATAGCTGTTACAAAAAATCAATTGTCGTAGCGCACATCACACTTCACAGCTATAATTGACAGAGTATTGCACATTTGAACCACACAAGTTAATGATTTCTTACCGCTTGGCTCATGTTGAATCTTGGCTCTCTTGGGCTCAGGTTGATGGTTCACACTCTGTCTCTCTTTACGTGCTGGCGCTCGAGGTAAGTCGTCTTCTGATATCTCCGGCACGCTGCCTCTCTGAGCCAAACCAAACAATCCTCTATTAGTAGACGACGCGGTCCGCTGCTGCAGTGTGTTGTTAGTCTGCAGTGGTTGTCGCCGTTTCTGAGCTGACGGTTTGTCTGCAGAGGTCACTGTGTGAGCAGCGGGTGTGCTCGACCTCTCAAAGGCTCGTTCCTGACTCTGGCTTAACTCCGGCATCTGTGCAAATAACTTCTTTTGCTGGAAAAAAAATCTGAACTATTAAGATTTATCAGAGCTCGGAGGTGAGAATTGATAATAAACCTCACAATCCCAGAATAAGACAAAACATTATGACACTCAAATATTTTTCATCATAACATAATACGTTATTACTCATTTATCTGCATGCATGACATACAAATAAGCAAAATCTCTTTTATTTGGAAGTTTCAATGTTTAATTCGGCGTCACTACTTCATTGTCAATCCATATGAATGTAGCAAGAAATGCTGCGTTTTCGCCTATAGTTAATATCTTATTTGAAGCGCACTTCGCTTGATTCACTAAATACAAAAAGTGACAGACCTCACTTAACAGTTCTGTACCCTAGCAGATACACAACGTGTACATACCTTTTTGTTGAAGCGGTGCTGTTTGTTCTTCTTGCTACGGTATGACTGACTCTTATTATCACCTTGGTCTTTATAGTAGTTTTTGAATGATCGCGGTGGCTGATCCTTATAATGTTCTTTGAATGATCGCCTATGATCAAATCCCAACTGCACACCATGTGAGGCCAACTCAGCTACAAGATAAATAAAAGCTTCATTTTACAGTTTACTCTTGGCTTTCAGGTCAACCAACAGAAAGCTGCGGAAGCAAACCCATTTTAAACATAGTTACTCCAAATCAACAACTAATTAGGCAAATGGCCTAGGAGACTCTAACATCTGTAGTTAACAGGGTTGTGTACCGCATTATATGAGTCCATAAACCTACATAATGGTAATGATATTAGCAAGGTTAAATTGGCAGCCAGCAACAGCATGGAACCAACAAATGAAAAGTTTTGCTTTTGACAGATCATTTTTCAATTCAATAGAGAACAGCCGTAATAACATAATGTAATAGAATATAGATGTTACAGTGGAAAAAAACCACCACCAGTATGGTATTTTAGGGATGGACAAAAAATATTTTAAGATCACTTCCAATCAGATCAACGATAAGATAAATAAAGTAGCTTTTGTTTTCACATTTAGAGTAATATGCCAATTATGGATCCATGGGTTACAGCAAACAAATTTACAAATTTACAAAGGTGAGAAGTGCTGTACAAAAAATTTTCTTATAACTACATGTATTTTTGCTATCTGCGCCTCCCAAAAATCAACAAGAAAAATCATAAAAGATGAACCCTGGTTAACATTGCATTGCTCACCAGAAGTGTTGAAGCGGAATTCTGGTCGATGAGCATCATCTTCAGACTCGAGCAGGCTGGGATCCATCTCCAGTTCATCATCCATCTCATCTTCATCAGGGTGATTATTCTCAATGTCACCAATATCTGGAGACACTGCAGTATCAGCGACATCTTCATCGCCGTCTTTAACCTCAGCCGCAGCCACGTTTTTGCATTTAGTCTCGAGTTCAGACTTCTTAACCTCTGTTTGACCTTCTCCATTATGTAATACAGTCAGTTTAGTTATACTGGCCTCGTGATGGAGAATCACTTCATACTAAAGACAATAAAAAATGCAATGAAAAATTGAAGTTTACGAGGGTGATGGTTTAGTCATTGTTCATCAATGGTAATAATACCTAGCAATACACGAACAGTGCGTTTGAGTGGGTACGCTAGCCAAATGCATATAACGTTTCTTGCACACAACATTGTGCGCAACACATAGTTATTTCGGAGTTGTCTCCTTAATGTCAATGGGAGGACAACTTATACTTTTTACTTATTTCACTACTGATAAATCAAAATGATCGTTCTCATCAAACCTGCTCTGCTGACACCTTCCTCTTAGCGCCAGCAGAATACTGTTCAGAGTTGTTTACAGTTTTATTGATAGCCCTCGTATCAGGTGCTTTCACCCTATTCACTGGAGCAGTATTTGCAGAACATTTCT
>ERZ1740059.1352-NODE-1352-length-12362-cov-9.309905_pt1 | contig 12362 bp, 7 predicted proteins | sample MGYA00581744_ERZ1740059 | MGnify/ENA primary metagenome ERZ1740059 (study PRJEB43018, sample SAMN04849738) | marine metagenome | isolation source: floating plastic debris | place: Pacific Ocean | collected 2008-08-28 | study: EMG produced TPA metagenomics... | reverse complement strand
TAAGCAACACCTGCTTGTTGTTCGGTTTGCCCATTTTGTTTGACCACCACAAACAGATTGCGCGTAATCGGGTAATTTCCAGATTGGAAAGCCTCAATGTTCAATTTGTTGCGTAACCTAGGACATTCAGAAGGGAGGACGAATGGTTCTTGGTAAGGAGCAACATATTGCTCTTGCGTTCGCCCCAACGGCAAGGGTTTGATTGAACATTGAGGAACGACTTCTGGGGCAGAAGCGTAATAAATGGCACCGGGGTTACTAGCTACTTTTCGTAGCGCTTGAGTGGTTGTGGAAACAAATTCCACCGTTGAAGCCATAGGTTCTCCACTCAAGATATCTTGAACGAATAGTTCTACCGTACCGCCGTCACTAACCCGGCGGGAGTAAGCCGCGATCGGGATATTGGCACCACCCAATTGTTGCCAATTAGTTACTTTACCCGTGTAAATTGACCGTAACTGGTTTATGGTTATTCCCCGAACATTTATACTAGGGTTAACAGCAACTGCTAACCCATCTATAGCTACGGGAATTTGTTGGAGAGTAAACCCGCGTTGCTTGGCACGGCTCAATTCTTTGTCTTGTAATGGCCTCGAAGACTGAGCAAATGTTAATTTACCATCAATTAGCATTTGAATACCAGAACCGGAACCAGGAGTACTACTTAACGGTTGTACGTAACGCAAGCGAAAATCCTTTCGCGCGGTTTGAATTTTTTGATCGATTGATTTTCTTATTGGTGCCCAAGAGGTACTTCCTCCGTAGTTAAATAATCCTGCGGGGACGTTTTTTATAGAGGCGAAAGTCGTGCCGCTTGTTTCTGGTGTTGAAATCGGGGCAACTGTGGAGGTATTTGAATTACCAGAAACCGATTTACTTGGTTGAGTTTTAACAAGAGAATTAATATTTAAGCTACTGTTTCTATTGAACCACCACCATCCACCGGCTATAAGCCCAGTAGTGATTAATAAAGATAAAATAAGAATAGGCGTTTCGTTTTTCTGTGACATAATAAATAATGTTTTCTATATTCCATTTTTAAACAACAGCTAATAGCCAATTGCGAATATATGAAGAGACTATTAGCTTTGAAGCATTAGACATTATCTAATTCTGACAAATCCGGCTTTAGAAATTAATTTTTGACCTTCATCTGTCAGTAGTAAATCAGCATAAGCAACACCTGCTTTTTCGTCAATTTGACCATTTTTTTTGACAACTACAAATAACCTCCTGGTGATAGGATATTTACCACTTTTAAAAGCTTCAGTATTTAATTTATTTCGCTTTTTTGGACATTGAGAAGGTGGAATAAATGGATTTTTATAAGGTGGAATAAAATTAGATGTTCGACCTATTGGTAAGGGTTTAATAGTACACTGTCCAACCACTTCAGGTGCTGAAGCGTAGTAAATACCCCCCTCATTTTGTGTCACTTTTCTTAAGCCTTCAGTGGTATCGACAACGAATTCAATATTGCTACCAAAATTTTCACTCTCTAAGATATGTTCGTGAAAAAAATCTACAGTACCTCCTGCTGCTAGCGTGCGAGAATAAGGTATTACAGATAAATTTTTTCCGCCAACTTCTTGCCAATTAGTAACTTTACCAGTGTAAATATCTTTGAGTTGAGGTAGGGTAAGCCCTGGAATCTTTAAATTCGGGTTAACAGCAATAGCAATACCGTCGATCGCAACTGGAATTTCTTGAAGTTTAAAACCCCGCTGTTGTGCCTGTTGGTATTCCTTATCTTTCACCGCTCGCGAGGATTGGGAAAAAGCCAACTGATTGTTCAGCAGCATTTTGATACCACTACCAGAACCTGGAGTACCTGTGATTGGATGTGTATAGCGGAGTTGAAATTTGGGTAAAGTAGTTTTAATCTGAGAATCAACTTCTTTGCGAATAGGTGCCCAGGTAGTGCTACCACCATAGCTAAACAATCCAGAAGGAATTTCTTGTACGGAAGCAAAAGTAAAAGCACCAGATTGCAAATTTGACTGAGATTGATTATTACTGATAAAACCTAATCTGATATCAAAGCTTCTAGCCAACCACCAATATACTCCACCTACTAATCCCAGTGTGATTAGTAGGGCTAGAACTAAAACTGCGGTCTCATTTTTTTGCGACATAGATGTAGCACTCGACTTTCTAGAGAATAAAATTTTAAGTCCAAAAGATGTATTTTACGGAACTAAATTGTAGAATACGTTATTTTTGACATGTCCCTGTAAATCAAGTTTGAGAGTAACCACAAGTTAGCTCGATATTGATAATTCACAGAAATCATATAGCAGAATCAGGACTTACGCGATTGTCACAAGACTCGGATGGTGCCGTACTCTGATTGCCTTATTATTACCTTAAAACTCAGTGCAAGTGTCACGTGCCCCTACAACAAAATGTGCCAGTTGCGTAAGTCCTAAGAATGTTAAATATGCTTTTTTCATTACTATTAATATCAAGCCCAAATCATCAGTTATATGAAAAACAAAAAATATTAATGAGGGATCGGACCATGTAGATTAATGTAGACTTATTGATTTTTTGTGCTGAATATGTTGCCATACAACGAGTTCACACTATCAAAAAATATTGATTTATAGACCATAAAAAACTATTATTGCAGCTACAATACTTTAGTTAGCAGCAATATATTCCGAGAAAGTATCTCGATTCAAGAGCCCAGGTTGCAAATCAATAAATTAGATAGTTTATCTGCTAAAAAATACATTTTACAGCAGCCAATTGCAATTTATTTAATCATATCTTTAACAAAGTTTAATGCTTTAATAAAATTAATTATTTTTCAATTTCATTTAGAATTAATGACTATTGGAGTTTAGTCAAAGAAGTAAGTATAGTATTTTATAGATTAGACTAAACAGTGAAGTGAGACCAACAGCAACTAAGCTTGCGGCGATTGAGAGAAAAACTATTCCTTGAATAGCAAGTCCGCCTTGTAACAAAGGAATAAAAAATATAATTAATAAAGTTATTGCCGGAATAATGACTAAATCCCACTTTTCAATCCATCGCCTGGTTTGAGCAAAGATTAATATTGCTAAAACCACTGCACAAGCAACAAAAGTGAAAGGTGGTGATTTGAGTAAGCTCAATAACACAATAGAAATTAAAGCCCCTTCAAATCCACTAAAAGCAGAACCAGCCAATAATTCCAGTACAGAAAACGTTGAATGATTTTTTTGATTCGGCGTTGATGGTTTTGGGAGTGGTGGGGGTAAAGGTTGTGATATTACTTGGGGCTGATGGTAATTGAGAGAAGTATCTGGTATTGCTTGGGCGGATGAATCAAGAGCCTCTAAAACCTGTGAAGCTGATTTAAAGCGATGCGAGGGTGCATTGCTGAGCATTTTATCTAAAATTTCGCCAAGATGGGAACTAACATTTGCCAATTCTAGCCATTGCAACTGATTGGTGTAAGCATCAAATAACTCGGTTACATCTTTTTCTCCGGTTAACAACAGAATAATAGTCACAGCCAAAGCATATAAATCCGTTGAAGGAAATACTTTTCCTCCAGACATTTGTTCTGGCGGTGCAAATCCTAGGGAATATATTCCAGTAGAAGAATTACCAGCCCCACTGGGGCTGTTTGTTACTTGCTTAACAGCGCCAAAATCCAGTAAAAAGAGTTTACCGTTACGATGGCGCATTATATTAGAAGGTTTGATGTCTCGGTGGATAATACCTTTACTGTGGACAAATTGCAGTACTGGGAGAATTGAACGCAGTACAAACAATACTTCTGATTCGGAGAATTTGCCCCTACGCACCAATTCTTCTTCTAAGTTTTCTCCGTCAATATATTCCTGTACCAAGTAAAAAAATTGGTCTTGTTTATTTTCTTCCAAGCCAGGAACTATAACAGGGAAAAAAGCAAATAAATCGGGAATCTGCTGGTGTTGCGAGCCAATTTCCTCTAAAACTACTGCTTCTCTTTCAAATAGATCTTCAGCCAATTGTAGTTGAGTTGGACTCAAATCTCCTGCTGGCAAAAACTGTTTTACCACGCATTCTCGCATTCCTGGAGTATAGCGATCGCGTGACAAAAAAGCTGCTCCGAATCCCCCCTTTCCAAGCAGCTTTATCGGTAAATAACGTCCGGCTAAAATTAAAGGCATTCCACAAGTAGTACAGTATTTTTGCTGTGCCGTTCTTAGAGTTGCGTTATTATCTAAATCTACAAAATGGTTCTGCGGACGGGGACACTGAGGACGAGTACAGTAAATTTCCATTTTTTGTCTGTAGTCACGAGCAATTTGTCAACTAGTCCAAGGGTAAAATCCTATTCAAATAGTCCCACAGAAATATTTACACATAATTTTCTCAACTTAACAAGGGTTACAACTTCCGTAAATACCTTTGGACTATTACCTTCCTTATAAAAATAGCGCAGCCTTTAATATCCAAACTATTACGTAATAAATATGCCATATTTTTAACAAGACTGCGCGATTTTTAAGATTCCGTCTCTTGGCTTTAAAACAAATTAACTCGCGGAAAATAGGTATTTTTCTATACTAAAACTGCCTATTTTTTAAGGGTTTGTCTCGATAATTTGGGTCAAATAAGTGCTTAATCGATAGACGGCTTACTAAGGATGGCATTCAGTTTTGACAGATACAACTGCGACAAAAGATTTTTGACATAACTTTAGCTTTGTTTTAGGTTGGATGCCTCTACTTCCAAAGTATTTACCGATAGAGAAGTATGTGATGATTTCAACATGTCTATATGCCATCCGGGTGCGGCAAACTGAGGCAGTATTTCTCGGCTAAAGGCTTCTGCTGCTTTGGACTTGTAACGATTAGGATTAAAAATCAACCACAGCGTCCGCTTGACCACAACATTATCAATCGGGGTAAAGTGAAGCATTCCCATTTGTAACTCTTTGGTAATGGCACTAGTTGAGACAAAAGCAGCTCCCAAGGATGATTGGACGGCATTTTTAATTGCTTCAATGGAATTAAGTTCCATTTCGATTTTTAAACGCCGCGTATCGATGTCATGGCGTGCTAGCACTTGATCTATGACTTTGCGAATAGTCGATTGCGAATCTAAAGCAATGAATTGCAGTTTGTATAAGTCTTCTTTTTGGATAGTTTCAAATTTGGCGAATGGATGAGATGCGGGTAAAATTAATGCCAACTCATCCTCAGCATAAGGAATCTTTTCTAATGAATCCGTTAATTCTGCGGGAATTTCACCGCCGATAATTGCCAAATCGACTTGTCCGTTAACTACACTCCAGGCTGTGCGGCGGGTGGAATGAACATGTAATTGCACCGCCACATCTGAATATTTCTGTCGGAACATGCCAATCATACGAGGCAAAAGATAAGTACCCGTAGTTTGAGAAGCACCAATAATCAAAGTACCGCCTTGAAGATTTTGTAAATCCTCAATAGCACGACAAGTTTCTTGACACAGACTAAGGATTTTTTCCCCATAACTCAAAAGTAAGTGCCCCGCTTCAGTCAACTGTGCCCGACGACCTCCACGGTCGAATAGAGGCACATCTAATTGTCTTTCTAAGTTTTGCACTTGCAAACTCACAGCTGGTTGGGAGACATAGAGGCTGTCAGCAGCACGCTTAAAACTCCCTTCTGCGGCAATTGCTTTGAGTATTCGTAACTGGTCTAAAGTAAAAGGAAGGTCAGACATAAGGCTCAACCCACGAATTTTTGCATGAGTAATATTGGGAACATTCGGGCTTTCATCGCTTTAGTTATTGAGGTTGGATTCTGCATTACTCTTGCCTTGGTCAACCCAATTCTTTTAGACCCAACTAAATACGATACTTGTAATTTATGTGGGTTCTATGTTGACTTGGGCTATAGGGCTGCCACCATTTCAGCTTCAATCTACATTTAATGAATAACCCAGGGCGGAGGCAAGAGCAGGTTTTACCACGGTATGAATGATAACAATGGCTATTAAACTTGGAGGCATTACCCGAGACAGACTGATTTCACAACATGTTGACCAAAATCCTCCATTGTTAACTTTGTGGTATTGGTTGTACTGGATTTAATTTTCTTGATTATTACTTTATCTATGTATACTATTGTGCCGAATTGGTTCACCTCCACTCATTGTGTCATGCTGGGACTGTTATTGACTTTTGCAATTGCTCACAGTGGAGGAGCAGCCCTGCGGGAAAAAGCAGAAAAGCTGATGGGAGCAAGGCTTTACCGGATTGTATTTGCACTTATCAGCTTAGTGTTAGCTGTAATACTGATTGTTTACTTTTTTAACCATCGTTATGATGGCTTGCAGCTTTGGCAGGTACAAAATGTGCCCGGAATACAGACACTTGTATGGGTCTTGTCGGCAATTTCTTTTGTATTTTTATATCCTGCTACATTTAATCTACTGGAAGTTGCTGCTATCTCCAAGCCAGAAGTTCATCTCTATGAAACCGGAATTATTCGTATTACTCGTCATCCGCAAATGGTAGGGCAAATAATTTGGTGTTTTGCTCATACTTTGTGGATCGGCACTACTTTTACGCTCATCACCTCCTTCGGCTTAATATTGCACCATTTATTTGCTGTTTGGCATGGCGATCGCCGATTGTATTCTCGTTATGGCGAAGAAGCAGAAAAAGTCAAGCAACGCACCAGTGTTATTCCTTTTGCTGCGATTTTTGATGGTCGTCAATCTATCAAAAGTGAGGAATTTTTACGTCCCGCTTATCTCGGAGTTACGGTCTTTGTGCTTTTATTTTGGTGGTCTCACCCCTTTTTGTTGAGCTTAACTAGTAGGGTAGAATGGTAAACCGACTATTGCTCAAATACTTACAGCCTCAAGCGTTTACCACGAAAATATTGAAATTTGAAGACTCATCAGTTGCGACTAATTCAATGTAGGATAAATTCAAACAGCTATGAAAGGGGGGGTGTTTTTTTGAGTCAGCGGAGATTAAATGGTAGTAGTTACCCTATTTATCAACCTACTTGAGGAAATTAACGCCAGTTTGATCACAGGAGGTTATATTGGATGACGACTGCTTTCATCAAAAGCAAAAGACTAAAACATCTATTCGTCTGTAATGCTCAATTTGAGCCAACTTTTTGTCAGAAAAACATAACAAAAATGCTATGTCAGGGACTCAAGTGTTGAGTTTTACTTCATGTATAGAATTTACGAGTCTGGGGTTAAGATAACCATTTCACAGCCTTAGTAAGGCAACTAAACTACATTTTGGAGGGGGCTAAAATTTCTACTTATAAATGCTCAAGCCCTTTTGTAGCTCCTGGAAACAAACCATTAAAAAGTTACGGGAGTTAAACTAGTCTCGTCAGGAGATACGCCATCTATAAATCGGAGGCGAAATAAATTTTACCTTCCTAGGTATTTTCGGCAACAGAAGTTTGATGGGTTACAATTTCCAAAAAAAATGGGCAAACTATTTCAATCGCCCTAGGGGCATAGGTAGAACTGCGGCTTACGGAAACGCTTCGCGTCGATCCAGAGGGTGCGGCTAAAATAAACCACTTAATTGGTACAGCACCGGCCATCTTCTAACCTTTGGAAACGCTCCGCGAACATAAATTTGCAGAAACTTGTTAGAATACGGCTCCATCTGGGGGTTTTACGGGAAATAAATTTTCCTTCGGGCTTCATACCCGGAAATAAAATTTAGAGGTTTCCAGCCAGCGTGAGTATGGCTAGGACGGATGATATGAAAACCATTAAGTTCGAGAGGCGTCATGGTGTTGTCGGTTAGTGAACGGACATTTACAAAAGAAGTTTTAGAATCTCAAGTTCCAGTTTTGGTCAATTTTGAAGCACCTTGGTGTGGATTATGCCGCATCATAAAACCTTTATTATTGCAGTTTAAGTCTCAATGCGGTGAAGAAATTAAGTTAGTTGGAGTTAATGCAGATGATAATTTTAAACTGTCTACCACTTATCGATTAAAAACACTTCCAACTTTGCTGTTGATTGAAAACGGCATTGTGCAACAGCGTTTAGAAGGTTTTAGCGGTAGAGAAGATTTATTAGCGGCTTTGTCCTGTATCAAAGATACCTACACAAATTTACCCCAAATTTACGGTAGTAGAAAAACAGCAGAGTTAGGTTGCACTCCCATAAGGCTTGGTGCTTAAATCAGTTCTCGCGATTGCCTCCGGCACCAGCGAAGCTGAACGCAACTTACTCGGGATATCGACGGTCAATAAAGAAATATTTTTTCTTTTGCACGAGTAAATTAAAAGGTTTGTATCAAGGAAGGTTTTTGGTAAAAAAAGTTTCTAATACCTACCATAGAATAAATTTGAGCGGTTAGTTTGTATTTAATTATGGATACAAGCAATAATCCCTTAAGAAAAAGCAAATATTTTCTTATTATTGGGTATATCGGATAAATTTAGCAATCGCTGTGGGGTACGCAGTGAATGCCTTATGAAGAGAAAGCGATCGGACTGGCTGTGAAACGAAAATAACCTCCGCCCTATAGGAGGAGACTCTCAAAGACGAGAAATTATTGGCGAAAATTAGCAATAAAAATAAAACTATTTTTAATTACCCCACCCAAATACTATCGGGTGGGGTATTTTATCCTAAATTCTGTGTGTCACAATTATTAACAGTTCCGACCAGGACAACTGCGGGGCGGATAGATAATTAAATTGGACGGAGGGCTTCCTCTGTCGCAGCGATTTCTTTTCTACTTCGTAGCAATGTTCTAAGTTAGTGGAGAATTCTAAAAGTAGGCATCAGTGATGGAAGTAATCTATCAATATGCTTGGCTGATTCCAGTTTTACCGCTCTTAGGAGCGATGCTGGTAGGCTTAGGCTTAATTTCGTTTAATCAGGCGACCAACCGCCTACGACAGCTAAACGCCGCATTAATTATCTCTTTAATGGCAGCGGCGATGGGGCTGTCGTTTAGTTTGTTGTGGAGCCAAATCCAAGGACACCCGACTTACACGCGTACCTTGGAATGGGCCGCAGCAGGTAACTTTCATCTGACTATGGGCTACACTGTTGACCACCTTACAGCAGTAATGCTGGCGATTGTGACCAGCGTAGCTTTGTTGGTAATGGTGTACACCGATGGGTACATGGCTCATGACCCGGGGTACGTCAGGTTCTATGCCTATCTCAGCTTGTTTGGCTCCTCGATGTTAGGTTTGGTAGTCAGTCCGAACCTGGTGCAAATTTATATATTCTGGGAACTGGTCGGGATGTGTTCCTACTTGCTGGTTGGCTTTTGGTACGATCGCAAGTCAGCAGCAGATGCAGCTCAAAAAGCCTTTGTGACTAACCGCGTTGGTGACTTTGGTCTATTGTTAGGTATTTTGGGACTTTTTTGGGCGACGGGAAGCTTCGATTTCGAGATCATGGGCGATCGTCTAGCCGATCTCGTGCAGACGGGTGCTCTGAGCAACCTCCTCGCCGTTGTATTTGCGATTTTGGTTTTCTTAGGCCCAGTGGCGAAATCAGCCCAATTTCCGTTGCATGTTTGGCTACCGGATGCAATGGAAGGTCCTACCCCCATTTCTGCCTTGATTCACGCGGCAACAATGGTGGCGGCGGGTGTTTTCCTCATTGCCCGGATGTACCCGGTATTTGAACACGTCCCGGCGGCAATGAACGTCATTGCTTATGTCGGCGCATTTACAGCGTTTATGGGAGCAACAATTGCCATAACCCAAAACGACATTAAGAAAGGTTTGGCTTACTCTACCATTTCCCAACTTGGTTATATGGTGTTGGCGATGGGAGTAGGTGCATATACTGCCGGTTTCTTCCATTTAATGACCCACGCCTACTTTAAGGCGATGCTGTTCCTCGGTTCCGGTTCGGTAATTCACGGAATGGAAGGAGTTGTTGGTCACGATCCAGTTGTGGCTCAGGATATGCGAGCTATGGGTGGATTGCGGAAGTATATGCCAGTTACCGCAATCACCTTTTTAATTGGTTGTTTGGCAATTTCGGGCATCCCACCTTTTGCTGGTTTCTGGTCAAAAGATGAAATTCTTGGCTCTGCCTTTGCAGTTAACCCATTTTTGTGGTTCATTGGTTGGTTAACTGCCGGAATTACCGCTTTCTATATGTTTAGAATGTATTTCATGACATTTGAAGGCCAATTCCGGGGTAAAGATGAGAATATTTTGCAGCAGTTGAAAAATTCCGCTGCTACAATTCTTGTAGAAGCAGAAGCTGCTCCCAATTTTGGCCCTGGAGCAATGAAGCAGGGAGAATTGGAATCTACCCATGACGACCATTCTCACGACAGTCACGGACACAGCGATACACCCCATGAGTCGCCGTGGACGATGACCTTACCTTTGGCGGTTTTGGCGATTCCATCGATGCTAATTGGTTTGTTAGGAACTCCTTATGCTAACTATTTTGAGGAGTTTATCTATCCACCCAGCGAAACCTTGGCAGAAGTGATGGAAAAAGCTGCGGAATTCGATCCCACAGAGTTTTACACTATGGCGGGGCTTTCCGTTGCGATCGCCGTTGTGGGAATTATCTTGGCTTTGTTGATGTATCGAGTCAAAAAAATCGACCCTGCAGCCATTGCAAACAAAATTCCATCGCTTTACGAGCTATCTCTCAACAAGTGGTACTTTGACGATATTTACCATCGCGTATTTGTTCTAGGCTTGCGTCGGTTAGCTAGACAAGTGTTGGAAGTTGACTTCCGCGTTGTCGATGGTGCTGTTAACCTCACCGGACTTTTCACTCTTTTTAGCGGTGAAAGTCTCAAGTACATAGAAACTGGACGCGCACAACTCTACGCCTTGATTATCTTTGGGGCTGTTTTGGGCTTGGTAATTGTCTTTGGTGTTACCTGATATAGAAATGTAATATGTTACGTTTCTACTTGTGAAACAGTACGGTCTTGGGATTTCCCCAGGTGGAGTAAATGCCTTTAGCGCAGCGTCTCCACGCTTGAGATACCCGGAGGGTGAAGAATTAGAGTAATGGGGATGAAGGCAGATAAATTAGTTTCTCTGCCTTCATCTTTTTGGAATTTTTGTTAAATCAAGCGAAACATTACCGCCAAATCAAAAAAAAACTGCTAATTAATAGCTAGTAGTTGATAGCCAAAATTTATAATTCCTTCCTAACCATTTCAATGAATACAGCTAATTTTCCCTGGCTAACAACGATTATCCTGTTGCCCATCGCAGCATCGCTGTTAGTTCCCATCATTCCGGATAAAGAAGGTAAAACAGTGCGCTGGTTTTCCCTCATCGTAGGATTAATAGATTTTGCGCTGATTGTTACCGCTTTTTACACCCAGTATGACTTTTCAAATCCTGACTTGCAATTAGTCGAGAGTTATGCATGGGTTCCCCAACTAGGTTTAAATTGGTCGGTAGGGGCAGATGGCTTATCAATGCCCTTAATTATTTTGACCGGATTCATTACCACGCTGGCGGTTTTAGCTGCTTGGCCCGTAACTTTTAAACCCAAGTTATTTTATTTTTTGATACTAGCAATGTACGGTGCACAAATTGCCGTATTTGCAGTTCAAGATATGCTGTTATTTTTCCTAGTGTGGGAACTCGAATTGATTCCGGTTTACCTCCTATTGTCAATTTGGGGAGGTAAAAAGCGGCTTTATGCAGCCACTAAGTTTATTTTGTATACCGCTGGTGGTTCGCTATTTATCTTGCTTGCATCCCTTGCAATGGCATTTTACGGCGATAACGTTACCTTCGATATGGCAACGTTAGCGGCTAAAGATTTTCCCCTCAAAATGGAACTTGGGTTGTATGCAGCTTTCTTGATAGCCTACGCTGTCAAATTACCCATCATTCCCTTACATACCTGGCTACCAGATGCCCATGGTGAAGCTACAGCTCCGGTGCATATGTTGCTGGCAGGTATTTTATTGAAAATGGGTGGTTATGCCTTAATTCGGATGAATGCCCAAATGCTTCCCAATGCACACGCTTATGTTGCGCCAGCATTAATCATTTTGGGGGTTGTAAATATTATTTACGCCGCCTTGACATCCTTTGCTCAACGTAATCTGAAGCGGAAAATTGCTTACTCTTCAATTTCCCACATGGGCTTTGTGCTGATTGGTATTGCTTGCTTTACTGACTTAGGTTTGAGTGGAGCGGTACTGCAAATGGTTTCCCACGGGTTAATTGGAGCGAGTTTGTTCTTCTTGGTTGGTGCGACTTACGATAGAACTCACACCTTAATGCTCGATGAAATGGGCGGTGTTGGCAAGAAAATGGGTAAAATATTTGCCATGTTTACCACTTGTTCCATGGCTTCCTTGGCATTACCAGGAATGAGTGGTTTTGTGGCAGAGTTAATGATATTTGTCGGTTTTGCCACCAGCGATGCTTATA
>ERZ1740059.1350-NODE-1350-length-12368-cov-4.696256_pt1 | contig 12368 bp, 13 predicted proteins | sample MGYA00581744_ERZ1740059 | MGnify/ENA primary metagenome ERZ1740059 (study PRJEB43018, sample SAMN04849738) | marine metagenome | isolation source: floating plastic debris | place: Pacific Ocean | collected 2008-08-28 | study: EMG produced TPA metagenomics... | reverse complement strand
GTCGACACGTTCAGTTCACAAGCCGCTGTGGTAGCAACTGTCATTGAGATCAAAGGATCTGTTCCCCGAGAAGTCGGTGCAAAAATGCTGATTGGCACCGACTGGACCTTTGACACTATTGGTGGTGGCGCTGGCGAAGCCAAAATTATCCAGCAGGGTCGCTCGGTGCTAACAACAGGCCAAAAGCAAATCGCCACCATTGACCTCACTGGTGATACGAACACCCTCAAAGAGGGCATTTGCGGTGGTCAGATGAGCATTTGGTTAGAGCGCTGGTCTGGACCTGATAGCCTCCATCTAGCCCAACAGATTCTAACCGCACTCAAACACGGTCAGCAGGTTCAGCTCCTCACCCCACTCACATCCGCTGATATACCGACCGTCACCCAAACGGCCATGACAACAACACAGCTCTCAGGCACCGCCTTTATAGAATGTCTGCAACCCCCACCCTAATTACTCATCGTCGGGGCCGGCCATATTGGCGTAGTTCTTGCCAAAATCGCCCACCTAGCCGGGTTTCAAATCGCTATCCAAGACGACCGCCCAGAGTTTGCCAATGCCCACATGTATCCTCAAGCCAGCTTCATTTCAACAAAGCCCATTGCACAAACCCTGCGAGAGATTAACCCATCCCTCACACTGTTTGTGGCCCTGGTCACCCGAGGGTATCCCATGGACTTAGCTGCCCTGTTGAGTATTTTCAACCAAGATATTACCTGTCGTTATATTGGCATGATGGGCTCCCAAAAGCGAGTGCAGATGGTACTACAATCCCTGAGCGATCAAGGTATTTCAGACCAACAGTTAAACTTTATCCATGCTCCCATCGGAGCTAACATCGGAGCCCTAACCCCTGGTGAAATCGCTGTTAGCATTTGCGCAGAACTGATCCAAGTGAAACGAGCCAGGCATTGCAATTCTTCGCATCTCGTATGAATGACTACAAAACACTAGATGCTGACTGCATACAATTGACATCTAGTTTTTTTAGCATCATCATCTATGCTTGTCACACAGCAGCCAGTTTTTCGTCATTTTTGGTATCCCGTCATCCCTCGTCAGCAACTCATTGAGGGACCCCAAGCATTTGAACTGCTGGGAGAATCTCTTGTCCTATGGCTCGATGACCAGGGCAACCCAGCGGCGATTCGCAATCGCTGCTGTCACCGCACTGCCAAACTCTCCCTCGGTAAAGTGAGCCAGGGCCGCATTTGCTGTCCCTACCACGGCTGGGAGTTTGAGCCCTCCGGAGCCTGTGCCCGAGTGCCTCAGCTCAAGGCCGGGTGCGCTATTCCATCAACCTATCGAATCGATGCCTACCGCTGTACCGAACGCTATGGCTATGTCTGGGTGTGTTTAGCAGATCCCCTAATTGACATTCCCGAGATTAGTGAAACCAGCGCTCCTAGCTATCGGCTTATCCAAGAATTTTATGAGCCCTGGCAATGTGCTGGGCTGAGGGTGATGGAAAACGAATTGGACCTGGCTCATCCCACCTTTGTCCACACCGAAACCTTTGGTAGCGCGCACCATCCCATTCCGGATGAACTGAAGATTACAGAAACGGACTGGGGCATTCACGTTTATGGCAGGCTCGGTGTAGTTAACCCTGAGCTGCAGCAACACAATCTCAGAATGGCTGAGGCCGAAACCGTTCGCACACTTGAAATGGACTGGTTTATGCCGTTTACCATCAAGCTCAAAATCACCTATCCCAATGGGTTAGAGCATATTGTTGTTAACACCATGACCCCTATTAGCGATGACCGTTCACAAATGGTTCAGTTTTGTGTGCGAAACGATACTGAAGAAGATATCCCAGCCCAGGATGTAATCGCCTTTGATCGAGCGGTCACCTTAGAAGACAAACGGATTTTAGAATCCACTGATTATGATGTTCCCCTCCACCCCAGCGGAGAAGAACATATGTTTACCGATCGTCCTGGCATTCTAATTCGCAAAAAAATAGCGGCGTTACTCAAGCCTCAGAACGAGATTGCACAGCCCCGAGGCGTATTGCTATGTCAATAAATCATAGGATTTAATGCTACCTGTATACAGTTAAGATGCTAGAGTTTTAGAGGAAATATCGCCTCTCTAGTTTGAAGAGGTGTGGCATACGGTAACAAGCTTGTCGTTCTCCGACAGCTTTCTCCTTCTAGAATCGATAGGGTCTTGGTCTGTTGTATTTACGGACTGTACTCCTTCAAGTCTATGCAGCTATCAAAAAACGATCTGGCCAAATCTCAACTGTTTCTAGTCGCTCCCTTTTTCTTTTTGGGAACGGCAATGGTGGTGATGAAGTAGATCATCCCCCATACTACGCCGCTCTTTTTAGCGTCTTTCCGGTTGTTGCCAGCTGGAATTATGACACTGATTGTGGCTGCTGTTCTCAAGCTCCCTCAGCCTAAAACCTGGACAGCCTGGCTTTGGATTGGCCTGTTTGCCCTAGTGGATGGAGCCATGTTCCAAGGTCTCCTGACTACGGGACTGGTGAATACGGGGGCAGGCTTAGGCGCAGTTTTAATTGATGCTCAACCGCTGGTTGTTGCCTTACTAGCGCGCATCCTGTTTGGCAACCTGATTGGCCTGTGGGGCTGGCTGGGGCTGGCCATCGGGATTGTTGGCATTAGTATGTGCGGTCTTCCGGAGTCCTGGATTTATAGCTTTATGGAGAATGGTATTCCTGTTGGCAGCTGGATTCAGGGAGTTAATGATGGCGCGCTAGATTGGGATGCGCTGTGGCAGAGTGGGGAGCTGCTAATGCTGCTGGCAGCACTATCGATGTCGGCAGGTACCATTATTGTGGGCTATGTGAAGCACCATGCGGACCCGATTGTGGCCACAGGCTGGCACATGATCTTAGGGGGACTGCCTCTTATGGTAATGTCTGCGCTCTGGGAAACCAGTCCCACCGCCAATCTGTTAGTGGGTGATTGGGTAGGTCTGGCATATGCCACCATCTTTGGCACAGCACTAACTTATGGCATGTTCTTTTATCTTGCGGCCAATGGCAATATGACTAGCGTTAGCGCACTGATTTTTCTCACCCCTGTATTTGCATTGCTGTTTAGTAGTCTCTTTTTAGGTGAGCTGTTGACCCCTCTGCAGTGGATTGGTGTGGTGCTGACGTTGGTGAGTGTCTATCTGGTGAATCAGCGGCAGCAAATTGCCTCTGCTGTTACCAGGATGAGACAAAGTCTGGGTAAGAAGCCTGCGGTGGAAGCTGTGGCATCGAGTCCAGAAGGGGCAGATGTGGATGTTGCCACTGATTGAGAGGCATGGGCTTACTCTCTAAAGCTAGATAGAACAGCGGTATTTCTTGTTTGTTTACACTTAGTAGGATCCATGAAGAAACTAGTTCGTCAGTTATCGAGTGTGGTTATACTCATCATTCTCACCGTAGTCACAGTCATTGCAGTACCCCAGTCTGCTCTGGCGGTCCAAGACTATAGCCAAAGCCAGCAAAGCCAGGACTACAGTCCATCAAAAAAACAAAAAGACTACAGCCAAACCCAGTCATCTGGTGCCTACGGCAATACCAGACAGCAGACACAAAAACCAAATACTCAGGAAAAGCAATACGACCAGCAAGAACAATCTTTCCAAAGCCAGCAGCAACCTACTCAGAAAGATTAGAATCTGGTTCTGTTCATCTTTGATAAACAGATAGCGTACAAACTGGAGCGGAAGGCGGCTCTCCTCTAAGTGAGCTACTTGAAGATAAAGTACAGGAACGAGGCGTATGGGGATGATCGGGTTGTTGAAGCGACATATGTTTTAGGAGAGTTAGCCCACAATCGAACAAACTCTAGCCCATAGAGAATCGTCATAGAAACGTGTAACCAGATCGCTGCTGCCATCGCTAATTGAGCACTTCCATGCGAGCTACTCATGCAAAATAATTCGAGCTGCTTTTGGTACATATCGTTTCATTTTCATATCGTAGAAATGTTACGAAACACTCATAAGGAGAACATAAAAACATGGGACCTTTATCTTCAAATCCTTGGACCTCAGGCCAGTTTGTTCAAATGAGTCAAAGTCTGGCACAGGCCTACGGTAATACTGCCAGTAGCAGTACTAATCGTAGGGTGCAATGGACACCCGAACGACTTGTGAACTTCTCAGCAGCCATGGCGTGCCTACTCAAGTAGCTATTGCTGAGTAAGCGATAGCTCCCGTTAAGAAGCAAGGCACGAAAGTTAGTCAAAAATGGAGATATGGAATTAGAAATTCTACAAACCCCGACATTAGTTCACGATCTGAAGATTAATTGTCATCGATTGAATCAGTCCATAGCCAAACTAGCTGACATTGGTGCGTTGCCAGAAGGCGGCATTCAAAGACTTGCTTTTAGTGACGAAGACCTTGAGGCAAGGGCAGTTATCCAACACCGAATGATTGCAGCTGGGATGAAAGTTTCAGTTGATGCAGCAGGCAATCTGATCGGCCACTATCCAGGGCAATATTTAGATGCACCAGCTCTAGCCACGGGTTCCCATATTGACTCAGTACCCGCAGGCGGCATTTATGATGGCACCTACGGTGTATTAGCGGGGGTTGAAGCCGTTCAAACCCTTTATGACAACAACATTCGATTAGCTCATCCTGTGGAGATCATCGTCTTTGCTGATGAGGAAAGTACGATGATTGGTAGCAAGGCCATGTCAGGCCAAGTTTTACTGGATACAGACTTTGATGTTAGCGGTACTGCAATTCAGGCCAAGCTGAAACGTGTTGGTGGGAGTTGGAATAATCTTTCATCGGCCCAGCAAACTACCCATGATTTTGCTGCATTCGTTGAGCTGCATATCGAGCAGGGACCTGTGCTAGAAGCTGCTGGTAATCCAATTGGATTAGTAACTGGCATTGTTGGTCAAAGACGATATTCAATTACCATTGACGGCAATGCGAGCCATGCAGGGACAACTCCGATGTCAATGCGTCAGGATGCCTTAGTAGCTGCATCTCAAATTGCCCTTGCTGTACACAAGATAGGTCATGCTAAAGACATCGGCGGCGAGCAGGTGGCAACGGTTGGTTCATTAGAACTCAAGCCCAACGTAGCTAATACGATTCCTGGTAGAGTCGAGATGACTGTAGATATGCGGGATTTATCTAACCATTGCCTGGATCGCATGTTTGAAATGCTGGAAGAGGCCCTTGATACTATTGCGACGGATACTCAAACCCGCATTCAGATACACCCTAAGCTCAGAAATGAGCCAGCACCCGTCAATTCCCATATTCATCACACTATCGCCACCGTCTGTAGTCACCTCGGCCTAGATACCCATCCTTTACCAAGTCGAGCCAGTCACGATGCCCAAAATATAGCTCGTATCACTGACATGGGTATGATCTTTGTGCCTAGCCAGGCTGGACTGAGCCACGCAGCAGATGAATACACATCCCCCGAGCATTGTGCTCAAGGTGCCAATGTTTTGCTACACACGTTGATTCAACTTGATCAACACTACAGATGCCGATTAGATCAGCAATGACAAGATCATCAACTACAGATTTAGATTAGTCTGAGGTTAAGAAAATTGGGATTATCACCCTGCTTTAGCGAAGTTTACACATTTGCGCCAATTAGTGGAGTAATCAGCTAGAACTGATTAAGTGTTGTTCGAAATCTGCGGTGACTAGTTCAAGATGTCTTCCCCTCAAACATTGCATGAGCGTATTTACCTCACACTACGAATATCTATTCTTTCTGGACAATTTAAGCTAGGCGACCGGTTAACTGAAAGTAAATTAGCAAAACAGCTACAAGTTAGCCGGACGCCGATTCGTGAAGCCATTCGTCGATTGCAACAAGAACAGTTGTTAACCTCTGATTCCCCGGACGGTGTCACAATCGTTGAAATTTCTTTAGATAGCGCAATTCACCTTTATGACTGCCGTATTGCTTTGGAGCAATTAGCCGTTACAGGTGCTTGTCTCTATGCAACACCGACTCAACTTCAGGCGCTGGAGCAAAACCTGTTAGATTCTGAGGCAGCTTTACAAGAACAAGTTAATTCTTATCGTCGGTCTGTGTCAGAGGAGGCCAATTATGATTTGAAGCAACTCGCTCTTAATTATGAATTTCATCGTTTGATTGCTGAAAGTTCCCAAAACCCGTGGCTTATCTCTCTTCTCGATCAACTATCTAATCAGGTCAAATTATTACGATTACAGATTTTACAGATTCCCATTGATGTAGAGGCTATTCAGACAGAACACAAACAATTATTCCAAGCAATTAAAAACCACGACATTGAAACAGCCACACAATCCATCAAAGACCATTTAGAATTTAGTAAAAAGCGAATTGTTCAGGTATTTCAGAATCCCGAAAGATTGATCACCAAAGAGAGTTCTGAGATTGCGTGTCCTAGTTGCCACTCCCGTAGCATCAAAAAGAATGGCCGTCGTCAGGATAGACAAAATTATCTATGCAAAGACTGTGGCCGCCAATTTATAGAAACGATGGCCTATCGGCCTGATGCTGACGATTAGTGTTCTTCTAAAGGACCTATCAATATTTCTAAAAGTGCATATACTGCCGGAGGCTGTAAGGCATCTTCCAAAATAGCAATACCAATCTGACGCTTCAAAGGCACGGGTAACGAATAAATATCAACATCTTTAGGAATTGGCTCTGCCGCGAGTCGAGGTAAAATTGTGCCACCTAATCCTTGGGTTACCAGTTTAACAATAGCAGCATCAGTTTTCACTTCATTTACAACATTGAGCCAATACCCTAGAGAATTAATGTGCTCATAAACAGGACGCATCATAATATAATCCGCCGGGGGCATGATTAAAGGCTGTTCAGCTAACGTTTCCCAAGTAAGCTGATTGTTCTTTAGTGGTGTGTTGGGAGGTAATAACACAACAAATTCATCTTTTAATAACTCCCATGTTGTTAACCCCTTGCCGGTAGGTATAAAAGTAATACCAATATCAGTGAGCCCCTCACGCAAGGCTCGTTCAATTTGTAAGTAGTCGTCATGTTCAGTAAGTTTGACTTTAATGCCTGGAAAGCACTTTTGAAACTCTAGTATTATCTCTGGCAAGATATGGGTGGCAATACTGCGGAATGTGGTAATACGCACATCTCCTTTTTCTAACCCCTTAGCAAAGCCAGCTTCTCTCAAAATATCTTCACTGTGCTCAACAATAATACGAGCATGGTTAATGACGCGGTTACCAACTGGTGTGAGCCTAGCTCCATAGCGCCCCCTAGAAAAAAGAATTACGCCTAGGTACTCTTCAAGAGATGCGATCGCATGACTGACCGCTGACTGAGAAATACCTAACTCTAAGGCGGCTTCGCTAAAATTTTGTCGTTCCGCTACCGCGACTAAAATCTTTAACTGGGATAATTTAATACGATTCTGAGAGTTGTCTTTCATCCTCTGGAAGAAAACAATAATACCCGTACATTCATTTCTCCATTATGCACTGCCATCTCGCCTTCGAAGCATAGTGCTTGGATATTCGACAGTTTGGATAAATTTTCCTTGCAGACAAGACTGTCTACAACATTTTGAGGTACTGGTTCCGTGCAATGAGAAAAATAGCTGAAATACCTACAGAATGAGGATTTCAGCAGTCCTCTTTTGAAATGACTGCATCCCTTGCATGACAATTATTTTAGCCGAATTATCCCATCAGGCAAAACCAGTGCCCTTAGTGTGCTCTCAATCATATTTGCAGAGAAATCTACGATGAAAACTATGCATACGGTGCGTGAAGGCACCTGTGGTCGCCAACAGAGTAAGGGATAAAAAATGCAGCACTCAATGCAAAGGCCAATACTGCGAGCGATAGCCCTTATAGTCTTCTATCTGGAATCATTGCTTCGCTTCCAGTCAAAACGGCAGATAATATTTACCTCGACTATGGCCCCTTTGGACGAGTGATTGCGACGTCATCTCTAGAAGCCTTTGCCAACAACGGCATTGTGGAGGACGATCTGACTCCAAGTATCAATGCCATACCCCCAGAAAAACAACAGAATTTTCAACAGATTTTAAGTACTCCGATCGAATTACTGAGTGCTGCTGTGCCACTCATTGACTACGGTGCTCTACCTGATTTGGCAGAATCCAGACAGTTTGATGTGGTGAAACAATCGTTGATGCTAGACGATCGCCAGCGAGCTCGTACCTATCCAGGAAAAAATCTTTCCCATACACCAGCAATGACACGATTGATTTTGAATGTCACTAACCCGAATAGTGAAGTCGTAGAGAACTTTGATCAAGCAAGTGAAAATACAACTTATCGTCAGGGTAATGAAAACCATTGATTTACTCCAGGGGGCACAGACACCCTTTAGCTTCATTCTGAGAGCCAAAGCAGAACGAATGAAGTCTGACCCGTAAAACAAACGAAGCCTACAGTTCTACGACACGCTGTCGTTCACTATAGCTTTATTAACGACGCTGACAGTTCTACGACACGCTGTCGTTCACTGTACTTTGTTAACGAAGCCTATAGTTCTACGACACGCTGTCGCTCACTGTAGCTTTATTAACGTTGCCGGTTCTACGACACGCTGTCGCTCACTGTAGCTTTATTTCTAAATCATTGATAACAACGATATAAAATAAAGAGACCTCTTGTTGAGAGCTTATTTGTATAAAGTTTTAGAGAATTGTTGGATAAAACGTTTCACATTTGACAGATAAACCGAGTAACACACAGCCCAGGTCTCAGAATAAAGACTCGGACTCAGGGGAGCTGCCAAGGGAAGAAGGAAACGGACTATCTCAGCTACTGTATTGATCCACAAGTTCCAAGAGTGTAATACCCAATATATGAGCCTTTCTTAAAGGCCCAGTAGCCGAATAAAAAGTTGTTGTGAGCAAGGCCAATTTCCTTGTAATTCTGATGTTGAGCTAAGGCTTAAAACGTAGTTTTACGGGTGTGTCGTTCCATAAATTGACAGCCTGTTAGAGCCTGCGATCGCTAGATTTCATCTATTTTTCACTCATGCATAGCCTTGGCTAAGACGCAATCAGCCTATTGTCTAATTTATTTTCCTTTTAGGAGGAAACTATTGTCTATTACCCACAGTCAGTAAGAGGCATAAGCAGTGCTCAGCATAGTGTTTTTGCGGAAAATCTGTTTGGCAATTGCCTTAGCAGGACGCAAAACAAAGCTAAAACTATTACCTGACGATGCTTTGAGGACTAGTCAAATTGTGCTGGCATATCTTTATAAATACGTATTCTCATCGGTTCTTTACTATCCTATTAAGTTTATTCGATGAGTTCATGCCAGACACGGAGTGACTGTGGCAACAGTGGTATAACGCTATTGGAAGAGTTGTTTAGGTGTTATCTCCCTTCACCGGCAGACCTTAGATTGACAGGCAATTTGTTTCTTTTGTAGAACGTTGGCTGACTGCTATTGTCCTCGACCTCAGTTGTGAATGTTTTTGTATTAGTAGTAAGGTAGCCTTCTGAAAATCATGCAGTACCAAGCTTCGGTCGTCACTTCAGACCATAATTTTAAGGATTCCTATTCAAGTACATCGGCTTTGACTACCGATAAAACTGCTAAGGTAAATATTCTGGATGTTGAGATTGACAACCTCTCTCGCCAAGAGCTGTTAGAGCGTCTAGATACCGATGGCGGAGTTGTCGTGACTCCCAATGTGGATCACTTAATGAAGCTGCAGCATGATGCAGACTTCCGAGAAGTTTATAAGGCCGTAGACTTTCGCGTATGTGATAGTAAGATTTTGATGTATGCCGCTCAGTTTTTAGGCACACCAATTTGTGACAAGATATCGGGGTCTGATTTGTTGCCCTGGTTCTGCGACTATCATCGGGATAATCCTGACGTCAAAATCTACATGTTAGGCGCGGCTCCTGGCATTGCGAAGCTAGCACAGCAGCGCATTAATGCTCGTATTGGACGAGAAATTGTTGTCGAAGCTCATTCTCCTTCATTTGGTTTTGAGAAAAGTCCTGAAGAGTGTGAAGCCATCATAGAGCGCATTCGTGCCTCCTCTGCGAATGTGCTGGTTGTGGGTGTTGGTGCACCCAAGCAAGAAAAATGGATTGTCCAGCATAGAGACAAGCTATCTACTATCAAAACGTTTTTAGCGGTTGGGGCAGCGATTGACTTTGAAGCAGGGCACAAGCCTCGTTCCCCTGAGTTTGTTACTGAGCTAGGTCTGGAATGGCTGTATCGTACGCTGTCTGAACCTAAGCGGTTGTGGAAGCGCTATTTGATTGAAGATATGCCCTTCTTTGGACTAGTGTTCCAACAGTGGCTAGCTGCCAGAAAAAAGCGTAAGTCGGCCTGATGGTTGGTGAACATAAGCTAGTCTTAACCGGCTAGCGGCAGACAATGGCTTTTAAGCACAAACAACCCCCTCAGGTTTCTAAACGACTTGAGGGGGTTGCTTTATCTCTACTACAGTTTCACCACTCCCTAAATGATGACATCTATGGGATGAGATATGGGATGAGAGGGGTTAAAGCTCCTCTATATAGGCCTCTTGACCTTGTAAGTTGCGTAGAGATGGTGAATCATGAGCAACGATATATGGGGACTGCCCTGTTACAAGAGGGACTATCAGGCGGCTTGATTGGTCTGTTTTGAGGGCAGAGAGTGCAGCCTGTGATGTTGCGATCGCATCATCTCCTTGCCATCGGGTTAACCATATATGTACCTGATCTGTGGACTTAGCTTTGCCAGGAATTGAAGACACAGCAAACATATTATCCCCTGGGTCAATGACTATTCGCTGAGCCAAACCTGTTTTAAACACTGAAAACGCCTGGGTAATGACTGTAGCCTTGACCGTATTTTCAGATAAACTACCAAAACTTTGAGCATCGCCCCATACGAGGAGCTTATCACCTACTTTAGAGTTCACCTGCCCCTGGGTTGCTGTAACAATCGCTAAAACAACTGGGCCGTAAGATAACTGATCTAAAAGACAAGAAAAAAGCTGTAGCGAAGACGTTTTCGTATTGACCGTCATCTGAGTCATAAATAAATGTAGTCGGTTTTACTAAACATTGGAGTGAACCAATCGGGTAGTAGATGCTAAAAATTACCCACAGACAGGACCATCGTCTCAATCATCGACAGAGTAATACCTGGGTAGATAGAGCGCTACTATTGAGTAGTTAATTGGCCGAGAGGGTCAATTGGTAGGGCTGAAACAGCCGGTTTTACCTGAGGAAAATATCGTAAAGATATATTATGACAATCATCCTTAAAAACGACATTTCGGATCCCACCATGGGGGACAGTTAAAAAAGGTGACCTTACCCGTCCCTTTGTACTCTTCACATTGAATATGGGGCAGACAGCAAAAAACATTGGCATTATTGGTGGCGGTCAACTGGCATGGATGATGGCCCCAGAAGCAAAAAAGCTGGGTCTAAGATTGACAATACAAACCCCACAGCAGGCTGACCCAGCCGCTGCCCTGGCCGATCAGGTGGTGTTGGGTGAGGTAGCCGATGCTACAGCTACAGCTGTTTTGGCCCAGCGATGCGACGTGATCAGCTTTGAAAATGAGTTTATTGATCTCCCTGGCTTACAAAAACTAGAACAGCACGGGGCTAAGTTTTATCCGCAGCTGACCTGTTTACAACCGCTATTAGATAAGTATGACCAGCGATTGTATTGTCAAAGTCTAGGGCTACCGTCTCCCCTGTTTAGTACATTGAACGCCAAGGCGGATTTGCCCAATCTTGAGGCAAGTGTCGCTGCAGTTGGTTTACCGCTGGCGCTCAAAACACGTCGCCATGGGTATGACGGCCAGGGGACTTTTATCATGCAAGACCTTGAGACCGTGAAGCATACCTGGGCTCAACTAGGCTATCAGCCGATTTTGCTAGAGGCATTTGTGCCGTTTGACCGAGAGCTGGCCGTGATGGTGGCTCGCTCTCAGTCGGGTGATGTCAGCCTGTATCCCGTCGTCGAATCTCAACAAGTGAATCAGGTTTGTCGTCGTGTCATCGCTCCAGCCCATGTGAGTGAGTCTGTGCGGCAGCAGGTTGTCCATATTGCCACGACCCTAGTCACTGCATTGGAGATAGTCGGAATTATTGGCATTGAACTATTTCTCACCATTGACGACCGTGTCTTGATTAATGAGATTGCTCCTCGCACTCACAATTCAGGGCATTACACCCTCGATGCCTGTATGACATCCCAATTTGGGCAGCAGCTAAGGGCCATCAGTGGTTTACCGCTAGGATCGCCCGACTTAAAGTATCCACAGGCCGTCATGATCAATCTGCTGGGTTGGGAAAGTGCCACATCAGCCTACAAAAAACAGCGGGCTGCCCTATCAGCGCTCCCTAACGAGCACGTGTATTGGTATGGCTAGA
>ERZ1740059.1349-NODE-1349-length-12371-cov-4.779393_pt1 | contig 12371 bp, 12 predicted proteins | sample MGYA00581744_ERZ1740059 | MGnify/ENA primary metagenome ERZ1740059 (study PRJEB43018, sample SAMN04849738) | marine metagenome | isolation source: floating plastic debris | place: Pacific Ocean | collected 2008-08-28 | study: EMG produced TPA metagenomics... | reverse complement strand
GAGCAAGTCGCTGTCCAAATGTGCCATGATCAGGTTTCTTTTTTTCTTATATCTGACTTAAATACTATTCGTTATTCAGAACCCTTTCAAGCTGCTACTCAAAGGGCATACCAAGAGAGGCTCTCTGATGGACAACGACGTCGCGCTCGCTCGCAAAACACCAACCGTGAAATGGGTGATCATCGCGACAGCTTTTCTGATCATCGCACTTTTTATCGCCTTTCCCGCCAAAGCTCAGGAAACACTTGCGTTCGTTTTGATCAGCCTGCTTCAGGTTTCACCGCTCGTCATACCCGGCATACTGATTGCCGCTTGGGTCAGCGCCAGCGGAGCCAGCAATCGCATCGCCGAACTCTTCAACGGAAATCTTCTCAAGACTGTTTTTGCCGCGTCAATGATCGGTGCGGTCACGCCCGTTTGTGGGGTCACTGTCCTTCCATTGATGGCGGGGCGCTTGGTCGCTGGCGTACCGCTTGCACCGATTATGGCATTCTGGCTGTCGTCCCCGATCACGGACCCCGCGATGCTGGCAACAACCGCCGCGACCTTGGGGATGAGTTTCGCTGTCGGCAAAACACTTGCGGCAATGGGCCTGGGTATGTTCGGAGGAGGCATAACCGCGCTCTTCAGCAAACGCCCATGGGCCCTGAACGCGTTGCGCAACAACACGCTGGTCGGAAATCTTGGGCAGGTATGCCATGCCGAAAATGTGACATGGGCAGTTTGGCGATCGCCCGAACATCGCCGTCAATTCATGGCTGAGTTTACGGCGGTTTCACGCCTTGTCCTCATATGCCTGACCCCGGCGTTTGCTGCTGAGTTCGTCCTGAAAGACCTGCTAGAGCCGGAAGCCCTTTCGGCCTACGTTGGCGCCGATGTGTGGTGGTCCATTCCGGTCGCGGTTTTTGTCGGCGCACCTGTGTATTTGGACGGCTATGCCGCCTTGCCTCTGACCCGCTCGCTTCTTGATCACGGCATGTCATCTGGTGCGGCGATGGCGTTTCTGGTGTCGGGTGGCGTTGTGAGCATTTGGGGTGCGATGGCGATTTTTCCAGTGCTCAAGATGAAGCCTTTCCTGCTTTACCTTTCGCTCGCGACAACCGGTTCGATGGCATCCGGTTGGATCTTTGAGTTGACACGGTAGCTTCGCGGAAGGCGCGTCTGCTTAGCAAAAAGAACTACGTCAGTTTTACTGGTGCCCGTGCTCCTCTTTTGAGGCTGAGGTTACGTATGACAAACGTGTGGCACCATCCCCTCGCGTCTGCATGGCGCTCAAGCAGACCTGTTTGGTCAAACCTGTAAACGCCTGGTTGCACGGATTGGCCGGCGATCGACATAAGGAACGCAGAGCAAATGCCCCGGGGCTCCGCGTGATCTTTCACATTGGAGGCACGTGAAGAAAGAAGACACCTGAGACCTTGGTTTTGCCGCGCAGTCCACGGTCTTCATTTTGGAAGCGCTCCGCCAGCCTTTGCGTGCTGCCTTTTTTGCCGATGCGACTTTGGGTTGAAAAAAGACTCGCCAAGTGGCGAAATTTCTGGGAGGCTATTGATGCTAAGTGCAAATTTGGGAGGATAATGCATGGCTTGGAGTAAACCAATTCTTCGCGAAATTGAATGTGGCATGGAAATCAACATGTACGGTCCCGATTACGAGGACGAGCGCGAAATTCCATTTTAAACGATTGCGCGCGTGAAGGTGACACTTCGCGCGCTGGTATTGAGAGCTGCTGCCGGAGGTTCATTGCCTCAATCGAACGGTGAGTGTTTAAACACCAGTTTGGCGCGGCAAGGTAAGATCGAAAGTTCAACCTGATCCTCTGTCGCTTCTACGGGCGACGGGGCTAAGGGCCATATACATTGCATCACCGGATATCAGAATTCGCCTGATCCGGTAAGAAGCCCTGTGATCAACGGGGCCGAAGAATGTTTTGTCGTCGGTCGCGTGAACCAACTGGGACGGTGATCATACGGTTGAGCTTTTGTGCCTTCGGGAGCGGCAGCGATTTAGATTTATGCAACGTAAGGCCTTCAGGACGTGGTGAACAAAAACCCGATTTTTAACGATCTAGGAGGCGAGATTATGCCCAGTCGGTCCATCGCGCGCCATGGGATGGAGGTTGTGCCATGAGCGCCTCTATGTCTCATGGGCCGTCTCATGGCCTGGCTCGATCCGAGTTTGAGGCGCGTCTTCGGCAGATTGGAGCGGATCGCTATCATGATCTGCATCCGTTTCATGACCGACTGCACGGTGGGGGATGTTCTACTGATCAGGTGCGCGCCTGGGTGATCAACCGCTACTATTATCAACAGGCCATCCCGATGAAAGACGCCGCCTTTATGTCTCGCGTCGATGATCCGGATCTGCGGCGCGCCTGGCGGTCCCGGATGGAAGATCATGATGGCACGGACGCCAAAGAAGGCGGCATAAAGCGCTGGCTGCGATTGGCCGAGGCTGTGGGGCTTGATCCCGATTATGTCGCCTCCTGCGAAGGTGTCATGCCAGCGACGAAATTTGCCGTGGACGCTTATGTACGCTTTGTGCGCGACAAGACCTTGCTCGAGGCTGTCGCGGCATCGCTGACCGAACTCTTTGCGCCCAAAATCCATGCCGACCGCATTCAGGGTCTTTTGAAGAATTACGACTTTGCTGACGATGCGTCGCTCTCCTACTTTAAAAACCGCTTGAAGGAGGCGCCCAAGGATGTGGCCTTTGGTCTGGCCTGGGTGCTGGATCATGCGGATACGGCCGAGAAACAAGATGCTGCGGCGGCGGCGCTGACCTTCAAGACGGATGTGCTGTGGTCTCAACTGGATGCGCTTTGGGCAGCTTATGTGGAGCCTGCGCGCATCCCGCCCGGTGCGTGGCAGCCGGACCAAGGCCTCTTGATGCAGAGGGCGTCATGATGGAGTTGCACCACATTCCCTCTCTGCCGCGCGGTGTGCGCATACATTTTGACAAGGTTCGGGAAAACTGGGTGCTTCTTGCGCCCGAACGGGCTGTGAATTTGGATCCTGTTGGCCATGCCATCTTGCAAGAGGTCGATGGGGTGCGCAGCTTTGGCGAGATTACGGCAGCGCTGGCCGAGAAGTACGAAGCGCCGCCAGAGCAAATCCGCGATGACAGCGCCGGTTTTCTCAGTGCCCTCAGAACTCGCAGATTTCTGGACGTCGCTGAATGAGACCACAACCGCCTATCGCCATGCTCGCAGAGCTGACCCATCGGTGTCCGCTCTCATGTCCTTATTGTTCCAACCCGCTGGAGCTTGCGCGGATGGACCAGGAACTGGACACGGCGACATGGGCGCGCGCATTCCAGGAGGCTGCGGATCTGGGCGTTTTGCAACTGCACCTGTCTGGCGGCGAACCGGCAACGCGGCGGGATCTTGTGGATTTGATCCGCGCGGCACGGGACGCCGAGCTTTACACCAATCTGATCACATCCGGCATCGGATTGACCGAGAAACGCTTGGCCGAGCTGGACGAAGCAGGGCTCGATCATGTGCAGCTCTCCTTGCAGGGCACCACGCCTGAGCTGGCCGATGAAATTGGCGGCTACAAAGGCGGGTTCCAACGCAAGATGCAGGTGGCCAAATGGATCGGAGATGTCGGCTTTCCGATCACGCTGAACGTGGTGTTGCACCGGCGTAACCTGCATCAGATCCCGCGAGCGCTGGAGATAGCCCAAGAGATCGGTGCGCGGCGCATTGAGATTGCCACGGCGCAGTTTCACGGCTGTGCCCTGTCGAACCGCGATGCGCTGATGCCGACCAGAGAACAGGCGCAGGACGCTATCAAGATCGTCAACCGCGCCCGCAAAGAGCTCAAGGGTCGGCTGGTGATCGACTTTGTTCCGGCCGACTATCACGATCAACTGCCAAAGCGCTGCATGGGCGGGTGGGGGACGACCGGGCTCAACATCGCACCGGACGGTCAGGTTCTGCCCTGTCACGCCGCGCAGACCATTCCGCATCTGAAATTCGACAATGTGCGCGAAAGATCCTTGCCGGACATCTGGTACAATGGCAGCGCCTTCAACGCCTATCGCGGCGATCATTGGATGTCGGAAACGTGCAAATCCTGCGATCGCAAGGAAATTGATTTTGGCGGGTGTCGCTGCCAGGCCATGGCGCTCACTGGCGATCCCAACGCCACCGATCCGGTTTGCGCCAAATCCCCGCATCATATCGCCGTAAAGGAACAAGCCTACGCCCATGCAGCGCATGGTGACGACGTCCCACTCACCTACCGCCAGGCCCCGGGCAAACTGGCCGACGCAGCGGAGTGAACGAACTTGAAAAAGGGTAAATGCATGAAGATCACCAGACGACAAAATCTGACCATGATGGGCGGCGCTTTGGCGGGCTCTATGGCGCCCAGCATTCTGACCTCGTCAACTGCGGTCCATGACATCGAGATGCTGAACCATGACCCTGATGACAAAAAGGAGCTCATGGTCTTTTACCCTGATATCGTGATGGTCCAGCCCGGCGATCTGATCCGGTTCCTGGCCACAGACAACAACCACAACACGCAAGCGCGCGATGACATGCTGCCCGAGGGGGTTGAGCCTTGGAAAAGCAAGATCGGCAAAGAGTTTGAACTCACCCTCGATGTCGAAGGCGCCTACGGCTATTTCTGCACCCCGCACAAAACCTACGGCATGGTCGGGTTGATCTTGGTGGGCGATGTCTCAAGAAAAAACAAAACGCTCAAGACAGTCCGCCAGCGCAGCAAATCCAAAGCCAGGTTCAAAGATATCTTCGCGCGGGCTGATGCTTTGCTGGCAAAGCAGGCATGAGGGTTTTTCAGATTTGAGCATTTCGAGCATTTGAAAAAGGAGAGGGCCGACAAGGCCACGCTATTGGAGATTTAAGGGAGGAACATATGAAGATCCGAAATCTTGTAAGCATGTTACCAATTATGGCCGTTACGGCCGCAGGCGCCAGTTCGGCGTTTGCTCAGGACCTGACCGAGGAAGTCGTTCTTGATGGGTTGGAAAGCCCCTGGGACATGGCATTCTTGGACGACGGCACCATGTTTTACACTGAAAAGTGCGATGGTCTGTCCGTCAGAATGCCGTCTGGAGACGTCAATGCCATTTTGGGCATGACTGAATCCGAAGGCTACAACGCGGTCGCAGAAGATCTCTTCTGTGAAGGCCAGGCCGGAATGATGGGTGTGGCCGTGGATCCCGAATTTGCGGAGAACCGCCGGATCTACGTCTATTCCACGTCCAACCTGTCAGAGCCGCACACCAACCGCCTGATGCGGCTTGAGGTGAGTGAGGATTTCACCTCCGTCTCGAACCGCACCGACATCGTCGATGACGTGCCCTACAAGATGGCCGCGTCTGATCACCCGTTTGGAGGACCGGGTGCGCATAATGGTGGCCGCGTGCGGTTTAACCCCGCTGACGGCTTCCTCTATCTGACGACAGGTGACACCCATAATGGCGCGGTGCCGCAAAGCCCGACGATGATGGGGTCCAAGGTCATGCGGATGGACACGGATGGATCGCCTGCGGCCGGCAACACGCCGCCCTTTGGCTTTGACAAGCGGACCTACACCTATGGTCACCGCAATGTCCAAGGCATCGCCTTCCACCCGACAACCGGTGCAGCGATCACGGCAGAGCACGGGCCATGGCATTCCGATGAGGTCACGGTGCTGCGCAATGGCGGCAACGCCGGATGGGACCCGCGCCCCAATATGGCGGGTCGCGGCGACTGCCCGGACGACTATTGCGGCTACAGCCCGAACCAGATGGTGGGCGACAACCGCTATCTACGGGCCGCGTGGATGCCAATGACGGATTTCGTCACCTATCCAAGCGCCATGCCGCCCATCTGGAACAACAGTGGCTGGTCCCAGGGGACCGCGTCTGCGGCGTTTCTGAGCGGCGATCAGTGGGGCGATTGGAACGGCTCCATGGCCATCGGCATTCTTGGCATTGGCTTTGGCGGTACGCCGATCGGCCAGCGGATTGAGGTTCTTACACTGAGTGAGGATGGCACCGAGCTGGTCAGCATCGCGCAGATGGACCTGGCCTCTGAGGATGGAGGGCGCTATCGCTCCCTGGTTCAGGGCCCCGATGGCAGCCTTTATGCTGCCGGCGACGAAGGAGTGATCTACAAGATTACACCGTAAGGCCAAAAGGATGGGCCGCGCTCTCGCGGCCCATCCCACACCCGGTTTCTATGAATGCGCTCTAATCCCCCAAAACGAACGCCGCGGGAATTTCGAACCGCTGGTCATCGACGCGCAGCGTATACATGTCGCCCTGCAGCGCCCAATCTATATCCCTGCCGACACCCGACATGGTCGTGTTGGCGCGCAGGAACTCTCCAAGCCGAAAGTAAAGCTTGCGGTTGAAACTGTTGGAGAACGTCACAACTGCAGTGGCATCCCCACCGCCAGCGCGCGCGATCTGAATGCGGCATTTGCCAAGGCTTTCGCCCTCAACCTGTGCACATTTGATCTCCCCGTCAAAATCGAAATCCTTCTTTCGCGCCCGTGCCTTGCTGTCGTTGGGCCCAGTGGGCGGCGCGCCATCTGCGCTCGTTGCCGGTTGGACGTCAGAGGCATGAACGAACCCCTTTTTCTTTCCCTTAAGTGATACCACCTCACACCAGACGGGGTTTTTGTCGGTGATGCATCCAAGGTTGGATAGGAGCATATCGCGCGAGAGCACAGTCTGCGGCGCAGATGCCGAAGACGGCTCGTGCAACAAAGCGGCCTCATCAACGATGATTTTGAAATAGCGATAACCACCGTCGGCGGCGGATGGTCCGAGACCCTTCAGGTTGGCCGATTGGGAAACTGCGCTGCCCCCAAAGGCAAGCGTTGCTGAGATTGCAATCAACCCCACAGGCCAAAGCGCTGTCCTTTGCACGCGCGCCATGCGCTTTGCCATCTCGAAAACATCAGACATAGCTTTGCTTTCTGCACCGGCCATGACCCACCCTAGAGCCCGCGCAAAAATATGAAAACGATTGATGTGAGCCGCAGGATTAACCGCCAATGGTCTCTAGAGCTCACGCGTCCGCTCCAAGAGCGGCGGACAGACTCTGTGCCGCGCTCTTGACGGCATCAGCCAAACCATCGACCTGGCCGTCCTCAATCCGTGCCAACGGGCCAGAAATGGATATGCCCGCAACGGCCTTTCCCGTCCAATTGCGAACCGTTGCCGCGATACAGCGCATCCCCACATTGCGTTCCTGATCGTCGATGGCAAAGCCGCGCTCCCGCGTGCGCGTCAGTTCATCCACCAAGCGCGCGGGATCCGAGATGGTAAAGCGCGTGAACTCTTCTAGCTCAGTCTCGCGCAGCATGTGCTCGATCTGCTCAGGCCCCATCTCCGAGAGCAGCGCTTTGCCAATGCCCGAGGCATGCATGGGCGATGCCGAGCCATGGGGAAAGAACGCGCGGATCGAATGGTGGCATTCCGCCTGGCTGACAAACACGACACTGCCGCCGCGCGGAACAGCGAGATTTGCGGTCTCTCCGGTCTGGGTCATCAGCTGATGCAGGATCGGTGTCGCGCGTTCCACAAGCGACGTGCGCCGCAAATACCGTGACCCGATGACAAAGGCCTGCGATCCCACATACCAGAGCTGGCTTTCCGCATCGAACTCGGTCAGCCCACGGCCTTCCAGCGTCACCAGAACCCGATAGACTGTGGCCGGCGACTGCTCCAGATGATCGGCCAGCTCAGACAGCGTGGCACCGGGCATGGTGGAGAGATGCTCAAGAACATCCATGGCGCGATCAAGCGATTTGATAGTGTTTTGATCTGTCTTGTCAGCCCAGGCTTTGGGGCGTCCACGGCTGCGGCGGGGTGGGGAATCGGGCATGGCGTTCACATCATTTTTAAGCATTTCGAAAATGTATTTCACCATATGAAAAAATATATGCGACTGTAAACAATATATTTTTCCAATTATTCCCAATTATGAAAAACGATTTCAAAAAAATTGTGAAAAACATTCTGCCTTCTTAAAAGGGAGCCAACCTTAGGAGGAGAGAGCGCATGAGTCTTCAAAATCCGGTTTTCATCCCCGGTCCGACCAACATGCCCGAGCATCTGCGCCGGGCCTGCGATCTGCCGACAATCGATCATCGCTCTGCGGGGTTCCCTATACTGCTGGCCTCCGCGCGATCAGGTGTCCAGTCCATCATCAAATCGCGCGATGCAGAAGTCTTCATCTTCCCGTCCACCGGGACAGGCGGCTGGGAAACGGCACTGGCCAACACGCTCGTTCCGGGCGACACGGTTCTGGCCGTCCGCAATGGCATGTTCAGCCACAAGTGGATCAAAATGTGTCGCGACCTTGGCCTCAACGTTGTGATGACCGAAGTGGCCTGGGGCGAAGGCTTTCCGGCCGACTGGGCCGAGGCGCAGTTGGCCGCTGACACCCAGCACACGATCAAGGCGGTTCTGGTCACACATAACGAAACCGCAACCGGCGTGACGTCCAACGTGGCCGATGTGCGCAAAGCGCTCGATTCAGCTTCTCACCCGGCGCTCCTGCTCGTGGATGGTGTCAGTTCCATTGCCTGCATGGAGTTCCGCTTTGACGACTGGGGCGTGGATGTCGCCGTGACAGGGTCGCAAAAAGGCTTCATGCTCCCTGCGGGCCTCGGCATCGTGGCGTTCTCTCGCAAAGCGATGAAAGAGACAGAGCAGGGCGGGCTGCCACGCGGATATTTCAACCTGCAGGACATGGCGACGGCCACAGCCGCAGGCGGCTATCCCTATACGCCGTCCTACGGGATGCTGAACGGTCTCAACGAGGCATGCGGCATGCTGTTGGAGGAAGGTCTGGAAAACGTCTTCGCCCGCCATAATCGCATCGCATCTGGCGTGCGCGCCGCCGTCCGGGCCTGGGGCCTTGAGGTCTGCGCCGCGCGTCCGGAGCTCTATTCAGACACCGTGACTGCCATCCGTGTGCCAGAGGGTTTTGACGCAAACCGCATCGTATCCCATGCGGAGACAGCCTATGGCATGTCCTTCGGCGCGGGCCTCGGCGATGTGGCCAGCAAGGTTTTCCGCATCGGCCATCTGGGCAGCCTGACGGATGCCATGACGCTGAGCGGGATTGCAACGGTCGAAATGGTCATGGTCGACCTGGGGCTCGAAATCACATTCGGCTCGGGCGTCGCCGCTGCGCAAGCGGCGTACCAGGTTGGCAAAACCGAAAAATATTTGGAGGCAGCAGAATGAAGGATCTGGTCACAGATATCCCCGCCTATGAGGACATGCTGGATGCCCATGAGCGGATCAAACCGCACATCCGCCGCACGCCCGTTATGACGTCCGCCCAACTCAACGAGATGTCCGGCGCGGAGCTTTTCTTCAAATGCGAAAACTTCCAAGAACCGGGCGCCTTCAAGGTCCGCGGTGCCACCAACGCGGTCTTTGGTCTGGATGATGAGCAGGCCAAGCTGGGCGTCGCCACGCATTCGTCGGGCAACCACGCCTCGTGCCTCAGCTATGCAGCCATGAAGCGGGGGATCCCCTGCAATGTCGTGATGCCGCATACCGCGCCGCAGGCCAAGAAAGACACCGTGCGCCGCTATGGCGGCATCATCACCGAATGTGAGCCCTCCACCACGAGCCGCGAAGCCACCTTTGCCGACGTGCAGGCCGCAACAGGCGGTGATTTCGTGCATCCCTACAACGATCCGCGCGTCATCGCGGGGCAGGGCACCTGCTCCAAGGAGTTCATGGAACAGACCGACGGGCTCGACATGATGGTCGCCCCCATCGGCGGCGGCGGCATGATTTCGGGCACCTGCCTGACGCTCTCGACACTGGCCCCGGAGGTGCAGATCATCGCCGCAGAGCCCGAACAGGCCGATGACGCCTATCGCAGCTTCAAGGCGGGCTACATCATCGCCGATGATGCGCCCAAGACCATCGCCGATGGCCTCTTGGTGCCGTTGAAAGAACGCACCTGGCATTTCGTCTCAAACCACGTGACCGAGATCTTCACGGCCTCGGAAGAAGAGATCATCGACGCGATGAAACTGACGTGGAAGCACCTGCGGATCGTGATGGAGGCCTCCTGCGCGGTGCCTCTGGCCTGCATTCTGAAGAACCCTGAATTTTTTGCCGGCAAGCGCGTCGGCGTGATTGTCACGGGCGGCAACGTTGATCTTGACCGCCTTCCCTGGTTGGCGGCCTGACCGCCGACCGCGTCAAAGCCTGACCCCTTTGAGGAGGACCTCCCATGAAAGATATGACCCCATTCAACGACCTAGAAGTTGGCTACGCCGTGCCTGCGCTGCCGCGCATGGATGAAGCAGACGTTCAAACGCCCTGCCTTTTGGTCGACCTCGACGCACTCGAGCGCAACGTGAAGAAAATGGGCGATTACGCCAAGGCCCACGGCATGCGTCACCGCGTGCACGGCAAGATGCACAAGTCCGTGGATGTGGCCTTGCTTCAGGTGGAGTTGGGCGGTGCTTGCGGCGTCTGCTGCCAGAAGGTCTCCGAGGCAGAGGTGTTTGCCCGTGGCGGCATCAAAGATGTGCTCGTGTCCAACCAGGTGCGCGACCCGGCCAAGATCGATCGTCTGGCCCGCCTGCCCAAGCTCGGCGCGCGCACGATCTGCTGCGTGGATGATGTGACCAATGTGGCCGATCTCTCCGCTGCGGCCACCAAGCACGGCACGCAGATCGAATGTCTGGTCGAGATCGATTGCGGCGCGGGCCGCTGCGGCGTAACAACCACGCCAGACGTCGTGAAAATCGCCAAGGCGATTGATGGCGCAGACGGCCTCAAATTCGCAGGCATCCAGGCCTATCAGGGTGCCATGCAGCACATGGACAGCTACGAAGACCGCGAGGCGAAAATCGCCGTGGCCGTGGCCATGGTCAAAGACGCAGTCGACACGCTGCGTACGGAAGGCCTCGATTGCGACATCGTCGGCGGTGGCGGCACCGGCTCCTACTATTTCGAAAGTAATTCAGGCGTCTACAATGAGCATCAGTGCGGCTCCGACGCGTTCATGGACGCCGATTATGGCCGCATCCTCGACAAAGAGGGCAACCGCATCGACCAGGGCGAGTGGGAAAACGCGCTCTTCCTCTACACCTCCGTCATGAGCCATGCGAAGGCCGACAAAGCGATCGTGGATGCGGGCCTCAAAGCCCAGTCCGTTGACAGCGGTCTGCCCTTCATCTTTGGCCGTACGGACGTCGAATACGTCAAATGCTCCGATGAACACGGCGTCGTGGCCGACCCCGAGGGCGTGCTCAACGTCAACGACAAGCTGAAGCTGGTGCCGGGCCACTGTGACCCGACCTGCAACGTTCATGACTGGTATGTCGGCGTACGCGGCGGCAAAGTTGAAACCCTTTGGCCGGTCTCGGCCCGCGGAAAGGCTTACTGATGGACGGCGTTGCGATGAACCAACACGAGCTGGCGATTGTTCCGGAAGGTATGATCGCCGACATGCTGACCCGCGAGGCGGCGTTTGACGCGGTCGAGAAGGTCTTTGCCGCCATGGCGGCAGGCGATGCCTATAACTTCCCCGTCGTGCGCGAGGCGATCGGGCACGAGGATGCACTCTACGGCTTCAAGGGCGGCTTTGACCGTGCCGGTGGTGTACTTGGCTTGAAGGCGGGCGGCTACTGGCCGCACAACCTGGACCGGCGCGGGCTGATCAACCACCAGTCCACCGTGTTCCTCTTTGACCCGGACACGGGCCGCGTGAAAGCCATGGTGGGCGGCAACCTTCTGACCGCGCTGCGCACCGCAGCGGCGTCCTCGGTCTCGATCCGGCATCTTGTGCGCAAAGACGCCAAAGTGCTCGGTATGATTGGCGCGGGCCATCAGGCGACCTTCCAATTGCGCGCAGCTCTTGAGACGCACGCGTTTGAGAAGGTCATCGGTTGGAACTACCACCCCGACATGCTGCCCAACATCGCCGAAGTTGCCATGGAAGCCGGCGTGCCCTTCGAGGCCGTAGACCTCCCCGGCATGCAGGCGGCGGATGCAATCATCTCGATCACCTCGTCCTTTGAAGCGACCCTCCTGGCCGAGCACGTTAGCCCCGGCACGCATATCGCTTGCATGGGCACTGACACGAAGGGCAAGCAAGAACTCGCCGCAGATCTGATGGCCAAGGCGACGGTCTTCACCGACGAGATTGCCCAGTCCATCTCCATCGGCGAGGCGCAGCACGCGATTGGTGCAGGTCTGATCGCGGAAGCAGACATCGTGCAACTGGGCGCCGTCATCAACGGCACCCATCCGGGCCGCACCTCGGATGACGAAATCACGATCTTTGACGGCACCGGCGTAGGTCTGCAGGATCTCGCGGTGGCAGGCTCCATCGTAGAAGTTGCCGTGGCCCAAGGTCA
>ERZ1740059.1348-NODE-1348-length-12372-cov-3.354469_pt1 | contig 12372 bp, 11 predicted proteins | sample MGYA00581744_ERZ1740059 | MGnify/ENA primary metagenome ERZ1740059 (study PRJEB43018, sample SAMN04849738) | marine metagenome | isolation source: floating plastic debris | place: Pacific Ocean | collected 2008-08-28 | study: EMG produced TPA metagenomics... | reverse complement strand
AAGGTAATGCCCAACGGCTGCCAGGAACGCGGCCCAACCGATGACGAAGGATACCAGCAACTCTGGCGCATGGGACAACCGTTCGACCAGTGGATTTGCCACATAGCGGATGAAAATGATGACGAAGGCCAGCATGGCCAGGCCATAGCTCAGCACCAGCAGCACATCCGCCAGCGCACCTTCCCCACCATCGGCGGCACTGCCAACCCCGATCGCCGAGAGCGAGATCATCGCGATGACTACAACGATGTCCTGCACGATCAGAAAACCCAAGGCGATCCGGCCGTGTAGCGCGTCAATCTCGCGCTTATCCGATAGCAGCTTCACGATGATGATGGTCGAGGAAAAGGTCAGCGCGATCGCCACATAAAGGGCTGTCCTTGGATCAAGCCCCAAGGCCGATCCGATCAGAAACCCAAAGATCGTGGTAAAGGCCACTTGGCCGAGGCCGGTCACAAGGGCGCCGGGCCCAAGGGTCCGCACCAGATTGAAGTCAAGCTTCAGGCCCACCAGAAACAGCAAGACGGCAATTCCAAGCTCGGCCAAAAGATCGATCTGCGCGTCGGACCGTGCGATATTCAAAACCGATGGTCCGGCCAGGATGCCCACCGCGATGAAGCTGACGATCAGCGGTTGGCGCAGCAACAGGCCAATGAATCCGACGCCCGCGGCCAGGACCAAAAGGGCTGCGATTTCGTAAAAGAGGTAACCTTCAAGCGCGGCGGTCATGCCGCTGACGTCCCGGCGGGAAGACGGCCAGCTCTGACCCGTTTTTCAGCCTCCAAGATCAGGAGAAATACGGGGCCCACGGCGATGATCGCCATGCCCTGTACCAGCCCAACGGGCCGTGTGTCGAAAAGCGCGCCCATGAACGGCGCATAGGTGAAAAGAAATTGCAGGGCCGTGACCGCCGTGATGGCGATGAGGACGGGCTTGGTGCCCAGCAAGGCGCGAAGTGACAGCGACGTTTCATTCAGGAAACGCACCGAGAACAGATAGAAGATCTCCATCACCACCAGTGTGTTGACGGCGATGGTGCGCGCCTCCTCCAGGCTGGCGCCATTCGCTTGCGCCAAGGTGAACATGCCAAAGATCCCTGCCGAAAACAGGGTTGAGACGAAGACCACCCGCCACAGGACAAAGCGTGACAGGATCGGTTCCGATACTGGCCGGGGCGGGCGGCGCATGATCCCGGGCTCTGCGCCCTCAAATGCTAGCGCCATGGCCAACACCACCGAACTGACCATGTTGCCCCAAAGGATCTGCACCGGCGTAATTGGCAGGGTCAGCCACAAGAGAAGGGCCGTGATCACGGCCAGCGCCTCGCCCCCATTGACTGGCAACAAAAAGACGATGGCCTTTTTGAGGTTGTCATAGACCGTCCGGCCGGCCCTGCCCGCCGCCGCGATGGTCGCGAAGTTGTCGTCAGCTAGCACGATTTCTGCGGCCTCCTTCGCCGCCTCTGTGCCCACGCGGCCCATGGCGATCCCGATATCGGCGCGCTTCAGCGCTGGGGCGTCGTTCACGCCATCGCCTGTCATGGCAACGGCCTGGCCGCCTGCCTGGAGCGCCTCGACAAGGCGCAACTTATGCTCGGGGCTGGTGCGGGCAAACACATCGACCCGCAAGGCGCGGGTCTTAAGTGCGTCGGCTGACAGCGTGTCGATTTGGGCCCCGGTCAGCACCTCATCAGGATTGCCCAGGTCCAAGGCGCGCGCGATGGCTGCGGCGGTGCCTGCGTGATCGCCGGTAATCATTTTCACGTCTATACCTGCAGCCCGACATTCCGCCACCGCGGCCACGGCCTCCTCACGCGGTGGGTCGATCAGACCGATCAGACCCAACAGCGTCAGACCCTCCTCCACATCGGCGAAGGTCAAGCTGCGAGTACCGGGTGCGGGGGCCTTGGTTGCGATGGCCAGCACCCGCTGACCTTGTGCCGCGATCTCCTCGGCCCGCGCGTGCCAGTGGTCGGACTCAACCGGATGGTCTCCGCCATCCGCCCCGTGTTGCGCGCGACACATCGCGATGATCCGCTCGGGCGCCCCCTTCACATGGACCCTGGTGCGCCCGTCATGGTCGTGGTGCAGCGTCGCCATGTAGCGATGCACGGCATCGAACGGTATCGCATCGGTCTGGGGGTTGGCGGCGCGCGTTGCACTGATCTCAAGCCCCGCCTTGCAGGCAAATGTCAAAAGCGCCCCCTCCATCGGGTCGCCGCTCACCGTCCAGATCCCGTCGGCGCTGGACAGATCGGCGTCGTTGCACAAGAGCGCCCCCAAAGCCATCTCCATCAGCAGCGGATGATCCGCCGGCGAAATGTCCGCCCCATCACAAACGAAACCGCCATCGGGCGCATAGCCCCCCCCGGTGACTGAGAAGAGCCGCCCGGCAGTCGCGACCGAGGCCACCGTCATCTCATTCTTCGTCAGCGTCCCCGTCTTGTCGGAACAAATGACCGAGACAGAGCCCAATGCCTCGATCGCAGGCAGGCGCCGCACGATGGCGTGGCGACTGGCCATGCCCTGCACGCCGATGGCAAGCGTCACGGTCAGGATCGCGGGCAGGCCTTCGGGGATCGCTGCCACGGCCAGACCCACGACCGCGATGAAGATGTCCGCGAAAGACATGCCTGCAGCAAAGTAGCCAAAGCCCAGGATACCAGCGGCCACAACAAGGATCGCGAGCGTCACGGTGCGTGCAAAGCGCTCCATCTGCCTGAGCAGCGGGGTTGTCACCACCTCCACATTCCGCAAAAGCCCGCTGATGCGCCCGATCTCGGTTGCGCTGCCCGTGGCGACCACGATGCCATGCCCACTGCCGGCGGCGACCAGCGCGCCGCTGAACGCCATCGAGGTCCGGTCGCCGAGGGCGGCGTCCGGATCGACCGGATCGACTGTCTTTTCAACGGGCACCGGCTCACCGGTCAGCACGGCCTCTTGGATGCGCAGGCCGTTGGCGCGCACCAGCCGCAGATCTGCGGGCACCCGGTCGCCAGCTTCCAGCAGAACGATATCGCCGGGCACGATGGCCTCGGCCGGAACGGTCTGGCGCCGACCATCCCGCAGAACACGCGCCTCGGGCGCCAGCAGGTCGCGGATGGCCGATAGCGCCTGTTCGGCCCGCCCTTCCTGCACAAATCCGATAACCCCATTGACCACCACGACGGCACAAATGACGATCGTGTCCACGACATGGCCCAGTAGCGCCGTCACGACAGCGGCGCCCAGGAGCACATAGATCAACAGGTTTTGGAACTGTCGGAGAAACCGACGAAGCGACCCGACAGGCGGGGCTTCCTGCAACTTGTTGGGGCCGTATCGATCAAGGCGGGCCGCGGCATCGGATGCGATCAGGCCACCGGGCAGGCCGCCAACAGCCGTCATAACATCCTGGGCGGCATGTGCATGCCAATGTTCGTCTGAGTTGGGCCGCGCTTGGTCAGTTGCTCGGGTGGCGCTGGCCGATTGCAGCATAGGGTTGTGTTGGGTCATGGCAGACGGGTGGGGTCGGGGGGCGCCCAACTCGGCTCGCGCGTGGCATGTTCGTTCACAAAGGCTTCCAGGTCCTTCACCGCCACGCGAAATTCGCGCCCAAGCTTGATCGCCCGCAATTCCTGCTGGTGGATCCAGGACCGAACGGTCTGCTCCCGAACCTTCAGAAGTTCCGCGATTTCCTGTGTGGTCATGAGGGGCTTGCTCAGCATTCGTTACTCCGTCGCAGTGGGTTACCTGGCGTTAGTACAGCACCGAAGCAGGTGAATGGCAATGAACAATGCTTAACGGTAATCAAACACACTCATAGGATATCAACTAATCTCAAACACCTTCGCTAAAGGGCTGGGTCGCTATTCACAGCTTCGCATTGATCGATATGCAGAACGGAGGATCTTAGCCTGAGCACTGGTCGACTTTGCTTGTCTGGCGGCGTTTGTAAGCGATGCCATTTGCACGGCCCCCAAGCCTGAAGCGGGGCGGTGGCCATAGTTTTGCACTCTCGCTTCAGGATTGTCTGTTGTGCCCGGCGCCGCGCGACATACCCTAGGGACAGCTGGCATTGGAGCGCTTGGGATGACCCGTCGATACGACCTGGACTGGCTGCGCGTCATTTTGTTCGGCATTCTGGTCGTGCACCATGCCGCGGTGGGTTTTGCATCCTTCGGTGCCGAGATCTATGGCTTCGCCAATGACCGGCTGGCGGGTGATGGCCTGTCGTTGCTGATTTACTTCAGTCATACGTGGCGGTTGCCCGCGCTCTTCCTGATTTCGGGCATCGGAACCTATTTTGCGACATCCAAGGGATTTGGCGCGGGGTTCATGGGCCGGCGGATTGCCCGGCTGATGGTGCCCGCATTATTCACGACCTTTGTGCTGAACCTATTCGCGGGTTACGCCATCGCCTGGGCAAATGCTCCCACGGTGGCGTTCACGGATGTGGCCTGGCAGTGGTGGTTCGATCCCGAACCACGCCAGGTCATGCATACCTGGTTTTTGATCAATCTGACGATCTACACGGTTCTGTGCTGGCCGCTTATTGCCTTGCGCGCCCGGTTTGAGCGCTGGGCTATCGCGCCCCCGGTTCTGCTCGCGGGAATGGTGGCCATGGCGACCGTTGTAGCGGTCGCCTTCAAACCCTATGCCAGCGCCTTGGCGGGGGATGGCTATCAGTTTCCCTGGTATCTGGTGATTTTTGCCGGGGGATTTCTGATTGGCGCCCAACACAGGCCGGTCCTGGACTGGTTGGCCCGTTGGTGGCCTGCCTGTCTGGCGGCTGGCGTGGTCGGATATCTCGTCGATGTCAGCATCCTGACCGCTTACCTGCTATCGAACGAACCCCTTGGCATCGCCCTATCCCAAGGAGGTTGGGCGCGGGAGGGGCTAGCCCCCGCCTATGGGCCAGGTCCCGTCCTATCAGCCACGGTCAAGGGGTTGAATGCGTGGTTCCTGTCGTTCACCGCTTTGGGCCTTGCCGCACGGTATCTACGCCGCCCCGGCAAGGCGCTGGGCGCTTTGGGTCGCGCCACGTTCCCGATTTATGTGCTGCATTTTCCGATCACGCTGATCGTCCTGGCGCTTTTCGCCCAACTCCCGTGGCCATGGGGCCTGGAATTCCTGATGCTGACCGTGATCGTCTATATTCTGACCGGGTTGACCTATCTGCTGGCCGACCGATCGCCCTTTCCGGTTTTTCTGATCGGGGGGCGTGCCAGGCCGGGCGGTGAGCTGGCGCAGGTTCCATAGCATTGCGCCTGCTTCGGCCTGGGGCCATATAGGACCAAATCTTGGGGAAGCCGCCGATGAATTATCTGGATTTTGAAAAGCCCCTGGCCGAGATCGAAGGCAAGGCTGAAGAGTTGCGTGCGATGGCGCGGTCCAACGCAGAGATGGACGTCACCGACGAAGCCGCGGCACTCGATGTGAAGGCCGTAGAGTTGCTGGCCGATCTCTATGCCGATCTCAGCCCCTGGCGGAAATGCCTGGTGGCGCGGCATACGGACCGGCCCCATACCTCCGACTACATCGCGGCCTTGTTCACGGACTACACGCCGCTTGCGGTCGACCGGGCCTTTGGCGAGGATCTGGCGATCTTGGGTGGGCTGGCGCGCTTCAACGACCGGCCTGTCATCGTGCTGGGCCATGAAAAGGGCAACGACACCAACACGCGTCTGATGCGCAATTTCGGCATGGCTCGGCCTGAAGGATATCGCAAGGCCATCCGGCTGATGGAGATGGCCGATAAGTTCAACCTGCCGGTCATCACCCTGGTCGACACTCCGGGCGCCTATCCCGGCAAGGGCGCGGAGGAGCGTGGGCAGTCCGAGGCGATCGCCCGGTCCACCGAGACATGCCTGCAAATCGGCGTGCCGCTGGGCAGCGTGATCATCGTTGAAGGCGGCGCTGGCGGGGCGGTGGCCTTGGCCACGGGGAACCGGTTGGCGATGCTGGAACTCTCGGTCTATTCGGAGATCAGCCCCGAGGGCTGCGCCTCGATCTTGTGGAAGGATGCTGAAAAGATGCGCGAAGCGGCAGAGGCGCTGCGCCTGACTGCCGACGACTTGCGCAATCTTGGCATCATCGACCTGATTGTCAGCGAACCCGTCGGCGGCGCCCAACGCCACCGCGACGAGGTCATCGCCCGGGTCGGACGGGGCATCGCGGCCATGCTGGGGGAGCTTGAGGGCAAAAGCCGTACCCAACTGATCGAAGAGCGCCGATCCAAGTTCCTAAGCATGGGCCGCCAGGGCCTTGCGGCCTAGACCTTGGGTTTTTCGCGGTCTGCCCGTGGTTTAGGCGGATCTGCACTGGTTTGAGACATGCGGCCAAACTGGCCCTATGGTGGGCTTGCGCCGCGACTAGGCTGCGCGCAATCTGACGGCGGTGCCCGGTTTTGACCCGGCTCGGAATGAAAGCTCAACCATGATCAAGACACCCTATCTGCTGTTTTTGGGCGACGCGCCCGATCAACTTGGCGCCAAGGTCGCACAAGGGATCAAGGATTGGCGCCCCGAAAACGCCGTCGGGCAGTTGCGTTTGCCCGGCTGCGGCGCCGATGTGAAGCTGCCGGACATGACCCTGGACGAGGCCAAGGCGGCGGGGGCCGAGACCCTGGTCATCGGTGTCGCCAACCGGGGCGGCTACATCTCGGAAACCTGGAAAGGTGTGCTGCGCGAGGCAATGCATCTGGGATTCGATCTGGCCAGCGGTCTGCATAACCTTCTGCGGGATGAGGCCGATTTGGTCGAGGTGGCCAAGGCGACGGGATGTGCGCTGCACGATGTGCGGGTGCCCGAGGTGAAGTATCCCATCGCCAACGGCAAGCGCCGCGCCGGCAAAAGATGCTTGGCCGTGGGGACCGATTGTTCAGCGGGTAAGATGTACACCGCCATGGCGATGGACAGGGACGCGCGGGCGCGCGGGATCAAGTCCACCTTCCGGGCCACCGGCCAGACGGGCATTCTGATCACCGGGGACGGCGTGCCGCTGGATGCTGTTGTCGCGGATTTCATGGCCGGTGCCGTTGAATGGCTGACGCCGGACAATGATGCCGACCATTGGGACATGATCGAAGGGCAGGGGAGCCTGTTCCACGCCTCATACTCTGGCGTGACCATGGCGCTGGTCCATGGCGGTCAGCCTGATGCGCTGATCCTGAGCCATGAACCGACGCGGACCCATATGCGCGGGTTGCCGGATTACAGCCTGCCCAGCCTCGAAGATCTGCGCGATGTCGCCTTGCGCATGGCCCAGGTGGTGAACCCCGATTGCAAGGTCGTGGGTATCTCGGTCAACACCCAGCATCTGGATGACGCCGCCGCCATGGCCTGTCTCGAAGAGATCGAGGGGCGCATGGGCCTGCCCACCGTTGATCCTTTCCGCCAGGGCTCTGACCGACTGGTCGACGCACTCGTGGCGCTTGGGTGATGGAGATCACCGTCACCCACGATGCGTTCAAGCTCGCCCAGGTCTTTACCATTGCACGCGGCAGCCGGACCGAGGCCAAGGTGCTGACAGTCCAAATCCGCGATGACGAATATATCGGGCAAGGGGAATGCGTGCCCTATGCCCGCTACGGCGAAAGCATGGACAGCGTGACCGCCCAGATCGAAGGGCTGGGGTCCTCCTTCGACAGGCTGGCACTACAACAGCTGCTGCCACCAGGTGCCGCCCGAAATGCCGTCGATTGCGCCCTCTGGGATCTGGAGGCCAAACGGGCTGGACGTCCCGCTTGGGAGCTGGCCGGGCTGCAGCAGCCTGGGCCAGTCACCACGGTCTATTCCCTGTCGCTGGAAAGCCCAGAACAGATGAAAGCCGCCGCCGCCAAACAGGCCCACCGGCCCGTCCTAAAGATCAAACTGGGCACGCCGGATGATCTGGTGCGGCTAGAGGCCGTGCGCGCCGGTGCGCCGAACCCCGCCATCGTGGTCGACGCGAATGAGGGCTGGACGGCAGACGTTTATTCCGAGCTTGTCCCGCATTTGCAGCGCCTGGGCGTCACCATGGTCGAACAGCCGTTGCCCGCCGCCGAGGATGACGCCCTGCGCGACATTGAACGCCCGGTGCCGGTCTGCGCCGATGAAAGCTTCCATGACCGCGCCTCGCTGGCCCATGTCGCGGGCAAATATGACATGGTCAACATCAAGCTCGACAAGACTGGTGGGTTGACCGAGGCATTGGCCGTCAAAGAGGCCGCGCTGGCCGAAGGCTACACCCTGATGATGGGCTGCATGGTCGGCAGCTCGCTCGCGATGGCGCCGGGCATGCTACCGGCGCAAGGTGTCGCAGTCGTCGATCTTGACGCGCCGCTGTTGCTGGCCGAAGACCGCGATACGCCGCTCAAATACGACGGCAGCACAGTTTACCCGCCGGAACCGGCGCTTTGGGGCTGAACGGGAGATTTCAGGATGAGCCGCACCGTTTACGTGAATGGAGAATACCTGCCCGAGGAACAGGCCACCGTGTCGGTCTTTGACCGCGGTTTCCTGTTTGCCGATGGCGTCTATGAGGATTGACTTTGACGGCCACGCAAAACGGCTGAAGCGGTCTTTGTCAGAGCTCGACATGGCCGAACCCATCGACACCGATGATCTGTTGGAAGTGCATCGCGAACTGGTGCGCCGCAACGATCTGACCGATGGCATGATCTATTTGCAGGTCACGCGGGGCGCTGCGGCGGACCGGGATTTTGCTTATCCGTCAAAGGATACCAAGCCGACCTTGATCCTGTTTACCCAGTCCAAACCGGGCCTCGCGAACAACCCCGTGGCCGATAAGGGCATCAAGGTGAGCAGCATCGATGATCAGCGTTGGGGTCGCCGCGATATCAAGACGGTCCAGCTTCTTTCCCCCTCCATGGGCAAGATGATGGCCAAGGCTGCGGGCTGCGATGATGCCTGGATGGTCGAGGATGGTGCGGTGACGGAGGGCACCTCGAACAACGCTTATATCGTCAAGGACGGCAAGATCATTACGCGCCACCTGGGTAATGAGATCCTGCATGGCATCACCCGCGCCGCTGTCCTGCGCTTCGCCCGCGAGGCGCAGATGGTGGTCGAAGAACGCAGCTTCACCATAGCCGAGGCACAAGAGGCAGACGAGGCCTTCATCACCTCAGCCTCGACCTTAGTCATGCCGGTGGACGAAATCGACGGAGCGCCGTCTAGGGCGTTTGACAGGATTATCAAAACCTCAAGTGTTGCCTAACGCGTTGAAATCTTTGATTTCAGGCGGCGTTAGGTGCTTCAGGTTGTTCTCATAACGCTTGAAACTCCAGCCCGACTGTTAACCTCTTGCCAGCGCCCCGGTTTGCCGTGCAAATTTGGGTAAGATTTTCAGGACGGGGTCCCCCGTGGATTTACGGAAGTTGATTGGCATTGCGGCCTTCACCGCGGGCCTTGTGGTTTTGGGACTGTGGCTGGTCCCGCGACAGGCGGCGATCCTGCAATACCGGTTGGCCGTCGAGGCTGATGCGGTTTTGCGGACGGCGGTACACGGCATGGCCGGGCGGGTCAGCGGGCGCGATATTCTGGTCTCTGGGATCGCCGATGGCATAGAGGAAGAACAGCGCATTCTGAAGGCCCTGTCTGATCTACCGCACCATCGCCATACTGTGACCAACCTTTTTGTGATCCCGGCAGCCGACCCTTTCACGATCACGGGCACGAAAACCGCCGAAGGTCTCACATGGTCTGGCCATGTCCCAACCGAGCCCACCCGCCATGCGCTGGGCGAACAGATTGGCGTTGCTCAGGCGGGGGGGCTTGTCTTAGCCGCAGGCGCACCGACCGACGGATGGGAGCGCGCAGTGTTGCTATGCCATAGGGCGTTGCGTCACCTGGAAGACGGGCGGGTGGAGGTTGTGGGACAGGATGTTTCATTGACGGGCACGGCGCGGACCCCGGTGGAGGTTAAGGCGGCCCGGGCGACCCTCGCCGATCTCCCCCCGGGATATACCGTGGTCAGTCAGGTGACCCCCCTGGATGACGGCACGCCGTTCCATGCTCGCATCGTTCTGACTGCCAAGGGGGCGGTTTGGGAGGACGGCAAGCTGCCAAAGGGCATCACCACCGCCGACTTGGCTGCGGAATTCGACGGTGCGCTGACCGGTTCCGTGCCGGTCGCCGCCATCACCGACGAAACCGACGATTGGGCCAGCACCCTGGCCAGCGCCTTACACGCACTATCCTTTCTGTCGACTGGTGAGGTCGATCTGACCGGGCCACATCTTGCGCTCAGCGGTTTCGGCACGACCCCATCGGATTTGGCGCAAGCCGAGGCGGAATTGGCCGTTCTACCCGCTGGTTTCACCGCCGATATCCGTCTTGAGATCGCCGATGACGGGCGCCCCTTCTTCTTGGATATCCGAAAGCACAGGGACGGGACCGATCTGTCAGGAAAACTCCCCCACGCATTGTCCCAGGCCGAATTGGCGCGCGTCCTGCCGGGGCCAGTTCGCTCGATTGATCTAAGCCCGTCATTCCTGGGGGCCGACCGGCAGGACTGGCGCCAGGCCGCCTTGCTGGGCGTGCGGGCCCTGGCGGTTTTGCGGCAGGGGCAGCTTGATGTCGGAGAGGGCGGAGAGGTCGCGCTGACTGGGCTGGCCGCAACACCCACCGACAGACGAAAGGCCCAAGATATTCTACGGCGTATCCCATCGACCAAAGATGTGGTCGCCCAGATCACCGTCGTGGATGACGGCTGGCCCTTCACCCTGCAGGCAGAGGTGACAGGCGGCGCGGTGCGCCTAAAGGGCAAAATACCCGCCAATGCAGGCGATGTGTTGAAGCATGGGGTGGCGCACGACTGGGGCGGGCCGCATGGCGTACAGATCGCCCCCATCGGTGCCGATCGCCCCGATTGGCCCGCCGCGTTAGAGGCGATGCTGGCCGCCTTGCCCCATTTGCACAACGGCGCCGTCACCTTAACCGATGACAGCCTCACCGTGGCTGGCGAGGTCATGACGCCTGATGATGAGACCGGGCTGCGCGACGCGGTCCGGCGCCTTCCAGCCCAATGGGCCCGGTCCGTTCGGCTGCGGTTGCGCCTCGCCGCGGCTCCGACCGTGCGATAGGCCCCGATGTTCCAGGGTTGGAGCCTCCTCCTGTTGGAGATGTGGATACTGATGATCCTTGCGGGGATGGTCGGCCTGGTCAGCGGTTGGATCATCTGGGGCCGCCGGACCGCCCCGTTGACAGATCCCGATGCTGCGGCGGACCCTGCACAACGACAGATCACTGATCTGACGGCCAGGTTAGAGCGCGGCAAGACCGACCTGGCACGAAAAGATGCGCGGATCCGGACGTTAGAGGCTGATCTTGACGGCCTGCGCGGCAAGTTGGCCTTCACCGCCGATGCCGAACCCGTTTTGGAGCCATCTATCCAGGCGCCTGCGGCGCCCACAACACCCCGCGCGCCGGAACGGCTGGACGCGCCCAATGGTGGCCAGCCCGATGACCTTCACCTGATCGTTGGGCTGGATGAGGATCTGGCCCGCGCCTGCCATAGCCTTGGTATCTATTACTTTGACCAGATCGCCCGGTGGGACGACGCTGCCATCTCCTGGATCGACCAGGAATTGGATTTGACGGAGACCAGCCGCAAATGGGTGACCCAGGCGCAGGTTCTGGCAAAGGGGCGCCGCACGGATTAGGCCTCTTTACCTCCGATGAGAACCATCGCGGTCAAAGCAAAGCCGAAAGACAGCGTCACCCCGCGCAGCTAACCGCACCAGGCCCGCAGTCTTCTTCAGTGGTCTTTGTGGGCCTCGGCGAAGGCTGCCTGTTGCGCAGGTGACGCATCGGCCTGGTACTTCGCCTTCCACTCGGCGAAGGGCATGCCATAGAAGGCCGCGCGCCCCTCGTCCTTTGACATCTCGATCCCGCGCTCATTGGCGGCTTCCTGGTACCAGCGGCTTAGGCAGTTTCGGCAAAAACCCGTCAGGTTCATCATGTCTATATTCTGCACATCGGTGCGGTCTGCCAAATGGTCCCGCAGGCGGCGAAAGGCGGCGGCTTCCAATTCGATCCGGGTTTGGTCGTCCATCTGATCTTCCCCCTATTGGTGATCCCTCATAGCTGGGCTGCCACCCGCGCCGCGTCAAGCAAGGGCGCAAGCCTATCCGCCCAATGCGCTTGTTGTTCAGCGGTCGCGATCACATCCTGCCGCAGCTCTAACAACGCATTGGGGCGACCGTGCTGAAGGGCATGCCGGTCCACCGCGTCGCCGGGCAGGTGGCCGGCATAGGGCTGGTTGTCGCCCACAGGTGGGCCGCCTTGGGCCTTTAGCGCGGCAATCAGCGGGTCAGCGAGGCGCCTGTCACCTGCCGATAGGATCCCAATCTCCCAGGGGCGGCCCGTGCGCCCATTCAGGCGCTGGG
>ERZ1740059.1347-NODE-1347-length-12377-cov-3.835822_pt1 | contig 12377 bp, 10 predicted proteins | sample MGYA00581744_ERZ1740059 | MGnify/ENA primary metagenome ERZ1740059 (study PRJEB43018, sample SAMN04849738) | marine metagenome | isolation source: floating plastic debris | place: Pacific Ocean | collected 2008-08-28 | study: EMG produced TPA metagenomics... | reverse complement strand
AAATTTTTTAGTTATTGGAATTAGTCAAGGTGCTGATTCAGAATTTGGCATTTTTTAATTTTGTCTGCGGTTTAGAGAGTTATATCCCCAGCTACCCATATTTTTGTTAACCCCCGCTAATTTTTCTGCTGGTAAACTAGCCAAAATTAAACGATGGGGTATTAAGGGCTATTGCGATCGCATTTCTAGTATCAATACTGTGATTGAAGCTTTGTATGCGGTGGCATATGGTAATGTTTATTGGCAAGATAATAGCCCTGCTTCTCCTAAGCTATGGCAAAAGGCTTTGGGGCGTATTAGTAAACCAGGAAGAATAGAGCTAGAGGAAACTTTAAATAGGATTGATGCTCGACTAGCTAACCGCGATTTATCTGATTGGGAGAGAGTTTTTTTAGTTGGTAGAAAGCGAGAATTATTAACTGCCCGCTGGCTTTCTAATCGTTTGGTAGCCCAAGAAATTAGTTTAGATCGAGATAATTCTACAGCTATTGAATCATCTCGAAAAGGCGAACTTGTTGTTACCCCTCCTACAGAATTAGCCCCTTTGCCCGTATTTGCCGATTCGGCTAATAAGACTATTTTTGAGCGAGTAGTCACCGATATTCAGTTGGGTTTGGTTAATAAGACAGCAACATTATTAGAAATTGACATTCTTCTGCCTCAAATTCAGAAAAGTTTGTGTCATATAATTGTGAAACGTCTCAGCGATACTATCGATCAGATCCCTATTGCTAATAGTTTAGACAGAAATTATACAGATTATCTTAAGTCTCTTTGGTCGTGGACTGTTTGTATGTTCTTTACTCAATATTATGGTCAACTAACCATAGAAGAGGAACAAGAATTAACTACTCTTGTCGAACAGAACTTTGGCGAAATAAACCAAAATATCTTTGAATATATATATGGCGTTTCTGAATTGTTTGAATATTTATTGGGACAACCTGGTTTTATTGTAGATAATGTTAACTATAAATCTGATGATTCAGAAGTTATTGCACGGGTAGAATTTCTGCTGCACAATTTGATTGTTAATCTAGGAAATTCCGTAGTGCAGGTAATATTAAATAATTTTTATGACATAGAAAAATTAAAATATCAACTGTATAAACCTGAATATAAAAGCGATCGCGCTATAGCTCGTTTTCGCAATCAACTATCTTGGAAATATCGACAAAAAATATTATTCGAGCGTCCTCAAAATATTTTTGAAAGTCGTCATCAACTCTATATTTTGGATAGTGGTAGAATCAGAAATTTATATGTATATGCACCCCGTAAAAAAGAGTTAGAAGAATTAACAGGGATTCCTTGGTTAACCACTATTTTGATTGAATTACGAGATGCGATCGCACCTTTAGTTCGCAAATTTATTGCCTTGGCTGGTAGCGGGGTAGTATTTGTTTTAACTCAAGTAATTGGCAAAGGTTTGGGTTTGATTGGCAAGGGAATTATTCAAGGTATTGGGAGTACGATTAAAGATGTCAATTACAAAGGCGATCGTAAGTAAATCATATTTAGTTTAAAACCTGTAGTTTTAACTGTTTGAGAAATTAGTAGCTAATGCTAATGGCGACGAACTACGTTCTGCTAATGGCTAATAGCTGCCCTCATAGATAATTTAAACTCGTAAAAAATAAATTTATAACACATTTAGGCGATCGCTTTTTGAACGACACAATTGAGCAAAAGATTGCACACTTCTCGTACTGCACCTTGTCCTCCCGATTGTTCGGTCACGTATACACAATGGCGTTTGTTTTGGGGAATAGCATCTGCCACTGTCATAGGAAAGCCAACTGCTTTTAATACGGGTAAATCATTGAGATCGTCACCCATATAGGCTACTTGGGATAAAGATAAATCTAATTTTTGACATAGGCTATTTAATACGGTTAATTTATCTTGGACATCGATAAAACAATTTTTAATACCTAGCTTTTTGGCACGATGTTTAGTTGCATTAGAATCGTTGGCACTAATAATGGCTACTTCTATTCCCGATTGAATTAATAATGCAATTCCTTTGCCATCTTTAACATTAAACTTTTTACAAACTTCTCCGCCTTCAGTGTAGTAAAGTCCACCATCAGTTAAGCTACCATCTACATCCAAAGCTAATAGTTTGATTTGAGATAAATGCAGTTCGGTATTGATCATTATTTTGCCACACAAATTTTATACTAATAAAGATTCTAATTGATTTTGTTTCAAGGTATTGAGTAGAACGTTAGGATTGCTTACTTTTTCCAATCGATTAACTCGCTTATCCTGCTTTTGTCTAATATTTTTATTTAATTCTGCTTGAGATTTATCAAATAAATTCTTTTGGTCTAAGGTTAAACCCGCAGATTGCAGAAAATTGAATAAGAAAAGAAACTTTTCCTGATTATTATTCAAACTGTGAATTTTTTCATAATCTAGAGCGATCGCCTGTTGATTATTTGCCTTTAACTCTCTTTCGATAAAGTCATAATAGTCTTTGTGAAAGCTAAACCACTGAAGAAAATTACTAGGATTAAAGTCTACTTGAAGCTTAGAAGTATCTTTTTGATCCCATCTTTGGGTTAATCTAGCAAACTGAACTGAAAAATAAACATCCAGAAGATTGCGTTTGACAATTATTTTTTTAATGCGATCGTTTTTAATAATTACATTTTTCAAATTATCTAAAGATAAATGATTGGGGAAAACCTTAAAGCTAATATATTTATTCGTGCTGTAACTACTGATAATATCTAAAAATAAAGCAGGGTTTTGGTAAATAAAGTCTATGAATTGAGGATCGCTATTATCCTTAATTTGTAAATTATAAATACTATTAATATGTTGGACTATATTTTTACTCAACAAGTCATTATTAATGTATGCTGATTGGTCGTGAAAAATCTCATATAAAGAATCAATTTCTTGAAACTTACCAATCAAATCGCAAAGATAATTTGTGCCATTTCTAGGCATGGACAATATCGATATAAATCTAGGTTGCATATTATTAACCATCTAAATTATTAATGGTTGGATCAGCATTCGGCGTAATCCAACCGTAAATTTCTCAAACTTATTACTTATTACTTAAGAACAAATAGTTAAAAAGTTTGAACCGATTGACCTACTACGACCTAGGCATATGCTAAATCGCCAACATTCAAACTATTACGAACATTAATAATCTGACTCAGAACAGTCTCTAATCTAGCCAAAGGAATCATATTAGGACCATCACTAAGAGCATTGTCTGGATCTTCGTGGATTTCCATAAACAAGGCATCAATACCGATCGCAGCGGCAGCACGAGCAAGATAGGGAACAAATTCTCTTTGTCCACCTGATTTATTTCCCTGTCCCCCAGGCATTTGCACACTGTGGGTAGCATCAAACACAACAGGATAGCCCAAAGCACGCATCTGAGGCAGAGAACGAAAATCTACTACAAGAGTATTGTAGCCAAAACTAGTGCCTCTTTCTGTTAACATTATCTTATTGTGACCGCTCTCTTCCAATTTCGTCACCACGTTTTTCATATCCCAAGGTGCTAGAAACTGTCCCTTTTTGACATTAACAGTTTTGCCTGTTGCTGCTGCTGCAAGCAATAAATCCGTTTGACGACACAAGAAAGCAGGAATTTGCAGAATATCAACTACTTCTGCTGCGATCGCAGCTTGTTCGGGGAGATGAATATCTGTTAAAACAGGTACGTCTACTTCCTCTTTAACTCTTTGTAAAATAGCCAAACCCCTCTCTATAGGCTGTCCGCGAAAAGAATGGATAGAGGTACGGTTGGCTTTGTCAAAAGAAGCTTTAAAGATAAAAGGAACACCAAGGCGATCGCATACTTTACGTATCTCTTCTGCCATTTTAAGGGTAAAGCTTTCTGATTCGATTACGCAAGGTCCTCCAATTAAGGCTAGAGGTTGTCCTTCTCCGATGCGAATATCTTGACCGATTTGAGCTAATTGCATTTTTGGTTAATGGTTAATGGTTGATGACAAATGACTAATAACTAATGACTAATGGCTAATAGCCGATCGCTAATAGCTGAACTATTTTTTAAACCAGCCGCGTTGTAGTAGTTTTCTGGTAAGTATGAAATGTAATTAGAAAAGAGCTTTTGATTGCTAATGGCGTACTTTTGCAATATTTCGCTTTGGTTTGCTTCTGGTAATAAAGAAGTTTTGCTGTTGTTTTTTGTCTGATGTTTTTTAATGATTGCCAGGATTTCTTTTCTGTGTTTAGCAGGTATATCTCGAAAATTATTGTCAAAATAATCAATGGTTGCTATCATCAATTCCGACGCTCCTTGATTATTAGGAGGAGGAATAATCGCGTTCTTGAGATTTATTTTGGTAACGGTTCTGAAAAAGGTAGTAATAAACTCTGTTTGAGAGCTTTTTAATAATTCATAGGGAGTAATTAAGCAATTCTCTTTTCCTATATAGCTGGCAACAGCATTAACCAAGTCATACCAAGACAGATTAATTTTTTCAACTTTATTTAAAAAATGTTCCAAAGAATATTTTGCACCGTGGGTTTTACGGAATTTATAGCAAGATTCTAAATAAGTATCTTGTCTGCGAACGCAGAGTAAAAATTTAGTGGTATATTGTTGATTTACTCTAGCAATTAAATTAGCAAACTTGAGGATCGAATTAGTATTAAAAAAATTGCGATCGCCCACTTGAAATATGCCAGGCATTAAGCCAATAATATTGGCATCTTCTGAAAAAATGATTTGCTGATAGTTATTTTGATAGTCTTTTTTAGCTAACTCAATAATATCTTCGGCGGAAACTTCGCGGTCGCGAAATTCATCGAGATGAACAGCAATTTTTTGTGCTTCAAACAGTGCTTTGTTTTTGCGGAGGAACATTTTCATAAAGCTAGAAGCTGTTTTATGCCCGCCGCAGTGTAGGTAGATGGTCATAGTTTTAAGGAACGAGGAAAAAGGAGCAAGGAGGGAGGAAAAAAGAGGAGTTATTACTTAATTACTTATTACTTGTTACTCAAGCGCAGCGATCTCTATGCGGTTTCCAAAACAAGGTTTTGCGCTTTAATTAAATCTTCGGCGGTGTTGACTTCTACTACTCCTTTGGCTGTTTGACAGACACGGATAGTATAGCCATGTTCTAATACTCTTAGTTGTTCTAAGCCTTCACACTGTTCGACAGGAGTAGAAGGTAATTGAGTGTAGGTTTCTAAAAAGTCTTGACGGAAGGCATATAAACCTAGATGATGAAATACAGGTACTTCTGTGGGATTGCGATAAAAAGGAATAGGCGATCGCGAGAAGTATAGAGCCTGTTGTTTTTGTCCGCATAGTACTTTGACTACATTGGGATCGTGGTAGCCAGTTTTTTGATTGAGAGGACAAGCTAAAGTAGTCATTTCGGGTAATTCTCCCTCCAAGTAGGGTATTACCAATTCTTTGAGCATTTGGGACGTTACGAAAGGCTGATCTCCTTGAACATTAACCACTACCGAAAACTCCCGATAGCGGGTTGCTACTTCTGCTACTCTATCTGTGCCTGTAGAATGGTTGGAGCTAGTCATTTCTACATCGCCACCAAAACTAATGACGCGATCTGCCACTAGCTGACTATCGGTAGCAACCACGACTTTGGTAAATACCTTAGAATTGACTGCTGCTTCGTATACCCATTGCACCATTGGCTTGTTACCAATCAATGCTAAAACTTTGCCAGCCAATCTTTGAGAATCGTATCTTGCGGGAATTACGGCGAGAATTTTCATTACAATCCATTCCTAACTATATCGTGTAAGCGAATTAAACCAAGGCTTTTGTTATCGCGATCGACAACTGGTAAAATAGAAATCTGTGACTCGCGCTTTTCCATTAGCTGTAGGGCATCATAGGCGAGGGTTTGGGGATTCACAACTACTGGATTGCGAGTCATCATATCTTTTGCCGTCAGGCTATATAAATAAGAAGCATGACTTTTCATAATCCAACGCCGCAGATCTCCGTCAGTGATGATTCCCAGCAAGGCTTTTTCCTGGTTAACTATGTTGACTGCACCAAAACCACCCTGAGTTAGAGCGCATACTACATCTGTCCATTGCGCGTCTGGGGGCAACTGAGGATATTCATTGCCGTGCATCAAATCACTTACGCGTAAAGTAAGACGCTTACCTAGTCTTCCTGCGGGATGATTGAAGGCAAATGCTTCTGGGGTTAATCCCTTCATCTGCACTAATGCCATTGATAAAGCATCACCCAATGCTAGGGCTACGGTAGTACTAGTTGTTGGTGCCAAATTAAGGGGACATGCTTCGCGATCGACTGAAGCGTCTAATACAGCATCACTTTTACGAGCAATGCTTGATTGTATATTACCCAAGATACCTATTATTGGCACAGAGCGTAGTTTGAGGTGGGGAATCATGGTAATTAGCTCATCAGTTTCTCCACTGTTACTAAGCATGATGACTACATCATCAGAGGTAACAATTCCAAAATCTCCGTGCAGAGCATCGCAGGGGTGCAAAAAGATGGCTAGGGTGCCAATACTAGTTAAAGTTGCCGCAATTTTTTGGGCTACAATTCCCGATTTGCCCACCCCAGTCATGATCACTTTACCAGCACAATTATGCAAGATTTGTAGACTGCAATCTGCTTGTTTGTGGTCTAGTTTTTCAGATGTTCTATTAATAGCGGCAGCTTCTAGCTGAAGTAGCTGAAATATATTTGATGCGGCGGTATTTGGCGGTGATTTGGTATACATTTTATCAATAGTTATTAATTATTTCTTGTGTAAATCGCAGATAATGTCTGTATCGACAAAATTGAATCCCCAGAAGCTACGTAACGAGGTTCTAATACGGTTAGGTTTTTTGGGAAGTTTGATATTACTTAAAGCAGAAGTAGATATTAAAGGAGTCAGTATTTTACGCCAAAAGTCAGCAGAAAAAATAACATCATCTACGGTAAAGAATGAGCCTAGTTTAAATTCTGCTTCGTTGTATTCTTCTGTAAAGCGAAAAGGATATTCGATTAGATGATAACCTTCTTTTCCCAAATATTTTGCTTCAATAGACGTACTTGAGCTAATGCTATAAACTGCTTCAATATTGTCGTGGGACATTAGATAGTAAAAGTTGTCGCTAACAATTTGACAGTTATTAAATAAACGAGAAATAGAGATCGCCTCAAAGGGATCTAGACTATAGGGATGAGCTTTAATTAATAAGGTGTCGTAACTAGCTGAAATTTCGGCAAAGCGATCGCAAAAGTCACTTACTTTATAAAATTTGTCTTGGTTGATTAGTACTTTGTCATCGGTAGTTTGACCAGCAAATAAAGCAGCTTTACCCTGAATATCCAATCGTTTTAAACGACTCATCGAAGCCATTACAATACCAGCTTGAATTAAAATTGATTCTTCTGGTAAAACGTGTTGAGTAAGCAACTGAGATATTTCTCGATTATTGCTTCTAATGCCAAAGACAATATCATCTAAAAAACGGACGGGATGAATAATAATATCGATGAAGGGAATACCAAGAGTATCAAAGGCATCTCGCAGTATTTCTGGTAATTCAAAAGCTAACACAATTGAGTTTTTAAAACTCAGCCAGACATTCATTAAGAAAGTCTCATCTAACTCTTTATATTTGAATAGTTTTGCCCAAGCTTCTAGGGAAACTTCTGACTCTATCATTTGATAGCCAGATTGAGTTAAGGAAGTATCCAGAGTAGAAAACAAGTGTTTTTCTATGGGTATAGAAACTGCTAATTGTAAGCAGGGCTTTAGGGCTGAGTAGAGCCAGTTGATATTAATATCTTGCGAACCATTACCCAAATGGTTAGAGCGAAATATATCCCCTGTGAAAATTATTTTATTATAGCGATTAGACATCATATTCATAATGTGCTAGATGTTAGTTTTTGCAGTTATTTACTAGTAAGCAATATCTAATACTTATTTCTTATTACTCATTATTTGTTATTTAATATTTAGCTAACTCTAAAAGTGGTCTATAGGCGACTGTAGAATTAAAATCTGATTTAACTAATTGTTGCCCTTGTTCGATCAATTCTTTAACTAAATTTGGTTCGTGTATCAAACGAATAAAAGCTTCAATAAATGCTGTGCGATCGCCTGCTTGAATGATGCCATTTTTGCCTTCTTCTCCAATACCTACCGCCCCTTCTTTTGTTGATACTATTGGTTTGCCATAGGCGATCGCTTCTAGGGATTTTATTTTTAATCAGCCGCCGACAAAAAAGGGAGTAATAATTCAGTCTGTCATGGCATAGATTTCAAGTTGACTTATTCCTACACCCATGTTTTTTACCTGGGTATCTTGGGCGCAATATGCTTCAAATTGCTCTCCAATACTGCCAAAAATTAATAACTCCAAGTCATAGGATTTGATTGCTGACCAAACTTGATTTAAAAACCATTCAAGCCCTACTCGATTAGCCAAACTAGAACCGCCAATAAAACCAATCTTTTTTATGGTCGAATGATTGATTTCTTTTCTGTTTGATTCCACTACATGAGGGCAAAGTAAAACAGGAGTTTGGGGAATAATTTTTTGTAATAGTTTGCGTTCTTCTTTTTGGATTGCAACTACTGCATCAAACTGTTCTAAAATCCGTTTCTCTTCTGCCAAAGAAATATTAATATGATGATCGAAACCATGCTCGTATAAACGATATTCTCGAAAGCACATGATGTCGTGAGTGTCTAATACCGCAGTGCAACTGTCTGGAATAGCATCTTTCAAATAGGATAAATAAATGTATTCCAAAATCACCATGTTTGGCTTTTGAATGGCAATAAATTTAGCAAAAGATCGATAAAACGCAGAATGTCGCCATCTTTTCAACCCTGGAATATTATAAAACTCCGTCCATTGAGGTAAGTCTTCTGGTAATTCTCCCTGTTCGTAATCTTTAAAGCTAACTACTATTCCTCCATAGCCTTTAGCCTCTATTTCTTGTTGTCTTGCTTGCCAAATAGATCCCAGAAAAAATACTTTTAAAACTGAATGTTGCTTGATTTCATTACACAACGAAAGAATACGCTCGTGCTTGCCATTGTTACCTTCCCAAAATGGTGCTTCAGTAACCATAACAATAGTTTTTTGCTCGATGCGATCTCTCTGTATAATTTTGATAGTTTGATCGAGTAACTTTAGCTGTTGGACTAGCTGATACTTGTACTGATTAATTACTCTTGACGACTCTACTCCTGCATCCAAAAGAGCCGAAAATTGAGTCATTGTTAGTAAATGATTTATCATCTCTTCAGGCGATCGCACAAGATGATATTCTTGTTCTACGGGCAGTCCATCACTTCCACTAACTGTAGATACAATGGGCATGCCAAAATTAAATGCTTCTACGGTTTTTATCTTTAAACCAGTACCAGCGATCATCGGATTGATAGCAATATCAATTGCACTATAAAAGTCTGTAATGCCATCGACTTTTCCCATCAAAGTCTTGTTGATTTCTTTGGGGAATTGCAGATGATTGCAAATCGATCCAGCAAAGATTAACTCTGATTTGGCAATCAATTGTTCGTTTTGGCAATATGCCGCGATAAACTGATTGATGCTTTTGCGATTGAAGGAATTACCCGAACCAAAATAGCCTATACGCAATTTGTCTGAGCTTGAAGTCATTGACCATTGCCAAGAGTTTTCAAAGACTACGTGAGAAATTACGGCTACCTTAGCGGTTGTTATGGAGCGATAGTAAGTAGCTTCTTCTTCTTGGATAGCAATGACGATATCGGCACGATTTAAAGCAATGGCTTCTTGTTCTGTGGAGGTATAAAAAAAGTCTGGTGCAATACCATTGCGCTTGAGTAGATCTGCTCTCCCACCAAAGCGATCGTGAGTATCGATTATCTTAATACATTGGGGAGGGAACAGTTCCAAAACTTTGCTTTGGAAAATATACTCGCAAAACACCACCTCAAAAGATTGGTGTCGTAGCAGCTTACCTATTTCTTCGGTAACATGGCGATCGTACCAGTCGTCTATTCCCCAAATATCTCCTAGAGATTTTGCGCGTTTATGATTGGTTGTAATTAGATGAAAATCATCCCATTCTGCTTCCATAGCTGCGATCGCTTTAGAATCGACACCTTCTTGAGCAAAATAAACAAAAGTGAGGTGATGACCTTGATTTTGGAAGTATTTGGCTAAGGCATATATACGGCTTCTATTACCGGCATTTTGTGGATGGGATGGTGTAGGGGAAAACCAGAGAATGTCCATTTTTGAGGTAGGAGAAAGGGAAAGGGGAAAGAATTTAAGTCAAGGGAATAAGATTAATACTTTCAATCAATAAGCCAATCAATCGAGCATCAGATGCCTGTGGATTAACAGTTTCATTTATGGTTAAATCGAGACATAGGAAAGATTGATTTTGTTCTCCAATCGTAATTTCTGATTGAATTACTGCGGGGAAAGAGCTATTTTTTTGCTCCCTAGATATGGATGATAGTTGGTCATTAATATGATTTCTTAATGACTTTAATAACCCTGGTTTAGCTTCTGCTTTAACAATTACTTCTAAACGATATTTTCCCGCAGTAGGATAAGGTAAAACCACAGATGAAAGAGTACCAGAACCAGTCCAACGTCCGTGTTTTTCGGCATCATGCCAACCAGAACCAACTATACGATTTTTGAGTTCGCACTTGATAGGAACTGCTGGAGATGAATTAACAATTTTTTCTATATCTACGTGCTGTTTTGCTTGGGGATCTACAGCAAAAGCAGGAGGATCTAATAACTTGGTTTTGAGATAATGAATATCTGTTTTAATTTGCGCCAAACAGTTTATCAAAGCATCTGTTTTAATGCGTTTTCCACTTTCATCAACGTGACAAATCATTTGTTCTAAAAGTATTTCGTAATTTTCGACAATACTAGAATCCATTAGTTGACGGCGAATTGCTTCTACATTTAAATCAACATTATGCTCAATACTTTTTGGCGTTTCTCTTACTATTAAAGAGTTGACTGTAGATGAGTTTTCTAGATTGACTTTAGTACTCTCTTGAAAGACATTTTGACTGGAGATTAGCTGAAAGCTATTAGATTTTGGAAAGTATTTTTCTCCCTGCTGTCTAACATTTTCTGCCTGTAATAATAGTTTTCTTTGAAGTAAAAAATTATATAGTTTCGTATAAACCCACTCTGGCTGAGAGGGATTTAAGTCCACAGACTTTTGATAATATTCGATCGCATCTTCCAATCGATCTTGTTTCTCAAAAAGTAAGGCGATCGCTCTGGCTATTTCATCACTATGGGGATATAGCCTTTCTGCTTTTTCTTTTAACTTGGTTCCGATATCAAAACGACTTATTTGAGACGACAAGGTAATAGAATTACCATAAATCCATTCTGGTTGAGATTCGTTTGCTTTAATTGACTGTAGATATAAAGATAAAGCATTAACTAGCTTTTCTTCTTCTTGTTTAGCTGATGATTGTCCTGACAAATTCTCTGGCTGTTGTTCTTTACTTGTCTCTTGAGTTTTGATAAACATTTGATTGCATCAAAGAGTTTAATAATTAGTTATTGTCTTCAATAGTTACTAAAAATATTGCAAAATTTCAAATAAGCCCTAATAAACTAAAAGTAAAAAATAAAAGTAATTATTTCATTTATAGAGTTAGGGAAAGATTTAGATACATTCTCAAATTTGCTTTATTTATACCAAAACTTAATAGTAAAATTTACTAGAGAAAACAACTAGGTATATTTTCTGAGATATTCTTGATTCAAGCTTATTTTGAAAATTGATTTGCGGCTAAAATACATCAAGCATTTAAATCCAAACAATTATAATAATTGAATCAAACGTGATTATCTCAGAAGTCATATTCTTGTGCATCAAGATAACATCATGCCAGTAAAATTGACATTGGTAAAAACACTGAACAAGAAAAGTTTATCCGTGGAAATTCGTAAATTAGAATACAATCTTCCCAAAAATAGAATTAAAAGATCAGAAATAATTAACAATTAATAGTAAACAAATTATTAACAATTTCAGACAGTTGTTTTTGAATTTGTTGGGGATGATAGGCAGCGATCGCCTGATGAGAATTTGAAGATAACTTCTGCCAAAGATCGCCGTTATTGTAAAGACGCAATATTTGAGCAGCAAAGTCTTTAGTATTATTTGCTTCTAAGACATTTTGTTCGGGAATCAAATTCATTCCTTCTGTCCCAATCCCAGTAGAAACAATTGGCAAACTATATTCTAAACTATGACATATTTTACCTTTCATCCCCGCACCATATCTCAAGGGGGAAACTAATAATTTATGACTCAAGAAATAGGGCGTTACATATTCAATATAACCTGTAACTGAAATCAGATCCCT
>ERZ1740059.1346-NODE-1346-length-12379-cov-3.449854_pt1 | contig 12379 bp, 11 predicted proteins | sample MGYA00581744_ERZ1740059 | MGnify/ENA primary metagenome ERZ1740059 (study PRJEB43018, sample SAMN04849738) | marine metagenome | isolation source: floating plastic debris | place: Pacific Ocean | collected 2008-08-28 | study: EMG produced TPA metagenomics... | reverse complement strand
GTTGCGTTATTTTCTTTTTTTCTCTTTATGTCGATTTTCTGATTTGCCTTCAAAGGGATTGCCGATGGGGTTGCCTTGTCGTTCCCACAGCCGCACCGTATCGTCTGCACTCCCACTGATGATGGTGTTGCCGTCCGGGCTAAACGCCACTGAATAGACCCTATCCGTATGGCCTGAAACATAGCTGGATTGTAGAGTGCGATTGGGTCTGTCTAATAATGCTGTAGAAACGAGTGCATTTCTCGATAGATTTGGGAGTTTTATAAAAACCGAACGTCCCAGTCCAATCGCCGCCAATCCATTCACTAAACTACTCACTTCATCCGTATCCGCAAGATCTCTCGCCCTGGCTGCATACAGTTCCATTCGTCTACGCTCTGCCTGATGGACTTTGTATCCGGCAAATCCACTCAGAGTTGTAGTAAACACCAATCCAGCAACAACTCCCCTAAAAACCAGACGTTTAAACCTTTCTTCTTGAGCTTTTCGTTGTTCCTCTTGCTTTTCTTCCTGGTTAGCAGCCTCAAAAAACTCCACAGACAAAGGCGTCATGTCCGTTCCTGCTTTTTGCTCAAATGTGCGCAGTAGGTCTAAATCTGGCGATCTCCGCAATACTCCCTTCTGTCGTCCCTGCTTATCCCAATAGATTGCTGCTGCCTCTAGTCGCCGCTGAAAGCGGATGTCGTCGCGACTGCTATCCAGCCATTCATTTAAGAGTTGCCAGTGTTCGAATACCGCCTCGTGAGTCACTTCTGCAATTTCTTGACCATTTTGACTAGAGAGCGTCACTAGCCTGGCTCCCGGCGATGAAAATCGGTTGATGACTTGTCTAATCGCATCAGGAGTATCCCGACTCGCCATCAAGCTCGCGATGGCGAGCCGCCGCCGCGTATCTCGGGTGCCTTCACCTAACTGCACCAAGCCCACAAAGACTCGCCGGACAATGTCTTTTTCAACGCCATCAAGATTGTTGTAAATTTCCTGGGCTTTCCCTGCCAGAGCACCGCCCACACCACCCATCTCTCGATAGGTATCTGTGGAAGCTTTTCCCTCAATCAACCCTTCCCAAATACGAGTCAAAGCAAATTGCAACAGTGGCAAAGCGCCGTCTCGCCCTTTAGTGTCCTTGATCAACAGTTCTATGATGGCTTCATCAAGTGGATTCCCTGCCTGCTTTGCCGGTTCACCAATGGCACGACGCAGCTCATCTTCTGCCATTGCAGGCACAATCACACTCTGGTCTGAGCCAATCACCTGATTAAGCCTTTCATGGCGTTGTGTTTCCCCTAGAAAATCACTGCGGAGAGTAATGACCGCAGAGACATAGCCTGTTGGGTCGTTAGCCGCACAAAGGAGATTTTCAATAAATACGTGGCGTTCGTCGATGTCTTTGCAAAGCGTATAAATCTCTTCAAACTGATCCACCAGTACCACTAGTGGAGAATCTTTGATGTGTGGCATCAGGTCCACGATGCGCCTCATGCCATCGTAGAGACCCATTTCGTTTTTCAGTCTAAGTTCAGTGGCAAACTCCCGAGTTTTTTGCACTGGCATCGGGTCTTGAGTAGCGGCTTTAGCCAACACCCCCGCTAAGGCTTCAATCGGATGGGTGCCGGGTACCAGCACCGCCACTCGTATCTGCTCTTGCCCTGGCAGCGGACGTCTTGCTAGCTCAGGGATCAAGCCTGCCCGAGCCAGAGATGACTTACCACAGCCAGAGGGGCCTAATATCGGTAGCAGGCGTAATGGTGCATCATGCTGTCCCACCTGGTCATACAGAGCCTGAAACCGTTGCCGGAGTCGTTCTTCCTGTACTTCTCGCCAGATGTAGCGGTCTGCATCACCTTCCTTGATAGCAGCCTGACCTTTATAGGGATTAGGGCCAATATTAGTCGGCGTCTCTGATGGTACTTGAATACTCTGCTGCTCAGTCGTTTGCTGAATGACATAGATGGTATTGCCGTCTCCCGAAACGATTGCACTGCCATCAGCGCTTTCTTCAATGCGAATACTACGGTTGGATGAGGAATCGGCCATCACAGCAAATGAAGTTCGATATTGGTTCTAATTGTCCAATAGATTCAATTATGATGCCTGATATCTAACATTTTTCTAAACTTACTAGCTGTTTTGTACAGGGTATCTGCTTCGGTTTTGAGAATGCCACCTTAGGTAAACTCAATCGTGGGGTTACTGTACATTTATTCAAAAACACCAGGTTGGCCTTACCTCAACCGTTGGCCGATGGGCTTGATTCTCCACTATAGAACAGATCTAATTTGCGATCGAACCATAAAATGTGACGCCTTTATCCATCAGAGTAAAGGAGAAGAAATCAAACAATAGGACTCGGTCTGTTTGTCTTCCTTGTCCTGGGTCTTTCGAAAACCCTGGGTCTTTCCAGCCGGATGTATGTGCTTTATGTTACAGACCTACAGCATTAGCCAAAATCAGTTGAGCAGCCCTAACAGACAGGAGTTTGCCTATTAAGCAGTTTGATCCACATTTGAGCCACAATGGAGGTGGTTATTGGTTGCCGTTATGGTCGCACTCCCAGCTGGATTTAGCCCTCAAGAGTATTTATCCCTTGAGCATGAGAACACGATTCGTCATGAATATCGCCAGGGCTTAGTCTATGCTATGGCAGGCGGCAGTGATGATCATAGTCGCATTGCCATTAACTTTCTCACCGCCTTGAACCTACATCTACGTGAAGGAAATTGTCAGTTCTTTTCTGGCGATGTCAAAGTCAATTACGCTGATGCCTTTTTCTATTACCCAGATGCTTTTGTCACCTGTGATCCAAGAGACCAAGCAGATCGCTATGTAAAACGCTATCCCAAGCTAGTCACTGAAGTTTTATCTCCCTCCACTGCAGATTTTGACCAAGGCGATAAATTTAAGGACTACACTTTGCTAACCTCATTAGAGGAATACGTCTTAATTGCTCAAGATAAGATGCAAGTCGAGTGCCGTTGTCGAATAGGTGAGCAACAATGGGAAAACACTATTTATTCCATGGGTGAACAGGTTATCTTCAAAAGTATTGAGCTAGAGCTATCTATTGAAGAACTCTATCGGGGTACCAGTGTTGTCTGAACCGTCTGACCGTACCTTGAGCGAAGTCGAAAGGTACATTGGCAGGAAGCATTCACACTGCAAACCTTCACCCTAACGATTGCCAATAATAATGTTGAGAGTCGCAACTACATAATCGACAAACTCTTCTGGCAATCTTTCCCCCGTAGATTTCCACCAACGTTTGCTCAGGTCCAAGGTACGGATTTGTTCGGCAATGATAGACCCTTGAATTTTGTATCCATCAGGAATAGGAATCATTGTCTTGATATCGGGTCTAATGGTGCTAGTGATCGGAGAAACGATCACAATTCCGTTTCTCGCTTTGTTGAACTGGGTACGACTCAAAATCAAACAGGGACGAGCATTACCCGTCTGCTCGCGACCTGTGGTCGGGTTGAGATTAATCCGAAGAATATCACCTCGTTGATTGTCCATGGTGTCTAAATTAGTTCTTGGCCTATGGACTCACTGTCTGCAAAGTCGGTGACATCGTCGGGATATGCAAAATCATCGGGAATGCTGGCAAGCAAAACATCTAGATTCGGCGGACTAGTTTTTTTCTTGATCAATAGAGTGTTGTCCACTTCAAGGATTTCAAGGGTGGAGTTTTCATCTAGACCCAGACTGACGACTAGCTGATGAGGAATACGCAGCCCTAGACTATTGCCCCATTTTTTTAGCTGAATTTCCATGGTGATAACGGGCCTTGAATTATACTTTGTATAATAGCTCAGTGATTAACGTTATTCCATGGCCAAAGCGTTACAATGACGACGCTGTCCCCGCCACCCACCATGGCCGCTCACCCGTCGGGAAAAAAGTATCAGGGTCAATCTTCTTTACTATCTAAGCAGCTACTGGCCTTTTATCGGCGGGTGAGTCAATCTACGCTAACTGTGGTGGATGTTGAAACTACTGGCTCCGTTGCACATAAGTCCAGTGTGATTGAGGTTTCTGTCATCAAGGCAAATTTGACTGATGGCATTTTGCAGCAGGAAACGTCTTTGATTAATCCGACCGGTAAGGTGCCGCCGTTTATTACTAAAATTACGGGCATTACTACGGCGATGGTGAGTAAGGCTCCTTACCCTGAGGAGGTCTGGGCGGATTATGAACCGTTGCTGCGTCAGGATGTGCTGACGGCTCACAATCTGGATTTTGACTATGGGTTTCTCCAGGCTGAATATAAGCGGCTGGAGGCTCACTACTATCGACCGCCCAGCCATCGTTTTTGTACGGTGTTGCTTTCTCGGTTAATGCTGGCAGATCTGCCATCTCGTAGTCTGCCTAATTTGGTCAAGCATTTTAACTTTGATGTGGATACTTCTCACCGGGCGGCGGCGGATACTAAGGCTTGCTGGCTGTTGGCGGAGATTTTGCTGACGCGTATTCAGCAGGATCCTGAGGAGAAAATTTTAGAGCTGTTTCGTCAGCAGTGGATTCGTTTGCAGGATGCGGCGGCGATGTTTGGTCAGCGTAAAAAGGATACGCTGGATTTGTTGATTAAGGCTTGTTTGGAACATCGGCTGTCAAAACGACAGCAGCAGCCGTTGTTTAGGCGGGGTGATGTAGAGGATATGTTTTACGCCCAGAATGGGGAACAGCTATCGGTGTTGGGAGAACTGTAATTTTTTTGCTGGTTTGTTTTATCCTGCTTCTTTGTAGACTTTTAAGCTAAATCTGTCTAAATCCATGGTGCCGATGAGTTCACGACGTTCTGTTGGCTGGTATTGGGTGCTCAAAAGCTGTTCGACGCTGTCTCGAATTGTGGCTGCTTCAGACGCTGTTGGTGCTTGCCAGACCGGTCTTTTGGCTTCTAGCCATAGCACTTGTTTATAGGACTCACTCGGGTCGGACAGCGCATTTTCTAACGCTTCAGGTAACATCGCTGGGTGGGTGGCTAATAGCTTGACCTGTGTATTGTTGGGGAAGTAATACACTAGCCGAAGCACATGGCCCCAGGCTTTGGAATTCATGACAATAAGGGTGGAGTCTGACGCTGTGCTTGTTTGGGCAATGTGATTAAAGACCTGACGATTACGTCCAACCATATCGCCTATATTCAGGCCAAGGTATAGGATTAAAACTGTCGCTATCACTGGCTTTTGCCAAGTGTTGGGTAAATTAATTAACCAGGCTGTGACTAACAACAACAGACCCGGTAAGATGAAAATTGCGCTACGTCCAAATCCCCAAGCTAAGGTAGATTTGCCTGAGAGAATATCAGAGCCTAACATGAGTAACAGGGGCACACATCCCAAGATTAGAAGGGCTGTAAGTAATGGGAGAGACTCTTTACGCAACAGATACCACAGGTGCCAGATTATGGCGATGAGAAACAGACTGGTGCAGGCTCCTACTCCTAAAACAACAGCAGCAGGCAGACTAGTTGACCAATCTCCTGCCAGAAGCTGAATGCCGAGAACTTCTAAGATGCCCTGAACGTGCTGAGTAAGGGTTTCTCCTAAACTGTTTTGTGTGGAGAAGCGATTGAGGTCTACATTTCTTAGCTGCTGCGGCAGTCCCCAATATATCCAGGGAGCGGCTAGAAAGCTAGCGCCGATACCGCAAAGGCCGTATTGCCACCATCGTTTACGGTCTATGACTAGAATCACGCCCGCCAAGGAGATAAACCATAGGGCCGAGAGGTAGTAGGTGAGTATGCCAGCGGCTACGGCTGTGGTGAGTAACAGATACCATCCTAGCCGCACTGGACGAGACAATCGCTGGGTACAGAGCTGTAGCGTGGCCCACCCTCCCAGGGTGACCCACAAAATGGTGGGACAGTACATGCGCACGTTGAGGGAATGGAACCAAAAAAATGGGTTTAGACCCAACAGTGCGGCTAGTAAAAGCCCTCCTTGATGGCGGAAGAGGGCTTTACCCATGCCGTAGGCTCCTAAAATTGCGCCCAAACTTAATAGGAGATTTAGGCTGCGCAGAGAGATTTCTTGGTTTCCGGTTAGGGGTAACCACAGGTACTGGGATAAAAAGAAAAGTGGGGGATGGGGCTCGCGGCCTACCAGACCTTGGAGTAGGGGTTTGATGGCCTTGATAAAGTCAGCGGCGCTAAATACGGGGAGCTGTAGCAGGGTACTGTAGTCGGCTAGCGCTATGGGGATATCGGGTGGATTGCTATAGCTGGTGCGCTGGGTGGTGGATAACAGTAGGGATAGGACTTCGTCGTACCACAGCTCCCGTGTGCCAATGTAAATGATTCGGATCAGACCTGCGATCGCAATAGCCACTAGCAATATCCAGTCAAGGCGCACCCGTTGGAGCCAACGAAGCAGCTGGCCAAAGGGCGTTGTCTGTGAAGAACTAGAAAGCTGTGACACAGGATATCTCCTCTAGAGTGTGCGATTTTGGGGGATTGGCGGATGGGGTAAATATTGGCCCCGCCGATCTTATCTTCTTGGCGGTGAGCGTCGTCGTCGATACCAGGTAGCTCCACCGACGAGCATGCCAATTAGGGTGAGTGCGATCGCCATCGGCACCAGGTCTCCGGTTTGAGATAGCGTTAGCCCCGAACTCCCCAATAAAACAAAGGGCAACATTCCCGGTAGGGTACCCAACGCCGTTCCGACGATGTAATCTTTCCAGCTAATAGAGGTTAACCCAGCGGCAAAATTCACCAGACCGTAGGGAATCACGGGCAGTAGCCGAATGGAGAACATATAAAACACACCGCCGTTGCGTATTTCAGCATCGATGGTTTGCCAGTAGCCTGCCAGTCGTTTTTCCACTAGCCCTCGACCCACGGTGCGGGTAAATCCAAAGGCAATCAGGGCGGCGATCAGGGCTCCAATCGTGGTCCATAGCGAGCCTAGCCACGGGCCAAACAGGGCACCCCCGGCCAGGTTTAGCACCGTTGAGGGCAGCACTAACACCGTGGCCACCGTGTAAATCACAATGTAGATAATGGGTCCCCATATACCCGCTCGGTCGAGGGTGGCCTGGAGCCAGTCAGGGTCGATGCCGCCCAGAAAGAACATGGCAACCCCGGTAGCTGCAATACACACCAGGGCAACGATCAGAGCCAGACGTTTCATATTTAGATTTAGACCTCAGTTATCTCAGTTGTTAGACACCAGTCACCGAACATCAGTCACCAGTGGGGGCATCCTCCCCGTTTTCTCCATAAAATTCCCGGACTAAATACAAAGGCCGCTGTTTGACTTCTTCGTATACTCGGCCTAAGTATTCGCCAATGATGCCCAGGCTAACTAGCTGCACCCCGCCCAAAAATAACACTGCCACCATTAATGATGCGTACCCTGGTCCATCGATACCGAATACCAAAGTGCGCAAGATTAAAAACGAGGCATAGATAAAGGAAACAACAGAAATCATAACGCCAAGATAGCCCCATACCAAAAAGGGGGTAGAGATAAAGGAAACAATGCCACATAAGGCAAAATACCAAAGTTTCCAATAGTTCCATGTGGTACTGCCTCGATGGCGCGGGTCGCGATCGTAAGTAATATAAGTCTGTTTGTAGCCCACCCAGGCAAACAGTCCCTTCATAAATCGGGTGCGTTCTGGCAGCTGTTTTAGGGCCTCGACTACGCGTCGGTCCTTGAGTCGAAAGTCGCCAGAATCCTGGGGAATGGGTACCTGACTCATGCGACCAATGACACGATAAAAGCTACTGGCGGAAAATTTTTTAAACCAGGTTTCTCCGGCGCGGTTACGACGTTTGGCATACACCACATCGAAGCCCTCACGCCACTTTGTTATCAGCGCCTCGATACATTCGGGCGGGTCTTGCAAATCGGCATCTATTGGGATGACGGCCTTACCTCGGCTATAGTCAATTCCGGCTGTTAGGGCAAGCTCTTTGCCAAAGTTACGGGCCAGGGCAATGACTTTAATGGCTGGGTTGCGTCTGTGATGCTCGATCAGTCGCGGTAGGGTGTTGTCTCTACTGCCATCATCAATACAGATGATTTCATAGCTTTCGTCCAGGGTTTTGAGCACCTGCTCTAGCCGCTCAAACAGATCGTCTAGATTAGACTCTTCGCTATAGAGCGGAACGACAATTGACAGCTCGGGTAATTGTTCCGAAACGCTGACAGACGAGATCGTTACTACACCAGACGCGCTCTGAAATGGGGGCATAGGGATCGTAGCAATGGCATGGAAGCTAGTATAGTCCTCGCTTGACATGGGCTGGGTGCCCGAGGGCTGCTTGAACTAAATCGAGGGCTGGCAATACTGCTGTTTGATAATTGTTAATCCTTGATACAGACCTGGAGTATCAGGCCAACCGACAAATCCGGCAAATCGACAGCGATTTTGACTATCGGCAAGAAATACATGGTGAATTCCCAGCGGATGACGCCAGATGCGTAGGGTAAAGCCTTGGTTTAGGGTCGCCCACAGGGTAGATCGGTCAAAATCGCGCTGGCGGGTGTCGGTCATACCCGGAATGGTCTCAAGCTGGGCAATGATGGCGTCTTCCAAGGAGTCTGCTGGGGGGGCTGGAGACGCTGGGAGCAGGGTCCAAAAGTGCTGAATTGCGGCGATTACGTCGGGATGGTCTTTGGTATTGTCATGGCGAATACCTTGAAGCTGGGTATGGCGGGCATAGCGGAATCGGGAGCATTGAACGGGAACGGTGCCGTCGCTGCCGACACCGTAGTCGCTAGCGATGGTCTGGATGGGGAGATGACGGGCCAGGTGTTCGGCGATCTGGCGACGGTTGGTGCCAAGATCTTTGGCGATACCAATCCCCCATCGTAGGGGATCAAAAATTCGACCCAGGTCGGCTCCGCCTACGGGGGAGCGCACTAAGCTGACGGAACTGACATGGGGCCACCAGTCGGGATGGCGCTGGAGGAGTTCTAGCCAAATCAGCCCTCCCATGGAGTGTCCGACAATGCGCCAGGGGCGTTCGGGATGCCGCTGATGGGTTGAGATCGCAATCTGTTCTACCTGCTTAATCAGCGGTTCAATTCGCCACCACGTTTTAAGCAATCCTAGATCGGGGGCGATCACCTCTGTCTGCGGCTCGGCTAGAGAAACTCCCAAACGCTGAATACGCTGATTGGTATCGTGCCAACCATGCTGTACAAAAAGAACATAAGGGGACGCCTCCGAATTCACCATGGGTTTGCCCTGCAACGACTGTTAGTTAAGAATTTTTAGTTAACGATGCTCAATTATGTCTGGTCAAGAATTGTTAGGTAAGGATTTTTAGGCAAACGGCTGTTATTGTGCACCACCGAGCCAGATGAGCGTATGGTTAAGTAAACAAGCATTCGGGGCATGACTCCCTATGCGGAGCGGGCTAGGTAGCGCTCTGTCTCGCCAGTCGGTCGGCCCGCCAATCCCCTAAGCCAAATTAAGGTCATACTCAGATTGAATATCTATCCCTGAGGTATGCTAGTTGCGGAGCATGTGCTTACAATCCTGTCATTTCTGATGATCAAAAACTCATTCCACAGTTGCTGGTTTTACCATGGCTGATTTAGTGAATAAATCGTTCAGCTAGTGATGCGGTCTATATCTTTCCGATAAAATCATTCTGAGCACCAGCAGCGCCCTGATTTTTATGGGCGTTTCTAGATTCTTGGTATGATTTGTCTGGCTCAAGCCTAACTGAGTGGGCCGTGCTCAGAGCGGATTTTCTCTAAAAACAGCACTGTCTGCGATTGTATGCGATGGCTCTGTTATCACCTTGGTTGGATGTGCCACTTACCCTTCATCTAGTAAGTTAAACCACACCATTATCTCCGACAAAAAACAATTGCTTCTCGATGTGCGGCCCCTCCCCGTAGTTTCTACAGCGATTAGCAACGCACTACTACCTTTGAGGACGTCTACGTGTTACAAACTTTTATCACCGACTTTAAAGTAGTTTTTGAGCGTGATCCAGCTGCCCGAAATGCTCTGGAGGTTTTGTTTTGTTATCCAGGTCTGCATGCACTGTTGTTCTATCGCTGGGCCCATGCTATGTGGCAGGCGGGTGTGCCATTTTTACACAGATTTGTATCCCACATCGCTCGGCTGGTCACCGGTATTGAAATTCATCCGGGGGCTACTATCGGTCAGGGAGTCTTTATTGACCACGGCATGGGAGTGGTGATCGGTGAAACGGCCATCATCGGAGATTATTCCTTAATTTATCAAGGGGTCACCCTGGGCGGTACGGGTAAGGAATCCGGTAAGCGGCACCCCACTGTTGGTACCCAGGTCGTTGTTGGGGCTGGGGCCAAGGTTCTGGGAAATATTCATATCGGTAACAATGCTCGGGTTGGAGCTGGGTCGGTGGTGCTTAGGGATGTCCCCTCAGATTGCACCGTTGTGGGTGTTCCAGGTCGGGTTGTTCATCGTTCTAGCCGCTCAGAACCTCTGGAGCACGGCAAGCTGCCAGATTCAGAAGCCGCCGTTATTCGTACCCTGGTAGATCGAATCGAGGTTCTAGAAAGTCAAATTGCTCAGCTACATCAGCAGGCGTCGGTTCGAGAATCGATTCAAACGGTACTATCATCCAAGGCGTCTCAGATAGAGGATTCCGATGAGGGAGACTGTTGTCGCTTAATGGATCGCGCGATTGAAGAGTTTTTAGACGGTTGCCCTCGACAGTAGGGGCTATACCTGGTGTACTTGCTGTTGAGTCTGGACTATTCTATTTCCCGGCCCGAGGTTTGATATTAACGCTTGGCTTTAAGGATTGACTTTCTCGATACTCCAGTCATCGTCAGATTTCTGATAAATGTACCGGTTTTGGGGATTACCGCGTAAAAGTAGATGTTCAACTCGCTCGGCGTTTAACAGCAGTACGGAGAAACTATCCGGAGGGTACTCTGTCGACCCAGTCACCGGTTCAAACGCGGTTTCGTCGAGTCTCGGCTGCCCTGGATGCGGCCAATAAAACTGTTGACGGGCCTTGTCTGATAGTGTTTTCCAAGTGCTCAGACGAACGGTATCGGGATCCTTGTTGGAGTCAATCAGGCTGAGTTTGCCCGACAATCGAAACTGTTCGCGGGTGACTGTAAAATACCAGCAGGCTTCAGCCCAGGGACAGGCCTGTATCTGCTGAACTTTCTCACTACGGCTATCCGTCACTACTTGTAAGGCTTCTTTGACAAACCCTCGGAAAACTACGGTACGATTAGAGGGTTTACCTTCTGTACTGATGGTGGCTAGCTGTAAATACCGACAGTAGGCTCGGGCACGATTTCGATGAAGAGCACGAGCTAAGGCGGGTCGCCATGGGGCTAACGTCATAGTGGGGATCTAATTCGTAGAAAAAATGTGTGGCAGTTGAGGTAGCTTTGTCATAAGTGTCCCAATGGTAATCATTAATACAAGTGCCGTCATCGATTAGAACAAACTATCGGCACAGTTTGATAAAGTCGTACACTCAAATCGATGGCTAGATTACTTATTTTAAAGAACAATACAAGAAGGACGCATGAAAGGAGATAGCCTGTAAGGCCATGACTGCCACTGTATTTCTCATACTGGGGATAGTTTTTCTAGTCGTTGGAGCCGACTTTTTGGTTAGAGGTGCTTCCAACCTAGCGGCCATGGTGCAAATCTCTCCCCTGGTGATCGGCCTGACAGTGGTCGCTTTTGGCACCAGCGCACCTGAGCTCGCGGTCAGTTTACATGCCACGTTTAATGGTCAAGCGCCGCTCGCAGTCGGCAATGTAGTTGGTAGCAACATCTGTAATGTGTTGCTGATTCTGGGGGCATCGGCCCTTGTCGCTCCACTTGTGGTGGCACAGCAGCTGGTTCGTTTAGATGTGCCGATTATGATTGGGGTGTCGGGGTTAGCTTTTTTGTTTAGTCTAGATGGCACGATTGGCACCTCCGATGGGATCATTTTGTTTTTGGGTGGAATGGGTTACACCCTGTTTCTGCTTTACCAAAGCCGTCAAGAGAAAAACCCCGATGTCCAGGATGAATATGCTCAAGAGTATGGTCCTCGGGAATTTGCTTGGTCTAGGGTCAGTGTTGAGGTCCTGGCCTTTTTGGGTGGAATGGCTTTTTTGGTGATCGGGTCACAGCTGCTGGTCAAGGGTGCGGTGACCATCGCTGAGGCCCTGGAGATTAATCCCTTGATTATTGGTTTGACTATTGTGGCCCTGGGTACGTCACTGCCTGAGCTGGCAACATCTATTGTGGCTAGCTTTCGCGGTGAACGAGACATTGCCGTTGGTAATGTTGTAGGGAGCAATATTTTTAATATTTTGGTGGTGTTGGGAGCAACCAGTGCGGTCTCACCTAACGGCATTGTTATTGAGCCATCGGTTTTGGCGTTTGATTTGCCGGTGATGATCGGGGT
>ERZ1740059.1345-NODE-1345-length-12383-cov-5.659069_pt1 | contig 12383 bp, 9 predicted proteins | sample MGYA00581744_ERZ1740059 | MGnify/ENA primary metagenome ERZ1740059 (study PRJEB43018, sample SAMN04849738) | marine metagenome | isolation source: floating plastic debris | place: Pacific Ocean | collected 2008-08-28 | study: EMG produced TPA metagenomics... | reverse complement strand
GAGGGTCGCGAGAGCGCGGAGGGCGGCCTGGCGGGCTTCCAGGTGCGGGTCGGCGACGGCCGCTGCCGCGCTCTCTGCGTCGGCGGCGTCGCCGAGGTCCGCGAGCGCATCCCAGGCCGCCGCGCGCACCGGGCCCAGCGGATCTACCGCCAGGCGATGGAGCGCGACGCGCGCCTCGTCCCGCCGCGCTTCCGGCGCATCGCCCAGCACCCGCGCCGCCGCGAGGCGGAAGCGTGCGTCGCTCGCGCCCGCGTCTCGGAGCGCAGCCTCGAAGCTCGGGGTGAGCGGCGGAAGGAACACGCTCAGCTCACGCGCGCGCCGGGCGGCATGCCCTCGGCCACCTCGACGACCCGGAGGCCCGCGTCGTCGCTCGCGGCGAGGACCATGCCCTGCGACGCGAGACCCATGATCTTCCGTGGCGCCAGGTTCGTGACCACGACGACGCGCTTCCCCGTGATCGACGCGGCGTCGTAGTGCGGCCGGATGCCGCTGAGGATCTGCCGCGGCGCGTCCTCGCCGAGGTCGACCTCGAGGCGGAGGAGCTTGTCGCTCTTGGGCACGGCCTCGGCGGTGAGGACGTGGCCCACCCGGAGCTCCACCTTCAGGAAGTCGTCGAAGGCGATGGTCCCTTCCGGGAGCGGCTCTTTGCTCTTCTTCTTGGCCTTCTTGACCGGGGCCGGCTGCTCGGGGGCGGCCGGGCGGCCTTCGGCATCGAGGCCGAAGGAGGCGAGAAGCGTCTTCTCCTCCTTCGCGTCGATGCGCGGGAAGAGGGCCTTGTCCGGCGCCGTGGTACCGCCGGCCTGGAGGCCGCCCCAGCCCGAGGGCCAGGCGTCCTCGCCGGGCGCGAGCGGCGCGAGACCGAGCTGCCTGCGGAGCCCGGCACTCTTCGAGGGCATGAAGGGTGCGATCATCACGCTCAGCCAGCGGAGCGCTTCGAGCACGGTATAGGCGACGGTGCCGAGGCGCTCCGTCTCGCCCTGCTTCGCCAGCGCCCAGGGCGCGGTCTGGTCCACGTATCGGTTCGCGGCGCCGACCAGCTCGAAGATGGTGTCGAGGGCCCGGTAGGGAGCGACCCCATCGAGGTGCGCGGCCGCCTCCCGGGCGACGCGCTCGGCCGTCTGCCGCAGCGCCTCGTCCACCTCCTCCGTGGGCCCGGGCGCGGGGATAACGCCACGGAGGTTCTTCTTCACGATGCTCGCGATCATGCGGTTGAGCAGGTTCCCGAGACCGTTCGCCAGCTCCCCGTTGTAGCGGGCGATGAGGTTCTTGTGGCTGAAGTCGCCGTCCTGGCCGAAGGCGACCTCGCGCATCAGGTAGTAGCGGACCACGTCCGGCCCGAAGGCGTCGACGAGGGGGCCCGGCGGGATGAAGTTGCCGTAGCGCTTGCTCATCTTCTGGCCGTTGATGGTCAGCCAGCCATGAGCCCAGATTTGCGTCGGCAGCGGGAGCCCGGCGCTCATCAAGAAGGCCGGCCAGTAGATGGCGTGGAAGCGAAGGATGTCCTTGCCGACGATGTGGATCTTCGTCGCGTCCTCGCGCCAGAAGGTGTCGTAGAGCGGCGCGTCCTCGCCCTCGCGCTTCGGGCCGCCGAGCGCGGAGATGTAGTTCGTGAGCGCGTCCAGCCACACGTAGGCGACGTGCTCGGGGTCGCCGGGAATCGGGATGCCCCAGGTGAAGCTCGTCCGGCTGATGCTGAGGTCCCGGAGGCCCTGCTTCACGAAGCTCTTCACCTCGTTGAAACGGCCCTCGGGCTGAACGAAGGAGGGGTTGGCCTCGTAGAAGGCGAGAAGCCGGTCCGTGAAGGCGGAGAGCCGGAAGAAGTAGCTCGGCTCCTTCACCCGCTGCACGCTCTTCCGCGTGACGTCGTCGAGCTCCTCGTACTCCTTGTCGGTGATGAAGGCCTCGTCGGCGACCGAGTACCAGCCCTCGTAGGCGCCGAGGAACACGTCGCCGGCCGCCTTCATCCGCTCCCAGAGCGCGGCCACGCGCTCCTTGTGGCGCGGCTCCGTCGTACGGATGCTGTCGTCGAAGGCGCAGTCGAGCTGCTCGAAGGCCTCGCGGAAGGGCGGGCTCATGCGGTCGACGAAGGCCTGCGGGTCTTCCCCGAGCTCCGTGGCCTTCTTCTCGATCTTCTGCCCGTGCTCGTCGTTGCCGGTCAGGAAGCGCACGGGCCGGCCGCGCAGGCGCTGGTAGCGCGCGAGCACGTCGGCCGCGACCGTGGAGTAGGCGTGGCCCACGTGGGGCCGATCGTTGACGTAGTAGATGGGGGTCGTGACGTAGAAAGGCGTCGTCATCGGGGCTGTTCCTGGCGCGGACGGCGCAGCCTACGCCCGAGGCTCCCTCGGCGCATGGCCTTTGCCACGTGTAGGGTCCCGCGGTGGCCTCGCCCCCCGATCCGCCGGACCTCGATTGGCTTTGGCCGACGCCGCTCCTCCGGCGCCGACTTCCGAACGCCGATGCGCTGAACGCCGACCTCGCGCGCACCTTCGTCGCCTTTCGCGACAAGCAGATCGCAAAGAGAAGGGCCGTCCCGGGCCCGGTCTATGCGTCGCCGGACGACCTATTGAAGCGCTTCCATAAGAAGGCGCTCCGGGATCTCTTCGCGTTCATCGGCGACGCGGTCTTCGAGCTCGCCGCCGCGGCCAACGCCGCGGCGTGGGAGGGCCTCGAGGCGACGCAGCTCCGCGTCGCCATCGCCGGCGCCTGGTTCCAGATCCAGAACGGCTACGGGAGCCACGGGGTCCACAGCCACGGCAACTGCAGCTGGTCCGGCGTCTACTACGTGCAGTGCGACGCGGAGGAGGTGCGCGTCGCCCATCCGACCCTCGGGGCTCGGAACGGCACGCTCCGCTTCCACGGACCGCGCTTCGAGCGCCTCGGCGGCGCCCACCAGGACGTGGGCAACCTCTATCTTCAGGACAGCGTGCTCGACGTGGCGCCGGAGCCAGGCCTCCTGGTGCTCTTCCCGAGCTGGCTGCCGCACGAGGTCCTTCCCTACGAGGGGACGGAGGACCGCATCGCCGTCAGTTTCAACGCGCTCCTCGAGGGCAGCGTGCGCGGCGCCGCCGGCGGATTCGGCTTCTGAGGCGCGATTCACCTCGCCGGGCGCGGTGCTCCGGCACTAATGTGTCGCCGACATGTCCGGGAATCGACGAGCTCTCTTCTTCGCCTCGCTCTTCCTCCTCGCCGCGTGTGGCGACGACGCCGACGGAGGCGACCCCGCCGCCCTCTGCGTCACCGCCGTGCCGGACGCGCTCCGCACCTGCGTCGGCGCCTACGGTGCCGGCATCGCGCGCTGCTACGCCGAAGCGGGCGGTCCGTGTGCGGAAGGTGACGCGTCGCTCGCGGCGGCGCTCACGGCCCTCGGGACCGCCGTGCGCGGGACGTGCACGGATGGCGAGCTCTTCGGCCTCGACGTGGACGCCGCCGTCGGGCGGGTGGAAAACGCCTGCGCGTCCGAGGCGTCGTCGGCCGCCTGGCGCGTCTACGGCGGGCCCCACGGCGCCGCCTGGGCCGCCGCCGATCCCAGCGCTCGCGCGTGCCTCGGGAGCGTCCACGACGCCTCCATGACCCAGCTGGACGGCGACCTGGCCGCGCTCGCGGGCTGCGCCGCCGGCGAAGGCTGTGACGAGCTCGCCAACACCCGCATGGCCAACGCCGTGGCCGCGGAGGCGGCCATCAACGGTGCATGCCGGTTCCTCGACGACATCATCGGCGTCACGCCCGACGTCGTGGCCGAGCGCGTGGCGCTCCAGGCCGACTGCGTGACCGCCGCCGCCATCGACGACACGGCGGGCCTCGGCCTCGCGTGTGGCCCGGACTACGCCCAGTTCGACGCGCCGGACGGCGAGTGGACCTTCATCCCCGTCGACGGCGACGTCTGGGGCACGGCCTGCGGCGACGGGAGCGACTTCGGCTTCTTCGTCCGCTTCCCGAACGAGGGAGGCAGCCTCGACCGGGTCGTCGTCGCCCTCCAGGGCGGCGGCGTCTGCATCTTCGAGGACGACTGCCGGGCGCGCTTCGAAGGCGGCGCGCGGAGCCTATTCAGCGCGACCGCCGAGGAGGACGCGCCCCTCGGCGGCGGCATCGGCTCCGACGACCCGAGCGTGAATCCCTTCGCCGAGTGGACCCGCGTCTACCTGCCCTACTGCAACCAGGACGTCTTTGCCGGCGGCGGCGAGGACGAGGTCTTCGGCGACCTCACGGTGAAGCGCTTCGGGGCCGTGAACCTCCGCGCGGCCATGCGCATGGTGCGCGACGTGCTCTGGCAAAAGCTCGACGAGGCCGGCGGCGCGGGCTTCCGGCCCGACGAGCTCGTCGCCTTCTTCGGCGGCTTCTCCGCCGGCGGCTACGGCGCCAACTACAACTACCACTGGATGCTCGACGACCTGCAGTGGCCGCGCACCATCGCCTTCCCGGACGCGGGCCTCGGCCCGGACAACGGCACCCCCACCAGCGTCGCGGCCATCGGTGTCTTGAAGCTGCCGCTCTGGGGCACGCGCAAGAACCTGCCGCCTTACTGCTTCGCGCCCGAGTGCGCCGTGGGCCCCGTGCTCTTCGAGGCGCTCTCTCCGCGGCTCCTCCAGGTGCCGGAGCAGCAGGTCCTCTTCCTGAGCAACCAGTACGACGCGACCGCCAGCGGCGACGCCTTCTTCGACACGCCCGGCGGCTACGCGAACGCGCTTCGGGACGGCTACTGCGCGGCGGAGGACCTTTCGGGCGTTCACTGGTACCTCACGAGCACGAGCGACATGTCGGTGCACGTCGTCAGCCCCCGCGACGAGTTCTGGACCGGGAGCGTCGCCGGCGAGACCATGAGTGACTGGTTCGTGCGCGCGGTGGAGCAGCCGGAGACCATGGCGAGCCGGGCCGAGGAGGGCGACTTCACGACCTCGGAGATCGAGGAGCTGGCGGGCATCGAGCCCTTCGCCTGCGCGCTCCCCTAGCGCGGTCAGGCCGGAGGCGCAGCGCGCGTCGGCAGACGGACGGTCTGCGTCCAGTCGGGCCAGTCCGGGATGTCGACCTCCACGCGCACCTCCCAGCTCACGGACGTGTGCCGGCCGGAGAACGCGGGCGGCGCGCTCCCCGGGGGCGGAAGCGCGAGGCGCCCCTGGTGGTCGCCGGGGGCGCGGGCTTCCAGCGTCGCCTGGCTCTCGAAGAGCGTGTGCCGAAGCGTCCGCGTGGTCGATCCCTCGCTCGTCCGGGTCATCTCCCGGACGACGAGCGACGCCTGGACCGCCCGGGGCGAGGCGCCCCGCGCCCGGAAACGTACCCGGCAGTCGACGCCCGGGGACGTCGCTGCGCTCCGGTAGCCTTCCGGCGCCGCGGGGGTGAGATCGACGCGCACGCGACCAAGGCGACGCTCGGCGAGCACGGTGCCCAGGGAGAGGGCCACGCCGAGCACGCCGAAGCTCGCGAGGACGCAGAGGAGGCCGCCGGCGAAGCTGTCGAAGCGCTCTCCCCCGAGCACCCACGCGACGGGCTGAAGGAGGAGCAACACCGAGCACCCGAGGCAGCCCTTCTCGAAGCCCGTGCTGCCCCGCGTGAGCGCGTCGACCTCGACCGCTGGCGGACGCGACGACACCCGGAGCGGGAGCACCACCGTCTCGTCTTCGCCGCCTTCGCCGGTCGTGGCCCGGAGCTGGTAAGCGACGCGAAAGAGCGCGCCTTCGTAGGCCCGCGGTGCGTCCGGGAGCCGCAGCCGAAACGGATGGGCCACGTCCCCCGCGTCGAAGGTGCCCTCGACGAGGCGCTGGGCGTCCACCTCGTGCTGCTCCGGGTTCCCGCGGCCCTCCGTGATCCAGTCCAGGGCGACGCTCACGTTCTCCCCGGCGCCGCCCCGCACACGGAGCTCGCCGCGCACCTCCCCTCCAGCGGCGTAGCGCCGCTCCGGGTCCTCGAGGTGGAGCGAGAGCTCGGGGCTCACGGGCGCGCGGTCCGCAGCCGGTGAAGGAGCGCGTCCATGGCGATGGCGGGACTCGCGTTGGCCTCGAGGTCGTCGCGGAGCGCGCTCAGGAGGCCGACGCGCGCCGCGGCGACGCCCGGCGCCACCCGCGCGGCGCGGTCTTCCAGCGTGTCCGCCGCGTGGGCGAAGTGGAGCGTCTCCCGTGGCCGGCCCAGGCCGGTGCTCGCGAGGTCGCGGTAGAAGAGGGCGAGCGCGTCCAGCGTGAGACCCCGGTCCGGCGCCTTGGCCAGGGCCTCGGCCACCTCGACGAGCAGCCCCGGCTTCCGCTCCGCGAGCGCGGCGTCGACACGGAGCGCGAGCTCCAGGAGCGAAGCGGCGAGGCCGTCTTCGGCGAGGCGGAGCGCCAGGTCCGCGCGCCCGCCGGCGAGGGCGGCCGCCACGGGACGAGCCTCTTCGGGCACGCCGGCGTCGGCTAGAACCCGCAGAATCGCCGTGCGCGGAAGGCGCCCGAAGCGAAGCGGCTGGCAGCGCGAGCGAATCGTCGGGAGGAGCCGGTCCGGGCGCTCCGCCAGGAGCACGAAGGTGACCTTGGGGCGCGGCTCCTCGAGGGTCTTGAGGAGCGCGTTCGCGCTCTCGGGGTGCGCTTCCGGGAAGCTCACGTCGGCCTCGGGGAAGATCACGAAGGCGTGCGGCCCCTCGAAGGGCGCGAACTCGGCGTAGGGGAGCACCTCTTTGCGAAGCGTCTCCACCTTGAGGTTGCGGTGGCCTTCGTCGCGCGGCCGGAAGCGGCGCACGTCCGGGTGGTTGTCCGCGGCGATGCGCGCCTCGTTCGCGGCTCCGAGCCGCTCCGTCGCGAGCGCGAGGGCGGTGCGCTCCTTGCCCACGCCGCTCGGGCCCGTGAAGAGGTAGGCGCTCGCCAGCCGGTCCGTCGCGAGCGCGCGGCGCAGAACCTCGACGGCGCCCTCCTGCGCGAGCACCGCGCGGAAGGCGTCGCTCATCGCTTGCCGACCTGCGGCTCGAAGAGCCCGAGAGCGAGCGTCTCCACGGCCGTGACGACCTGCGCGGGGGTGAGCGCGGTCGGGTCCACGAAGACCTGCATGACCAGGCCGTCGAGGAGCCCGATGACCAGCCGCGGCAGGACCGAAAGCTCGATCTTCGGTCGAAGGCCCAGCGGGAGCAGCTGCTCTTCGAGGTAGCTCTGCACCTGGCCCGCGCTGTGCGCGTAGAACTCCGCGAGCTGGGGCCTCAGCGCGCGGTCGTTGAGGCTCAAGCTCAGCAGGTCGGCGATGACGAGGGCCTCGTCGGTCCGGGCGGCGCGCACGTCCCAGAGCGTCTCCAGGCTGCGCCGGAGCGAGACGAAGGCACCCTCGCTCGGCGACCACGCCTCGAGGGTGAGCGCCTGTACGCGGTCGCAGGCGGCCTTGAGCACCACCTGAATCAGCGCCTCCTTGGTCGGGAAGTGGTAGTGCAGCGCGCCCTTGGACATGCCGGCTTCCCGGGCGATGTCCAGGAGCGAGGTTCGCGCGTAGCCCTGGCGCGCGAGGACGCGCATGGCGGCGTCGACGATCTGCGCCGCGCTGATCTCGGACTTCTTGTACGCCATGGGCGACGGGCGAAGCTCGCCCGAAGGCGCCCGGGCGTCAACGCGGCGGTCTCAGCGAGCAGGTGTGTCCGCGACGAGGGCGCCCAGCTCCCCGCCCACGCGACGAAGCGGCGTCGTGGCGCCGCGTGCGCCGGGGCCCGTGGGCGGCGTGAAGGCTCGGTAGACGACGCGGAGGCCGGCCTCCGTGCTCACGTTGGTGGCGCGCAGCGCGCCGGTTCCATCGGGCCCGGCGCAGTGCGGGAGGCCCACGAGCGCCTGGCGCGCGTCGCCATGGCCCGCCGGTCGGCTTCGTCCACGAATGCCGCCGCCGTGCTCGACGACCACGTCGTCGAAGCTGCCGGCGAGGGTGGCGACGAGCGCCACGCAGCCCGTGGCCGGCGCGGGCGGCAGAGGCAGCGTCACCTCGCCACGGCCCCCGACGCGCAGGTCGACGGCGAGGTCGCCGGCTTCGTAGCCGGCGCCCGCCAGCAGCGCCGCGGCCTCCGCGTGGGCGAGCCGTTCGTCGAGGGGCAGCGAGGGTGCGTCGCCGGCGGAAAAGCCCGGGAGCGCGAAGGCGGCGACGCTCCGTCGCCCGTCGGCTCCGACGAGGGCGATGGGGCCCGGGCCGCAGTGGGCGACGGCGACCGCCGTCTGCCCGCAGCTCGGGGTCGGACGGCTGGTGCCCCGGATCAGCACGATCCCGCAGGCGTCGTCGAGTCCCCCCTCGACCTCCGTACCGGGGGCCGGGCGCGGCGCGCCCTCCGCCACGTAGCCGCGGGCCCTCAGCGAGACCTCCAGCGGCGCCGGCGGGAGACCTTCGACGCAGTCGCGCCAGCGCAGGCTCGTCAGGAGACCGTAGGCGCCCGGAAAGGGGGCGGGGGTGGACCGCGCGACGGGGGTCGGCGTGGTGTCTCGGTGCGCGGTGACCACGGCCAGGAGCGAGGCCAGGCAAGCGACACCGAACACGGCGCCGATGACCAGCCCGGCCTGCGGGGCACCCTTCGCTTCGCTCTCACCGCGCGCCATCGCGGCATGGTACGACGCGAGCGTGTCCGCGCCTTCCGAAGTGGCGGAGCCGACGGCCCTCGATCGGCTCGCGGCCGCCTACGGTCTGGAGCGCCGCTACGAGGATGCCCTGGGGGCCGAGCGAGCGGCGAGCGACGAGGCCGTCGTTCGGGTCCTCCGCTCGCTCGGAGCTCCGCTCGAGGCGGCGTCGGACGCCGAGGAGGCTCTCCGGGCGCGGCGTCCGCGGGCGCTGCCTCCGGCGCACCTCGCCGGACGCCCTCTCCCGACGCGCCTCCCCCCGGGGACTCGCGTCGGCCTCACGATCACGCTCGAAGACGGCACCGTCGCGCGCACGGACGCGCGCGTCGACGAGGACGGCGCGCTCGCGCTGCCCTTCGTCCCGGAGGGACTGCACACCTTCGTCGTCGAGACCTCGAGCCGGGGGGCGCATCGGGGCGTGCTCATCGCGGCCCCGGAGCCGCTGCCGAGGCCGGAGGCGGCGGGCTTCACCCTCTTCGCGCCGGTCTACGCGCTCCATGACGCCGAGAGCGAGGTAGGGAACTACGGCACCCTCGGCCGGCTTGGCGACGCCGTGGCGGAGGCCGGCGGGGAGGGCGTGGTCACGCTGCCGCTGCTCCCGCTCCTCTCGGAGGAGCCCTGGGACGAGTGCAGCCCCTACGCCGCCGCATCCCGGCTCCAGTGGAACGAGCTCTTCGTGGATCTCGCGGCCACCCCGGAGCTGGACGGGTGCGCCGAGGCGCAGCGTCTGCTGAACGAGCGCCCCGCGCTCACGGTGCCGGACCCGCTGCGCCCGGGCGCCCGGCACGTGGACTGGGCCACCCTCACGAGGCACCGGAGCGCCGTGCTCGACGCGCTTGCCTCCTCCCTGCGTGGCGCGCGCGCCGAGGCCCTCGACGCCTTCCTCGAGGCGGAGCCGAACGTCGCGGCCTACGCGGCGCACCGGGCCGCGCGCCATCCCGCCGACGAGCGCGACCGCATCGCCCTTCGCCATCGCTATGGGCAGTGGCTGGCGCGGAGGCAGGTGGCGGCGCTCGGTGCCCGCCGGCCGCTGCACCTCGACCTGCCCCTCGGCGTGCACCCGGACGCCCACGACGTGGCGGCGCATCCCGAGCTCTACGTGGAGGGCGTCGCGGCCGGAGCGCCTCCAGACCCGCTCTTCGTCGGCGGGCAGAACTGGGGCTTTCCGCCGCTGCATCCGGCGAGGCTCCGGGAGAGCGGCTACGCGCACCTCATCGCGCTCCTCGAGCATCACCTCCGGCCTGCGGCGAGCCTTCGCATCGACCACGTGGCGTGGCTCCGGCGCCTCTTCTGGATCCCGGCGGGCATGCCGGGCACCGAAGGCCTCTACGTACGGCAGGAGGCGCCCGAGGAGCTCTTCGCGCTGGTCGCGCTCCTCGGTCGACGTCACGGCTGCCGCATCGTCGGCGAGGACCTCGGCACCGTGCCGCCCGAGGTGCGGAGCGGGATGGCGGCGCAGGGGCTGCGCCGCACCTGGGTCTTCCAGTTCGGCGCGCGCGCCACGCACCCGTGCTGGGACGCGCCCCCGGATGACGCGCTGGTGGCCCTCGACACGCACGACACGGCGACCTTCGCGGGCTGGTGGGCCGGCGACGACATCGACGAGCGCGTGGCGCTCGGGCTGACGGCGGAGGAGGACGCGGCCGAGGAGCACGACGGGCGCCGCAGGCTGGTGGCGGGCCTCGAGGCCGCGCTCGGCCTGCCCGAGGACGCCGCCGCGGAGTCGGCCTTCGCGGCGCTTGCGGAGGTCCTCGCAGGGGGCGAGGGCGAGACGCTGCAGCTCGCCCTCGAGGACTTCTTCGGCGAGCGCTTCCCCCAGAACGTGCCCGGTACGCACCGCGAGCGGCCCAACTGGCGTCGCCAGACGGCCCGGCCCTGGACGGCGCTGAGGGACGACGCCGTGCTGGCATCGCTCCTCGAGCGCCTCGCCGCGGCGCGCCGCGGCGCCCCGGTGGGCCCCGCCGACGAGTGAACGCCCCTTGCGGGACCCGACGCCGGCACGCAGGTCTGGGCCATGAGCGACGCCGACGGCGCGAGCCTTCCCGAGCTGGTCGAGGTGATGCGGACCCTCCTCGGGCCCGACGGGTGCCCCTGGGACCGCGCGCAGACGCTGGAGACGCTGCGACCCTACGTCGTCGAGGAGGCGCACGAGGTCGTCGAGGCCATCGACGGGGGACGCGCGGAGCCACTGCGGGAGGAGCTGGGCGACCTCCTCTTTCAGATCGTCTTCCAGGCCGAGCTCGCGCGGCAGAAGGGCTGGTTCGGGCTCGACGACGTGATCCGGGGCATCGCGGCGAAGATGGAGCGCCGCCACCCCTGGGTCTTCGGCGACGAAGACGCGACCGATCCGGACGACACGCTCCACCGCTGGGAGGCCCAAAAGGCGAAGGAGAAGCAGGCCCGGGGCGCGCTCGGCGGCGTGCCCGTCGCGCTACCGGCGCTGCTCCGCGCGCTCCGCGTGGGCGAGAAGGCGGCGGCCCACGGCTACGATTGGCCCGACGCCGCCGGGGTTCGCGCGAAGGTCGAGGAGGAGCTCGGCGAGCTGGATGCCGCGCTCGCCATCGAAGACGTCGCCGCCGCGGAGGCGGAGCTCGGCGATGTGCTCTTCGCGCTGGCCTCCCTCGGCCGAAAGCGGGGCCTCGACCCAGAGGCGGCGCTGCGCGGCACGCTCGAGCGCTTCAGCGCGCGCTTTCGCCACGCCGAAGAGGCCGCCGAAGCCCGCGGGGAGCGACTGCGGGACCTGGACGACGACGCCCGGGACGCGCTCTGGGAGGCCGCGAAGACGGCGCTGGCGTCCGGGGATTGAGCGCCGCTCCAGGCGGTGCCGAAGGGGCCATCCGACGCTACGTTCTTGGTGTGCGCCGGACCCGCCCCATCTCGCTCCTCGTCAGCCTGGCCCTCGCCGGCCCGGTGACGGGCGGCTGCGCCGTGGGTCCGGTGGCGGAGGCCGAGGTGGCCTACCCCGCGGTGGTGCCCGTGCGTACCTATCCGCGGGTCTACGTCGCGGAGGGGCTTCGCCGTGAGGAGGCCGCGCTCGGCGCCCGGCTCGCGCAGCATCTCGACGGGGGCGGCGTGGGGGCCGAGCTCGTCGACCGCCAGCGCCTCGAGCGCGAGCGCCTCGGCCCCGGCCTTCCGGTCGCGAGCGTCATCGTGCTGCTCGCCCTCGAGGCCCGGCGCGAGACGCGCACGCGCTGGACGACGCGCCCGGAGACCGTCTGTGGGCCCACGGGGTGCTTCACGCGGCAGCGCACCGTGACCCTCGACGTACCGGCGTACCGCGCGCGCCTCGAGGTGACGGTCCTCGATGGGCCCTCCACGAGGACGCTGCAGCGCATCTCCTTCGAGGTCATGGAGGAGGGACGCGGCGAGTCCTTCATGCGCGCGCGCGCCCTCGGGCGCCTCGAGCGCCGGCTCCTGACCATGGTGGACGCCCGCGTCGAGCGCGTCCGCATCCAGCTCTACGACGTGCCCGACCCTGCCTTCCGGGCCGGCCTCGTGGCGCTGGCCGAAGGCCGCTGGCGTCAGGGGCGCGTAGCCCTCGAGCGGGCCATGCGGAGCGGCGCGCTCGAGGAGCTCTCGCGGCGCACGAAGGCCCGGGCCCACTACGACCTCGCCATCGCGCGGCGCTTCGACCCGGAGACCCTGGCGGCGGACTTCGAGCGGCAGTTTCGCGTCGCCGAGGAGCCGCTGCGCGAGGCGCTCCGCCTCGATCCACGCCCCCGCAACGCCGAAGCCCTCGAGGCGCTCCGCGACCATCGCGACCAGCTGGCGGTCGTGCGCGCGCAGCGGGAGGCCGCCGCGCATAACTTCGCCCTCGACGAGGCACCCGCGGGCCCCGGGGTGCCGCCGCCC
>ERZ1740059.1344-NODE-1344-length-12395-cov-6.495462_pt1 | contig 12395 bp, 10 predicted proteins | sample MGYA00581744_ERZ1740059 | MGnify/ENA primary metagenome ERZ1740059 (study PRJEB43018, sample SAMN04849738) | marine metagenome | isolation source: floating plastic debris | place: Pacific Ocean | collected 2008-08-28 | study: EMG produced TPA metagenomics... | reverse complement strand
GCGCCGAGGACCAGATCCCCACGCGAAGGCGCTACCTGCTGCTCGGGTCGTGGCTGGTCGAGGAGCGCGGCGAAGCGCGCGCGGGATTCGATGATGGACATGCGGTCTCTCCTTTGCGGGAGTGAACTTGGGGAGCCCTCGCGGGACGCCCCATCGGCGAGGCGGGCGATTCGCGCGCGCCGAAAGGAGGGCGCGGCAGCGGCCGAAAGGAGGACGCACCGATGGCCCCGAAGCGGGGCCCGATTCAGCCGCTCGGACGATACGTGGGCGCGATCCGCGTCGCTAGCTTCGCCGCATGACGAATCGCAACACCGTTCCCTCTCACTACACGGTCTCCATGGAGCGCCCGAACCCGACGCGTGGGCTCCTCCGCTCTCTGCGTCTCTCGTCGCTCTGGCTCTTCGTGCTCCTCTGCATGCTCTTCCGGGACATACACGAGATTCCGACGCGGGAGTTCCTCGAGGAAGCCATGACCCGCGACGTGCCGGAGTGGCTCTTCCTGGTCGCCGGTATCGTGCTCACGCTCCTCCTTCAGGGCGGGGAGCCAGCGGTCGACGCGTCGCGACGCGCGCTGAGCGGTCCAGGCGACGTGCGTGAGGAGCGCCTCGGGCGCCCAGCCGTCCGCGCGCAGGGTCGCCAAGGCTTCCTTTCGGGCCGTGTAGGGCGCGAAGGCCGCCCGTGCCGCGAGCTCGTAGGCGGCGGCCCAGGGAGCCTCCGGCTCCGGCGGCGCAGGATCGGCGGGTCCTCCGGACCAGCTCTCGATGGCCGTGCCGAGCGCATCGCGGAGCGGCGCCGGCAGGTGCGCGAGGGCCGCCTCCTCGGCGGCCGACGCCCCGCCGCCGAGCGCGCCGGCCATGGTCGGTCGGCTCGCGGCCCAGGCCGGCGTCCACGCGAGCTCGGGATCCGCCTGCGCGAGCAGCGGGAGCGCGTCCCCTTCGCGGTTCTCGCGCCCCTTGGCGATCATCCCGCCCATCATGAAGCGCGCCATGGCCCCGGCGACGCCGTCCAGGAAGTCCGGGTTGGGCATCATCTTGTCGCCGAGGAACACGCTCACCATGCGGTTGAGGTAGTGAAAGGCGACGACCGTCGCGAAGAGCTCGGCCTGCTCCTCGGGCGACGCATCCCGGTAGGGCAACGCGCGCACTACGGGGCCGTCCGCGTGCGCCGAGGCGCGCGCCCAGGCCGCGAGCTCCGCGTCCTCTTCCTTCGCGGCCTTCACGGCGGCGTGGTGGGCCGCGATGCAGAAGGGGCACTGGTTGGCCTCGGAGATGGCCCACGCGATCACCTCCTTCTTGCCGCGGGCGACGCGGCCGGTGAAGAGGCTCTCGCGTACCAGGGCCCAGGTGCCGGCGAGCAAGGGCGGCACGCTCGCGTGGAGCATGAAGGGGCTCGCGACGAAGAAGTCGCGGCGCATCTGCGCGTAGACGCGCTCCACCCGGTCGTCGTCGCTCCGGGCAGGCAGGGCATGGATGGACCGCGGCCCGATGATGCGTTCCATCATCGCCGACATCGACTGAATCAACATGGACAACTCCAAGCGAGGGGAGGCGTCCAGGCTAGCGGATGCATCGGCGTCCGTACGCTTCGGAGACGACGCCAGGAGAACGCGCCAGGCGCGATTTGAGCCGATTCGCGCCGTCGACGATCCTGCAGCCCGTGTGGTTGCGTACGTCGCTCACGGCCGTGCTCCTGGTCGCCTGCTCCGACCCTCCGCAGGGCGATCCTGACGCGGGCGCGACCCGCGATGCCGACGTGACGCCGGACGCGGGCGTCGACCTGCCCCCCGCGGCGGACATGCGCGCGACCGCGGATACCGACGGCGACGGGCTCCTCGACGTGGAGGAGGGCTACGCCGACGGTCGCGGGCCCGACACGGACGGGGACGGCACCCCGGACGGCGAGGACCTCGACAGCGACGCCGACGGGCTCGAGGACGCCGTCGAGGCCCTGCCCCGGAGCGCGGGCGGCGAGCCGTCGGACGCCGATGGGGACGGCACCCCGGACTTCCGCGATCCCGACTGCGACGCCAACGGCCGCCAGGACGGCGTCGACGCCTTCGCGAGCGAGGGCGCGCCCGGCGACCTGGACGGCGACGGAGTCGCCGACTTACGGGACCCGGACGATGACGGCGACGGCTTGCTGGACACGATGGAGCTCGGCGCGGACCCCGCTCGGCCGCAGGACTCGGAGCGGGACGGGACGCCGGACTTCCGCGACCGCGATTCGGACGGCGACACCATTCTCGATGCTCACGAGTACGTCCCGACGGCTCCGGACTGGGATGGTGACCGCGGGCCGAACTACCTCGACCTCGATTCGGACGGCGACGGCGCCCCGGACGCCGAGGAGGCCGGCGACGCGGACCTCGAGACCTTCCCCGTGGACACGGACCTCGACGGCGACCCCGATTTCCTCGACGCCGACGCGGACGACGACGGACTCATGGACGACGTCGAGCGCGAGCTCGGCCTCTCGCCGCTCTCGAGCGACACGGACGGCGACGGCGTGTTCGACGTGGTCGAGGCCGTGGCGGGCAGCGACGGCCTGGACGGCGACGACACGCCGGCGAGCCGAGGCTGGCTCGTGGCCATCGCGCCCTTTCGGCAGCCCGCGTCGCCCGAGCTCTTCGCCGCGGGCGTGCGCTACGAGGTCGGCGAGGGTGAGGCGCCGCTGCTCGTGCGACTGACGAACACGGACGTGAGCGAGGGCGCGCAGTTCATCGAGCGCGTCGAGGTCGATCGCGTCTCGCCCGGCTGCGACGACGTGCGGGCCCGGGACGCGGATGGCGATGGCCTCGACGACGCCTTCGCCACGCCACCGGGCGGGAGCCAGCTCTGCTGGACGGTGACCGTGCGGCCGAACCGGACGGTGCCGGCGCTCCCTCGCGAGCACCCTGTGCGCGCCTGTCGTGTGCTCGAGCGCGGGAACCAGCTCTTCGAGGCGAGCATCGACGTACGCCTCACCGACGGCGGGGTGGAGAGCACGCGCTTCCTCGCGCTGGTGCCCTGGGATTCCGAGCTCATCGGCCCAGACGACCCGCGCTGCTTCTCCTGCGGGCTCCCCGAGGAGTGCCTCACCGCAACTTCCTGCCCCTGCCGCTGAAGGGCGTGGTCGCGCGACTCACGCCCAGAGCGCACGCTAGGGGCGTGCTGCATCGTCTCGTCCTCCTCGCCCTCCTCGTGGCGTGCTCCGGTCCCTCGCCGGGCGCTTCCCATGGGGACGCAACTGCCGACGGGGGCACCGACCTGCCCCCGACGCGGCCGGACCTGCAGGCCGACCGGGACACGGACGGCGACGGGCTCCTCGACGTGGAGGAGGGCTACGCCGCAGGACGCGGTCCGGACACTGACGGGGATGGCGTCGCGGACGGCGAGGACCTCGACAGTGACGGCGACGGCCTCCCGGACGCGCTCGAAGCGCTGCCGCGGGACGCGCGGGGAGCACCCTTCGACGCCGACGGGGACGGCCTCCCGGACTTCCGCGACCGAGACTCCGACGGCGACTCCCTCCTCGACGAGCACGAGGTCGTGCGCGCCTTCGACTGGGACGGCGACGAGGTCCCGAACTGGCGCGACCTCGACTCGGATGCCGATGGGCTACCGGACCGCGACGAGGCCGGAGACGACGACCTCGAGACGCTCCCCGCGGATACCGACGATGACGGTGCTCCCGACTTCGTCGACGTCGACTCCGACGGCGACGGCCTCTACGACGACGAAGAGCGCGCGCTCGGGCTCTCGGCGACGCGCCAGGACACGGACGACGACGGCGTGAGGGACATGCTCGAAGTGCTCGCGGGGACCGACGGCACCGACCCGGACGACTCGCCGGCAGCCCGCGGGTGGCTGCTGGCTGTCCTTCCCTTTCGCGAAGCGCCCTCGCCCGACGTCTTTCGCGCCGCGCTGCGCTTCGAGGTCCCCGAAGGAGACGCGCCCACGGTGATTGGCGTCCAGGTCCGGGACGTCGGGGGCGGCGCGGAGCTCATCGACCACGTAGAGATCGACGCGCGCTCCGCCGGCTGCGCGGCCGCGGCGACGAGGGACCTCAGCGGGGACGGTCGTGACGACACCTTCGTGTCGCCGGCCGCCGGGAGCGAGCTTTGCTGGACCGTGACGCTTCGCCCGAACCGGACCGTGCCACCCGAAGGGCCCCGCCATCCCGTCGCCGAGTGCCGCACCGAAGGCCCGGTCTTCCTCGAGGCCGCGCTCGACGTCCTCGTCGACGACACGACCGCGCGGAGCGCGCGCTTCCTGGCGTGGGTGCCGTGGGACATCAGCCTCCTCGGCCCCGACGACCCGCGCTGCCGGGATTGCGGGCTCAGCGAGCGCTGCCAGCGCATCGCCGGGTGCCACTGCCTCTTCCGCTGAGCGCCTCGCCGCTTGGCGCCCTCAGAAGGACGTGGGCGCCGAGTCGTCGTCCCGCGTGGCCTCCTCCGCGGGGAAGACGAAGGACGCGACGAGGAGCAGGACCATCAGGCTCAGCAGGATGAGCAGGGCGACGCTGAAGCCCGCGTAGGTCGCGTAGGCGAAGGCCGTGATGATGGGCACGAGCGCGACCTGGACCCAGCGGCGGCCCTGCGTGTTGAAGCTGTGGCTCGGGTCGAGCTTCGCCTTCTCGAGCAGCCGATCGTAGCCGATGAGCAGCAGCATCGAGGCCACGCCGATGGCCGTGAAGAGCAGCCACATCGCGTTCGGCTCGTAGGCGTTCCAGAGGAGCTCCCGGGCGCCCCAGGCGTCGACGTCTGCCGCGGCGTAGAAGGCCTCGAGCACCTCGCCCCGCGGCAGGTCGGCGGCCCCGCTCACCCCCAGCTCTTCGCTCATGTAGCGGCGCGCGAGGTTGATCTTGTCGCCGTTCTCCTCGTACCAGCTCCCGGCGACGATGCTGCCGATGGACCAGCCGATGCCCACGGTCATGTTCACGTAGCCCATGTACTGGCCCTTGCGGCCGGGCGGCGCGATGGCGCTCAGGTATCGCATCTTGGTGGGGCTCGCCATCATCTCGCCCACGCTGAAGATGCCGATGGCGCCGAGGGTCATCCAGCCCGTCATGCTCCAGCCGAGCATGTAGATGCCGACGGCGCTGACCGCGATGCCGAGCACGATGGCCACGAGCGAGCGCACCTTCCCGGTCCAGTAGCCGACGAGGAAGGCGAAGAGGCTGATCAGGAAGGCGTTGAAGTTGAGGATCCACTCCTGCGTCAGGTTGCCCTCGTTGACCGTGGGCACGGCGTCGCTCCCCACGAGACCGATGAGCGCGTTGGCCGGCCCGCGCGAGTCGACCCAGTCGTCGATGAAGTTCGGGAGGATGTCGAAGAGCTGATAGAACATCAGCCAGAAGCCCGCGAAGGCCATGGTGAAGAAGAAGAGCCGCGGCTCGAGCAGTCCGCGGAGCGCGTCCACCAGCAACGCCCCCGGTCCGCGCTCGTCCGTGACGCCCTCCTTGACCGGCTCCTTGAAGAAGAAGAGCGGGATGAAGTTGAGGGAGATGCCCGCGGCGCAGACGAGGAAGACGTACTGCCACTCGAGCACGCGGAGGTAGCCGGCGACGAGCGGGCCGAGGAAGCCGCCGATGTTCACCATCTGGTAGAAGAGGCCCCAGCCGAGGCCCGCCGCGCTGTCCGGTAGCTGCTGCGCGATGAGGCCCTGAACGCCGGGCTTGAAGATGGCGGTGCCGAGCGCGAGGAACATCGCGCCGGCGAAGAAGACCTCGTAGGTGACGTCCGTGCCCGCCGCCCGGGCCTCCACGAGGGACCCGCCCGCGAGCGAGCCCGCGATGCTCAGCGCGTAGCCCATGATCAGGTAGCCGATGATCTTGAGCACCGTGCTGACGGCGATGCTGAGCTTGTAGCCATAGCGATCGGCGGACGTGCCGCTGAAGACCGGGACGAAGCTCTGCACGAGCGCCCAGATGGCGTAGATGGTGCCCTTTTGGATGTGGGTCAGCTCGGGTCCGCCCTCGGTGAGGGGCAGGACCATGAAGACGGGGAGTACGACCCGCACGCCGTAGTAGGCGAAGCGCTCGACGAGCTCCATCCAGTTGGCGGTCCAGTAGATCCCGCCGAGAGAGCGGAGCTGCGCGGTGAAGGAGCCCTTCGCTGCGGCGGTCTCGTTAGCCATGAACGGGGACGCTAAGCGTTCCGGGCCATGGCGGGCAACGGCTCAGGCGTCGCGCACGCCGTAGTGGTCCAGGAAGAGGCCCACCGCCGACCTCACGGCTGCGCGCCGAGCCCGCGTCGAGAGGGGCTCCTGACCGGCCGTGAGCTGAGGCCAGAACGCGAGCTCCTTGATGAGGCCGCAAAGCTGGGCCGCCGCCATCTCGGGGCTGCGGAGGCTCAGTCGCCCGTCCTTCTTCCCCGCCGCGAGGAGCGCGATCATGTCGCGGCGGAGGCGGCGATGCGCCTTGAGCGTGTTCTCCGCCATGGACGGCCGCTGAATGAAGCGGGCGATGACCACGCGTGAGAGATCCATGAACTCCGCGTCGGTGATCGTCTCGGCGAAGGTGTGGCCGATGGCGAGCAGCTGCGCTTCGAGCGGTCGCTCGGGCGCATAGACGTGCTCGGGCATGTCGGAAATGCGCGCGAGGATCTCGTCGGCGATGGCCTGGAAGAGCGCGTCCTTGCCCGGGAAGTGGTCATACACCGTCCTCTTCGAGACCCGCGCCGCCTCGGCGATGCGGTCCATGCTCGTCCCCGCAAAGCCGTGCGCGAGGAACTCGGCCGTCGCCGCGTCGAGCACGGCCTTGCGCTTCGGGCTGTGCCCCCGCCGGCGCGGCGCGGGACCGGTGGTGCTCTCGGTCGGCATGCTTCGTCTCCCGGCGGGCGCTACTCGTCCCTCGTCGCCGCCGAGCTGTACTGCACAGTGTAGTTCATCGCAGGCGTGTGTTGACAGGAAGCGCGCCATACTACACTGTGCAGTGTAGTCGAGCGAAAGGAGTCCCTCGTGAAGCCCTCCACCCTCCTGGCCTACTTCTTTGGCGCGCTCATGGCGCTCGGCGCCCTCGGGCACGTGCTGATCCCCGACTACTATGCGCCCATGGTGCCCGCGCCGATTCCTCTGGGCCTCGCCAACGTGCTGGCGCTGGTGGCCGAGGCGGGCACCGCCGCGCTGATCTTCCTCCCGGCGACCCGGCGCTGGGGACTGCTCGCGTTCACGGCGCTGATGGTCGCCTTCCTGCCGATCCACGTGTGGGATCTCTTCCGCGAGGACCATCTCTTCGGGAGCGCGAGCGCGGCGGCGATTCGCCTCGTCTTCCAGCTCGCCTTCATCGGCCTCGGCGTCTGGCTCTATCGGCTCGAAACGGCTGCCCGGGCTACGGAGGAACCAGGAAGCTCGGCCTCGGCGCGCGCCTGAGGCCGGCTCCTGAAGCGGCGCGGTGCTCAACCCGGCGCGATGCAGAGCTCCCGCTCGAGGAAGTCGGCGCCACCGCGCTGGTCCCGCAAACCGAAGTAGAAGCGCACGCGCGTCGCTTCCGCCCTCGCCTCGATGGACCATTCGAGCGGCGTCGGCACCTCGTCGTCGTCGAAGACGCTCCACTGGCGCTCCATCTCACCCGCCGTGGCGAAGTGGCTGAGGAGCAGGTCTTCCCGCTCCACGATCGTGCGGGGCGGCTCGTCGTTCGACGTGAAGGTCACCTCGTCCCGGCGCACGTTCTCGATGCCGCCAAAGGCGAGGTCGAAGGTCCCCGCGGGGACGCACTCGTCCGCGCCGGGCCAGGGCGCACCGTTCAGCAGGAGAGCGTTCGCGGGCCAGCGCGGGCGGAGGTTGTCGCTGTCGGACAGAACGCGGAGCGATTGACCGATGATCTGCCCGATGCCTTCCGAGCAGACGTTGAAGGCATCGAGATCCTGCGGGTTGTTCACGCGCGCGAGGTCGGGGACGCCGTCGCGGCAGAAGACACCGAGCAGCAGGACCTCCAGGTCTTCCTGCTCGCCGATGGCAGGTACGGGAATGGTCGCCGTGGGAGCCTCGGTCGTCGGCGTGGTCTCGCCGACGGCGAAGAAAGGCTCGTCGACGCAGAAGGGGCGCCGGACGGGGGAAGGACGCGCGAGGCAGGCCGCGAGGGTCCAGGTGAAGGGCCGAGGCTCGTCGGCCGGCTGACCGACGACCCAGCGGAGCTGCAGCGTCTCCCCCGGTGCCGGGGTCGCCCGCTCCGGGTCCCCATCGACGGTCGTGATGCTGCCCAGCACGCGGGCTTCGGTGATCAGCGTGGGCGAATCGAAGTCGCCACCACATCCGGCGCCCAAGGCGAGGGCCCAGGCGGCGAGGCCGAGGGTGCGCGCGAGGCGCGTCTCCCCTGGTCGCGTGCCGCTTCGCGAGGGCCCGGTCACAGCTCACCTCGGAACCCGATGGAGGGGATGATCGGCAGACCGGAGACCGGCGCCGTCTGCGTGAAGTCGAAGTTGAACGAAAGGCCTTCTTGATTCATTTGATTGTAAACGTTCTGGATGTCGAGATAGACGCTGACTCGCCGCTCGTCGTCGAAGTTCCAGTTCTTCTGAACGCGCAAATCGAGCCGATGAAAGAGAGGGTCTCGCGTGTTGTTGATGAGCCCGGGAATCCCCGAATACGTGTCCGAGTTCGGGTCGTAGACGCCACCACGAACGCGCGTGGCAGGGTTGCCGCTGACGAGGCGCATGGTGCCGCCGATCTCCCAATTCTTCGGCAGCCTGAAGGTCCCGCTGAGCGAGAAGATGTGCGTCTGGTCGAAGTCGAAGAGCCGCGATTCGTCCGTGGCTTGGTCGCGACGCTCGGATCGGCTCAGCGTGTAGGAGAGAAGCCCGAAGAAGCGGCCACCGAAGGCGTCCGGACGGATCCGGGCGCTCACTTCGAGGCCGTAGATGCGGCCGATGCCGTCGTTGGTGAAGATCGGCTCGTTGCCGTCGGGCGTGCCCACGACGCGGTCCCAGAGGTACTTGTAGAAGCCCTCGACGCCGAGGCGAATCCCCTCGTCCGGGTCGTATTGCCCGCCGGCCGTGAGGTGCAGCGCGCGGATGGGTCGAAGCATCGGGTTGCCGAGCTCCCGGCTCGACTGGTTGAGCTCCGGTGCCTGGCTGAAGGTCCCGACGCCGAGCTTGAGCTGCGCGTCCTCGTGGACGTCGACCAGCATCGTGAGGCGCGGGTCGACGGTCCAGCGGTCGACGATCCCGTAGTAGTCGGCGCGCGCGCCGACGATGACGGTGAGCGGGTCGAGGTCGAGGTCGGCTTCGGCGTAGAGGGCGGGCCGGAAGGCGAGGTCGCCGGTGTCGACGCGCACGTCGTCCTGTCCGGCGAAGGGCGTGATGCCGCCACCGACCGAGTTGGGGTTGCCTTCCTCCTGCCCGGGCAGCGGGCCGGTGTAGTCGATGTTGAAGGGTGCGATGAAGCTGTCGAGGCCCGTCGTGATGCGCAGTCGGTCGTGCGCTCTCCACCGCCACTCCGAGCGAAGGTTCACGTGCGTCTGCGTCTGGTCGAAGGCGAGGTTCTCGCCGACGTCGAAGGCGATGCCCGTCCAGCCGCTGCTGAGGGCAATCTCCTGCTGGAGCTTGCTGTTCCAGTCGCGCTCCCAACGAAAGTCCACGAAGTGGAACTGCGTGCGCGTGCCGAGACCGCCCCGAAAGGAGGGGTCCTCTTCGTCGGGCTCTTCGAAGAGGAGCCGAAGCGTATCGCTCGAACCGTAGGCCATGAGGCGCAGCCGATCTCGATCGCTCGGCCGGTACGTCGCGATGGCCTGGTAGTCGTAGTAGACGGGCGCCGTCGTGAGCGAGATGCCGTCGGCGCCACCGAGCGCCGCGCCGAACCAGGTGTCCAGCCAGCTCCGGCGTGCGGCGACGGCCATCCCGCCTCGCTCGCCCAGCGGTGCCTCGAGCACGGCGCTCACGTCGATGAGGTTGAGGTCGACCATGCCCCGGACGCGCTCGGGCCGGGCGTCGGTCACGTCGACCTCGACGACGCCGCCCACGCGGCGTCCGTAGCGCGTGCTGAAGTTGCCCGGATAGAAGTTGATCTGGTCGAGCAGCGTTCCCTGGAAGAAGCTGGTCAGGCCGCCGAAGTGGTAGAGCAGCGGCACCGGCGTGCCCTCGAGAAAGACCTGACTGTCCTCGGGAGCGGCGCCTCGGATGATGAGCTCGCCGGAGCCGAAGGCCGGCCGCGCGACGCCGGGAAACACCTCGATGGCGCGAAGCGCATCGCCACGCGTGCCGGCGACGGAAAGCATTTCCTCCTGCGAGATGGTGCGCCGCGTGACCTCGCGCGGCGGCGCCTCCACGGTGGCCGTCGAGCCAAACTCGAGCAGCCCCTCCTCGTCGTCCTCGTCGAGTGTGCCCGGCTCCGGCGCCGGCCCGGCGACGCGGAGCAGCACGTAGGTCTCTTCGCCGGCGAGGATCTCCTCCTGGCTCTCGACGCTCATGCCCTCGGCCCGCGTGACCCGGAGCTCGACGGTGCCCGGCGAGAGCCCCTCGAAGGCGGCGAGGCCCTCCGCGTCCGTGACGGCGCGCTCGCCCTCCTCGCCGCCGAGGCGGACGGCGGCACCTTCGACGGGCGCGTCGTCCATCGGGTCCCGCACCTCCACCACGAGGACCCCCGCCGGAGGAGGCGGTGGGGGCGTGAAGGTGTAGGCGTAGCGAACCCGCACGGCGAAGGCCTCGCCGCCGCGCATGGCGGGCCGAAAGCGCGCGACCTCGAGGGCGCGGCGAAGCCGTGCATCGAGCTCCTCTCCCCCGCTCTCGACGATCGCCACGTCCGTGACGATGCCCTCGGCGGTGATCGTCACGGCCGCCGTGACGGTCACGGCGTCCGTGACAGGCTCATCGGGAGTCCCCGGGTCGAGCTCCCCGAGGAGCTGGGGGGGCTCGACGGCATCGGGGCTCGGTGGCTCGCTCGGCGGCTGCGCCGCGGCGTGGCTCGTCAGGCAAACGGCCCAGAAGGCTCCTGCCCATCGTGTTGCGCTGGTCATGAGCGCGAGCTTGTGGAGGGTCGTCGCCCGGCGACTTGGCCATTTCGGCCGAAGCGTTGACCGCTTCGGCAGGCCACGGAGCGCCAGGCCGTTCCGGTCAGCAGGCTGTCCTCCTCGGTCAAGGCGAGAGGCCACGAAGCGCCTCAGGAAGAGGGTCCCCCCACGGGAAAGGAACCCTCCATGGATATCGAAGAGAAGGTCACTCAGCTCGCAGAGCTCGGCGCCGGCTGGGTCATGTGGCTCCTGGTCGCCATGAGCATCGTCTGTCTCGCCATCGTGCTGGAACGCGCCTGGGTGCTCTGGCGCACCGGCGAAGCCGAAGGAGAGCGCGAGGAGCTCGAAGGGCTCCTGCGCGCCGGCGACCGCATCGCGGCCCTCGAGCGTTCGCAGCAAGCCTCGGGGCTGACGGCTCAGGTCATCCGCGAAGGCCTGAGCCGCGCGGACGCCGGGCCGAAGGCGATCGAAGAGCGGGCCGCCGCCGCCTCGGAACGTGAACGACTCCGCCTCGAGCGGCGCCTCGGGTTCCTCGGAACCGTCGGCAACAACGCTCCCTTCGTCGGACTCCTCGGGACGGTCATCGGCATCATCCGCTCCTTCCAGGAGATGAGCCGCGCCGGGGGAGAGCTCACCTCGGGCCTGACCGCCGAAATCGGCGAAGCCCTGGTCGCCACGGCCGTGGGCCTGCTCGTCGCGCTGCCGGCGGTCTTCTTCTTCAACCTCTTTCAGCGCGCCATCCGGCGGCGCCTCGCCCGGGCCAGCGCGACGGCGCGGGAGGTCGTCGCGCTGCTCTTCGAGCTCGAGAGCCGCCGAAATCCGCTGAGGTCCTACTTCCCGGCCGAGAGCGCGCGCGAAGCGGCGGAGTGAACCATGGCCGGCTCCACGCATAGCGACGACGACATGATCAGCGGCATCAACGTGACGCCCCTGGTCGACGTGATCCTCGTGCTCCTGGTGATCGTGATGGTTGCCGCGAGCTTCGAGGTCTCCCGCCGCAGCATTCCGGTCTCCCTCCCGGAAGCGAGCACCGGCGAGAGCACCGGGAGCACCCTCGTGCTCTCCCTGGACGCCGAGGGGCAGTGGTTCCTCGACGGCGACCGGGTGCAGGAAGGGGCGCTTCGCGCGTCCGTACGCGAGGCGCGACGAAACGACGCCACGGTGCGGGCGGTCATCGCGGCCGACGAGAGCGTCGCGCACGGGCGCGTCATCGAGCTCGTCGACCTGCTCCGCGAGGAGCGGGTCGTCGACTTTGCCTTCAACGTCGCGCCCCCGAGCGTCGAAGCGGGCACCTAGTGCGGGACCGCGCCTTCACGCTCGTGATCGTCGCGAGCTTCGCCCTTCACGGGGTCCTCTACGCCGCCACGCCCACGGCCAGCCGTGCCGAGGTCGCGGCCCCGGAAGCGAGCCGTGCGGAGTGGGTGCGCCTGCCGCCTCCTCCGCCCCCGCCCCCCGAGCCCGTGGCCGAAGCC
>ERZ1740059.1343-NODE-1343-length-12406-cov-8.224273_pt1 | contig 12406 bp, 4 predicted proteins | sample MGYA00581744_ERZ1740059 | MGnify/ENA primary metagenome ERZ1740059 (study PRJEB43018, sample SAMN04849738) | marine metagenome | isolation source: floating plastic debris | place: Pacific Ocean | collected 2008-08-28 | study: EMG produced TPA metagenomics... | reverse complement strand
TGGTAGGTAATCCAGACTTTCAAACCGGAGCAGGGCAGGATCAGGCCCCTGAACTACAGGAAATTGAAACGCCTGATGGTGAACTCCACTTACGCTTTTACGTGGGCTCCGGTGACGAATTTGCCCTGCCTGCCATTGGAATTCGCCGCATCATTGAAAATCCTCCCGATCGAATTACCCCTGTGCCCAACGTATCTCCGCTTTTGCTTGGTACCTTAAATGAACAAGGACGGGTGATTTGGGTGGCTGATCTAGGTCAGTTTCTTGGTTATTCTCAACCAATGAATACTGATAGGGCTGAAATTCCAGTGATCGCTGTTGAACATCAGGGGACTATGTTAGGCTTAGCCGTTAATCAGATAGTTGGTACAGATTGGCTGGATGCAGAACGTATGAAAATGTCTCGTGACTATTCCGATACGATGGCACCTTTCCTAAGGGGCGAGTGGGTGTTGGGTGCCAATGGGGATAGCTCATTGCGTCTACTCGACCATGTCGCCATACTACGTTCAGCGCGCTGGGCTGCTTAGGTTAACGGGTTCGACAAGATGGAGATGTTTAGACTGGCAGGAGAATACAGATGGCATCGGGTATAGATTACGCTCAAACCTATCAAGCGGCAGAGCGTGCATACATGCAGGGCAGTTATGAACAGGCTGCTGACATTATTGAGCAACTAGCAGAAAGCTACCCGAGCGATCCGAATGTGCTCCTACTTAAGGGCCACATCTATTGCTACGGTCTCAGTACTTATGACGTGGCCCGTACTCAGTACAAGTCCGTACTGGATTTAACCTCCGATCCTGAATTCGTAAACTACGCCAATAACGGTCTTACCTACGCTGAACAGATGGATGTTGGGCAGGGACAGGTCGATGATAACGGCATTGAAGAGATTACGGCAGACGGATTGTTTGATTCCATAGAACTCTATGGAGACATGGGTGAAGAGGGCGATGATTTAAGTGCTGGATTAGATCTGTCCTTTGAAGGTGCCGACGGTGCCAGCGTTCAAGCTGATTCGTCATCGGTCGTAGACCCGCCAACAGATGTGAGTGCTGTAGACCAAACTGCCATCACCAATGACGATAGCTATGATCTGAGTGGTGAGGCCACGGCCAATCCGTTTAATGCTACTGCCGATTATGAAAGCACCTCTGGTGATGCTGATATTGACTTAGATTTAGATAATGACGATCCGTTCTCGATTGGTGATCTCTCGGTTGGTGGCGACTTAGGGAATGCTGAGCTTCTAGATCCCTTTGCAGATAGCAGTCTAGAAGGTCTGGTTGAATCGTCTGAAGAAGAAGATATTACCCTCGACAGTGTTGTACGAGATGGGCCCTCCTCATCGGCCCAAGAGCTGTCACAGTTTGACCAAGATGATTTTGATCAGGCCTTTCCGTCTGGAGACGATGCTGAGGATGGGTTAGGGGATTTCCCTGGAATGGATGATTTTCTGGAGACAGGAAGTAGTGTTCCAGCTGTTGATAGCCCCCCACCTCTGGAGTCAAACCTGTCGGACCTGTTGGTGGAGGAGCCTGAAGATAAAACCCTCTTTATGATGGAGCCTGAGGGTGATATCCCAGTCGATGACATACCTATAGGTGACTTTCAGGAATTTGAAGAGGCTTCTACACTGTCCGGGCTTGAGGCTGCCCCAGATGACCTGGTGGATGATGACATTGGCGACCAGACGTTTCCCGCTGGCGACCAGACGTTTCCCGGTGTCGACACCATGGATCGTTTGGAAAGTCAGCCGGGAGGGGATATTGACTTCCTTGATGAGTTTGACGAGTTTGATGATTTAGGAAGCCTGCCAGAGTTTGATTTGTCTGAAGGGTCGACTGAGTTTACGGAGCCTTCGGTGAATTCAGAAGGGATATTCTCTGAAGATCCTGAAACTCGCGGTGGTTCTGGATTTAGCTTGGTTGAGGATGATGACCAGGCCATCATTGGGGACGATGACATTTTCAGCATTGAAACTGCCGATCAGCTTCCCTCGTTTACCCAGGGTGATGAGTCCCCGCCCGTTGTTGCCGAAGTGGAGGATGAGGGTGTTTTTAGTTGGCTGAGTAATGCACCTCTGGCAACTAAGCGATTGATTATGGCGGGTGTGGCGAGTTTGGTGCCCGTTATTGTGGTCGCTGGGGTGAATTCAGCTACCCTCGGTAGTCTCTCTAATGAGGTTTCTGATCAAGACCGTACTCTAATTGCGCGGGTCCGCCCTGCGGTTATGGGAGGTGCGGCCGGTGTGGCTAGCTTCTTGTCGGTCTTGGGGTTGGGTTTTTTGATTGATCGGCAGGCCAAGCGCTCAATTGACAATTTGCAGCAGCAGTTTGATCTGGTGTCCCAAGGGGATCTCAATGCTCGGGCAACCGCTTACTCTAGCGATGATTTGGGGCAGCTGGCTACCGGATTTAATCAGATGGCTCGGGTGATTTTGACCACCACAAGTGAGGCCCAGCGTAAGGCTCAGGAGCAAGAGCAGGCTAAGGAGGACCTACAGCGTCAGGTGATTCGGCTGTTAGACGATGTAGAAGGAGCTGCCCGTGGTGATTTGACAGTTCAAGCCGAGGTGACAGCTGACGTATTGGGAGCCGTTGCTGACTCGTTTAATTTAACCATTCAGAATCTGCGGGAAATTGTTCAGCAGGTAAGTGCGGCTGCCTTGCAAGTGACCAAAAGTTCCTCTGACAATGAGATGTTTGCTCGTAGTCTGTCGGCGGATGCCCTGCGTCAGGCTGAGGAATTAGCCGTTACGCTAAATTCTGTTCAGGTTATGACTGAGTCGATTCAGCGGGTGGCAGACAGTGCCCGAGAAGCTGAAGAAGTGGCTCGTTCGGCATCGGCGACGGCCCTGCGAGGTGGTGAAGCGGTGGAACGCACCGTGGCCGGTATTTTGGAAATTCGAGAGACGGTGGCTGAAACCACTCGCAAGGTGAAGCGTTTGGCTGAATCTTCCCAGGAAATTTCTAAGATTGTGGCCTTGATTTCGCAGATTGCGTCTCGAACTAACTTGTTAGCACTCAATGCCAGTATTGAGGCGGCTCGGGCCGGTGAGGCTGGACGAGGATTTGCCATTGTGGCGGATGAGGTGCGTCAGCTGGCTGATCGAGCGGCTAAGGCATCAAAGGAGATTGAGCAAATCGTTCTGCAAATTCAGGGTGAGACCAGCGGTGTAATGACGGCGATGGAAGAGGGCACCCAGCAGGTCATTGAGGGGACGCGGCTGGCAGAACAGGCAAAACGCTCCCTGGAGGATATTATCCAGGTGTCTAATCGTATTGATGTGTTGGTGCGTTCGATTACGGCTGATACGGTTGAGCAGACGGAAACTTCCCGAGCTGTGGCTCAGGTTATGCAATCGGTTGAATTAACCGCCCAAGAAACGTCCCAAGAATCTCAGCGGGTATCGGGCTCTTTGCAAAATCTGGTGGGTGTGGCTCGCGATCTGCTGACGTCGGTGGAACGCTTTAAGGTGGAGGGTGAGAAGACTTAGTGTGGTTGACATTGCCTGCAGCCTCAGCGTTCAGGACAAAGGGTTTGGTTTGAGCTGCGTCGATTTGAGTCAAGGTGTCTAATATCAGCATGTTAAGGGACGATGCCAACTGCCATCACGTAATTGAAGCACTGGCCTAATATTTCGATTTCATCTAGGAGACAAGGGTGATGCTGCCTGAACAACAACAGCGTATATTGGGCTACTTCATTGAAGAAGCTAAAGATCATCTCAATACGATTGAGCAGGGGCTGCTAAATCTTCAGGCAACCATTGGCAATCCAGAGATGGCGAATGAGGTGTTTCGGGCTGCCCACTCCGTGAAAGGGGGAGCGGCTATGCTAGGCATCGAAAGCATGCAGCGTACATCCCACCGGATGGAGGATTATTTTAAGCTTCTGAAAGAGGCTCCGATTAAGGTAGACCGTTCTTTGGAGTCTATGTTTTTGCGGGTGTTTGACGCGTTGCAAGAACTGCTCGAACAGCTGCAGGGACCGTTTGGTCTGACTGAGGAAAAAGAGCAAAGTATTATGACTGGGGTAGAGCCTGTATTTCAGCAGCTACAGGAGCATCTAGATAAGCTGGTATCTGAGGCTGATCCGAATGATGTGCCGTTGGCGGCGGTTGCACCGGTTATCTTTACCACCACCACCTCGCCGCAGCCGGTTGAAGAAAGTGCTTTAAAGCTGGTGTTTAGCAGTGATGTCTCCGCTGCGTTAAGGGAAATGCTGGCTCGCTTTAAACAGGCTGATACGGAGGAAAGTCGGGCAGCGTTAGAGGGCTGCTGTCAATTGTTAGAGCGGTTTGGTGAGCAGTTTAATTTGCCCACCTGGATGAATTTGGTTAAGCATGGTCGCTGGGCGGTGTGCGATCGCAACAATGACTATCGCACCCTAGCCCCAGTTCTCATTAAAGAGATTAAAAAAGCCCAGGACCTGGTTTTAGCCGGTCGTGAACCTGAAATAGCCCTCTCCCAAACCCTGCAGACATTGGCTGCGAAAGGAGATGCGGTGGAAGCGACCGATGATCTAGACTCCCTATTTTCAGACGACTCCCTGTTTGCAGACAATGATTTAGACAGTGACCTAACCACTGATACTGATATTGATGATCTTGCTGCCCTGGAGCCCGATCTATCCTTCGATGCCCTAGAAACGTCACCATCGGATACCGATGATGGGCTCTCCTTAGATGAGTTACTCAACGATGCCGCCACCTCCCCTTCTGGTCCAGAGGTAGGTGCCGCCGAACTAACTAGCTTGGCCGATCTCTTTGAAACTGGAGGAAGTGCTCTAGATAGTGACTGGCAAGAGGAAGATGTGCCCATTACTGAAGGGGCTGCTCCGGCCGAATCCCTCGATATTGATATCTCTCCCGACTTTGAGGATCTGCTCAATGATGATTCCTCTGACCTAGACGCTAGCTCCAATGATTTTGAGTCGGGCAATGAACTGGCTGACCTATTTGGTGACACCACAGACACGGTTCAGAACTTGAACAACACAGATGGCGGTTCAGGGAGCAGTCAGTCAGACATAGTCGACAGTATCGAGTCTGCCTCGTCTGAAAATATTGCTTCCATGGACAGTCTCTTTGGAGATGTTGCTGTGGCTGACACCTCGGCCAGTGTTGATGATCTGTTCGGTGATTTAGAGCCGTCTGACGGTGAGAGTGAGTCTGTAGATCTGTCTGATAGCTTGGGCGAACTTGATGCCCTAACCGACTCTGCGACGGATGATGAGCCTGTGGCGGCAGATCTCGATTTAGCCTTTGATGCCCCTGATATTGCTCAAGACGTTGACAATTTAGATGATTTACTGGGCGATAGCTCGGACGGTGTAGACCTGTCGGCAGATAGTTTTTTTGATGCTGGTTCAGCAGATGCTGACGGTGCAGGTGGGGCTGGAGCAGCTTCAGAGCAGTCCGAATTTGATGAATTTTTTACCCTGGATGACACAGCGCCCGACGCTGCCAAAGCAGAAGATTCTGACGCGTTGAGCAGTAATCTCTGGGGGCAAGACGACGACAATGAGACCGAAGGTTTGTCCGTGACAGAAAGCCTATCAGACGATATTTGGGCTGAACCTGATCAAGCAGAAGAGTCTAAATCCCCCGCGCTAGACCTGGGTGCCTTTACTCAAGATACCGCTGAAGACGCAGAAGCTCTGGATTTGGATGACGTGTGGGCGTCGGTGGAAGATATCCCCTTAGAGGAAGTGACAGCTGAGGCAAACCTGTCTGAGGTCGACACTTCTCTAGAGGATGGCTTAGACAACCTATTTGACGATGCGGCTGAGAGCCCTAGGCTCGAGGCTGATACACCTGTTGCGGCTGATGGTTTAGAAGGGCTGTTTGGTGATGAGGCCGTTGATGAGGATGCCGATCTGCTCTCTGGGCTAGATGAGTCTGCCACGGACGCACCCTTGGATGATGGAGATGGCTTAGACGACTTGTTTGGTGATGCTGTTGTTGAGGATGCTGAACTACTACCCTCTGAACCAGATGAGTCTGCCACGGATGCGTCTTTGGATGATGGTGGATTAGATGGACTGTTTGGCGATGCTCCTATGGAGGGTCTAGAGCTATCTTCCGACCCAGACAAATCTGGTGAGGCTGACACGTCTTTAGACGATCAGGGGTTGGATGGTTTGTTTGGAGGCGATGCCGTTGAGGGTGCCGATCTGCTCTCTGAGATGGATGGAGCTGCCATGGAATCGGCCCCAGATGACGCGGGATTGGATGATCTATTTGGCGATGCCGCCGAGAGTTCTGAGTTGTCCTCTGAACCAGAGTCTGAACTAGATCAGCTGACAGCTCCTTTGGAAGATGGGTTGGATGGTCTATTTGCCAGTGATGCTGCTGAAAATGTTGAGTTACCTTCTGCTCTCCAAGGGCCCGATACGTCTGCTTCTAGTGAGGAAAGTGTAGAGGGGCTGTTGAGTGACGATGCTGAAGCTGATGGGACGTTAGATGACCTGTTTAGTGATGCTGATGTTGCGATTGAGGCCGAGACAGGGGCCGATAATATCCCTGAACTGGATGCTCTAGAAAGCTTAGAGTTAACCACCTCGGATGGCGACGATATCCCCGATTTGGGCATGGATAGCCCAACGGTAGAAACCGGCAGCGTGGATGCAGATATTATTAGCCAACCTCCACCTAGCAACATTGATTTTGATTTATTGGACTTAGAGGACGATGGCATCGTCACTGGCATTGTCACTGACGATGCCGACTTTGAGGGGGGACGTGCAGATTTAGGTGCCGGCGATGCCAGTCTAGATTTGTTGATGGGAATGACGGGAGCGGTCCAAGCTGCCCCTGAACTTGACTTTAATGCAATCGAAGAGTCAGGGCTGGAGGACGACGACCCGCTGGTTGGATTAGACGCGGTGGCTGAGACTGCTTCTGTGGCGGATGCTGCACTTGATCAGCCAATAGAGACTGACAATGCCTTGGGCAATAGTGATTTAGAGCCCTTAGATTCTCTACTCTCGGAGCTGCCGGCAGAGATGGGTGGAGCCGCTGCCGCTGAAACGGCAGATGATAATAATGATGAATTCGGTGATCTTGACGCGCTGCTAGATGCACCAGATAAATCCGACAGTCCGATTCCTGATGCGTCGCCCTCATCAGATGCATCTGATATAGATGATGAGTTTGGGGATCTGGAAGCACTGTTGCAGGAGGCGGATCAAACCTTATCTACGACATCATCCAGTACGGCGTCTTATCGGCCCACCTCGAACCGATTATCGAGCCGTCGCGTGGTGACCGATCAAACCATGCGTGTATCGGTTAGTCATTTGGATAACCTGAGTAATCTGGTGGGTGAACTTGTTGTTAACCGCAACACCCTAGAGCAAGATCAAGAGCGTCTGCGCCAGTTTTTAGACAATTTATTGTTCCAGGTGCAGCAGTTAAACGACGTGGGGCAACGCATGCGTGATCTCTATGAGCGCTCCCTACTGGAAAGCTCTCTGATTTCTAGCCGCCAGTCTTATCAAACGACGACTGCTAGTGCGTCCAATGTCAGCAGTATCGTCGGGGACCACGCGACGGGGGAATCGTTTGACGCTTTGGAAATGGACCGATTTACCGGTTTCCACACCCTGTCCCAAGAAATGATTGAGCTGATTGTCCGTGTCCGCGAATCGGCGTCTGATATTGCCTATACGGTTGAGTCGTCTGACCAAGTTACCCGTCAGTTTAGACAGGTGACCAATCAGCTTCAAGAAGGTCTGAATAAGGCGCGCATGGTGCAGTTTGCCCAGACGGCAGCGCGCTTGCCCCGAGCGGTGCGGGATATTTCTGTTAAGTGTGGCAAAGAGGCTCGCCTGGTGGTGGAAGGCCGAGACATCTTAATTGACAAAATGATCCTAGAGCAGCTCTACGATCCCATGACCCACCTGGTAAATAATGCCATTACCCATGGTGTTGAAACCCCTGAACAGCGGCGGCAGGCAGGCAAGGAACCTGAAGGGGTGATTACGGTCCGAGCTTTTTATCAAGGTAATCAAACCGTCATTTCTGTCGGTGATGACGGTGCGGGCATTGATCCTGACATTGTTAAGCAAAAGGCATTACAGAAAGGCCTGATTTCGCAAGCAGATGTCCAAACGATGACGGTATTGGACGTGTATGATTTGCTGTTTCATCCTGGATTTAGTACCCGAGATCAGGCTGATGACTTTGCCGGCAGGGGCTTTGGCATGGATGTGGTAAGGACATCGTTGGCCGATATTCGCGGTAATATCACCATCGATTCTGAACCAGGGCATGGAACTAACTTCACCATTCGCTTGCCCCTGACCTTGAGTATTTCGAAAGCGCTGAGCTGTATTAGTAACCAGGCTCGTATTGCCTTTCCTATGGATGGTGTGGAAGACATGTTTGATGTGTCACGGGAGCGCATTCAGAAGAATGATCAGGGGCAAGATTGCATTCTTTGGCGTGACACGTTGCTGCCATTCCAGAACCTGTCTGATCTGCTGTCCTTTAACCGCACCCTAGGTCGCGGTCGCGTATACGGCGGTAATCAGGATGAAAACATGATTTCTATCGTGGTGTTGCGCAGTGCCAATAGCTTTATTGCCTTGGAAGTCGATCAGGTGATGGGTGAACAGGAAATTGTGATCAAGCAGTTAGAAGGCCCTGTGCCGAAGCCTACGGGGATTGCTGGTGCTACTGTCCTTGGTGATGGACGGGTGATGCCCATTGCGGACGTGCTGGAACTGATTGACTTGGCCCTGGGCCGAGTCCGCCGTGACCCCACTGCTGCCGTGTGGGCTCAGGCGGATGAAGCTGCTCCACCAGAGGAGACCGCTCAGGTGAAATCTGAGCCTACGGTGTTAATTGTGGATGATTCGATTACGGTACGTGAGCTATTGTCCATGAGCTTTAACAAGGTGGGGTACCGGGTAGAGCAGGCGCGCGATGGTCAGGAAGCTTGGGAAAAGCTGCGTTCTGGTTTGCCCTGTGACCTCGTTTTCTGTGATATTGAAATGCCTCGCATGGATGGGTTGGAGCTGCTATCGCGTTTACAAAAGGACGGTGGATTACAGCAGATACCCATTGCTATGTTGACGTCCCGGGGTGCGGATCGCCATCGGCAAATGGCGGTGGACCTAGGGGCAAGCGGCTACTTTACTAAACCCTATTTAGAAGAAGCGCTGTTGGATGCTGCTAATAAAATGCTCCACGGTGAGAGATTAGTTTAGGACTCAATCAGCAACGCATTTTATTAGCATGCCTGAGACCCAGTCTTTCAATTGGTTAAGGTTCGATTCGTCTAGCTGAGTTAGGATCAGGGATATAGACCTCGATTCTAATTGGCTGGCAATTGATGACTTCTGGTGTGGCCCCAACTGCAATAGCGACAAAACAACGAGACTGGCAGCCGATTGTCCAGGCATTTATAGATGTGCTGGATGACGACCGGGTGGTGCGCCGCAAGGAGGAATTGCTGGTCTATGAGTGCGATGGTCTCACGAGTTATCGGCAACGACCTGCGGTGGTGGTGCTCCCAAAAACCACTGAGGAAGTAGCGGCCCTGGTGAAAACTTGCGAGCGCAACCACATTCCCTTTGTCACTCGGGGGGCGGGCACCGGTCTTTCTGGCGGAGCCTTACCCATAGAAGACAGCGTGCTGATCGTCACCGCCTGCATGCGCCAAATTTTAGACATTGACTATGACAATCAGCGGGTGGTGGTGCAACCCGGTGTAATCAACAACTGGGTGACCGAGGCCGTCAGCGGGGCTGGCTTTTACTATGCCCCCGACCCTTCCAGTCAGTCCGTTTGCTCCATCGGTGGCAATATTGCTGAAAATTCCGGCGGCGTTCACTGTCTGAAGTATGGTGTCACCACTAACCATGTGCTGGGTCTAAAGCTGGTGCTGCCCAACGGCGATATTGTGGATGTGGGTGATATGCCCGAACCCCCAGGCTATGACCTGACCGGTGTGTTTGTCGGTTCCGAAGGCACCCTGGGCATCGCCACCGAGATCACCCTGCGCATTCTCAAATCGCCGGAAAGTGCTCAGACGCTGCTGGCTGATTTTAATAGCGTTGAAGCCGCAGGTAAAAGTGTGTCTGACATTATTAGTGCCGGCATCATTCCAGCTGGGATGGAAATGATGGACAACTTTAGTATCAACGCCGTTGAGGAGGTCGTTGCGTTAGACTGCTATCCCCGCGATGCGACGGCAATTTTGCTGGTTGAAGTAGATGGGTCCCCGGCTGATGTGGATGCCAGCGCTCAAAAAGTAAGCGAAATTGTTAAAGAAAATGGGGCCAGAGACGTTGCGATCGCAACTACCCCAGACGAGCGCCTGCGTCTGTGGAAAGGTCGCAAAGCCGCCTTTGCCGCCATGGGCAAGCTCAGTCCCGACTACTACGTTCAAGATGGCGTGATTCCGAGGGCGCAGCTCCCCCATGTACTCCACGAAATCGAAACATTAAGCCAAAAATATGGCTATGACGTCGCCAACGTTTTCCATGCTGGCGATGGCAATCTACATCCGCTAATTTTGTACAACAATTCTGTTCCTGGCCAGCTCGAAACCGTGGAAGCCCTTGGAGGCGAAATCCTTAAGCTCTGCGTTGATGCTGGGGGCAGTATTTCCGGTGAGCATGGCATCGGTGCAGACAAACGCTGCTATATGCCCCAAATGTTTACCGCCGCCGATCTAGAAACCATGCAGTGGGTTCGACAAGCTATTAACACCCAGGGGCTAGCCAACCCCACCAAGCTATTTCCCACCCCAAAAACCTGTGGTGAAGCCGCCGCTGCTCCCACAGCTATAGCCACCGATGTAGAACGCTTCTAGAGGCGTTTACCCAGCGTCAAAAAAAGACGGTTCCCAAAGGGAGACCGTTGGCCATACCCATATCTTTTAGTCAACAAATAAAACATCCATACACAGGTAACCCAGTAATAATACGTAGGCTGCACCGTAGCGATTTACCCAAGTTGTGTACTTTGGCTGATAGGTCTGCTTAGATCCGGGGGTAGGTTATAACCGTAGCGCTAATCAAGCAAATCCAGGGCTTTTCAGGTTTTCAACCCAAGTGATAATAGATCTGATACCTATGGGTAGCTTAAAGCAAGGAGCTCAACGCTACATCCCAAACCTCAAGGAGACACTTTCCATAATGAAGACAACTCTACGCGCAAAGCTACTTCAGCATCTTGCTGGTAAGAAAAAGTCCAACGAAGGCTTTACCCTCATCGAGCTGCTGGTAGTAATCATTATTATCGGTATCCTAGCTGCGATCGCTCTGCCCTCTTTCCTAAACCAGGCTAACCGCGCCAAGCAGTCCGAAGCTGAGACCTACATTGGTACTCTGAACCGTACTCAGCAAGCCTATCGTCTAGAAGAGCCCAGATTTTCCGCAGACCTTGCCTCTCTGGGTGCTGGCCTTAAATTTGAAACCAACAACTTTAGATACGGTGATACTGGTACCTATGCAACCATGAACATTGGTGCAGCGGCAACAACAGCAACCAGTGCGGATCCCTTTGATGACGGAGCCAAGTTCTTTGCTGCCGCAGACGATGCTACGGCAGTAAAAGATTATGCTGGCATGGCATACATCCTGATTGAATCTACTGGTGATGCAACAACAACTGCAATCCTGTGTGAGGAAGAAACCAACCCTGCTACGGGATTGGCTCCTGTCATTGATGTAACACTCACCAACCCTGGTGCTGCTGCTGCTGAGGTTACACCTACTAGATGTGACATCCAGTAAAGGTAGATAAAAGCTGGTTAGCTAACTCAATATAATTATGAGGAAGCGTTAGGTGCTTAAGTTAGGCAAAAGCCTTTTAGTCTGATTGAGTTTCAAGCTTTGCTATCCTGGCTGACTCGGCAAATGTTTGAGAGGTGCGTCAATCACGTCTGAATCATGACCTGGTTAAATCTTGTGGCATTCCTCAATTCAGAGTAATGCGGTTGGAAAGTCAAGTGTGCCCTAAGTGGTGCACTTGGCTTTTTCAGTTTTTTCCACTGCTGATTTAAGAGATACACCAATCTATTAGCAATGCCATACGCCTTTATAGCGTTGGTTACATTGGTTAGTAGGGCATTTTATAGTCCCTGAAAGGATTAAGCTACAACGTCATGCGACGCGCAAACGTCCTAATGCATTAGGACGTTTGCTATCTCTTTCAGATACAATCATCCCAAGGCTCGGCAAGGTCCGATTTTTGAAAGGGTTTACAGCAATCGACAAATATATCCGTCGATTGTGAGTCAGGTTAGCTGTCGCAATATAAAGCTTCCAGGGATATTCACTGTCCTAGCTAATCAATACGCGTTCACGGCCAATGTTATTGGTAGCAGTTCCATGGGTACTATGCGTAATTTGTTGATAGCGTTGTTTCTCCTCAGCGGTGTAA
>ERZ1740059.1341-NODE-1341-length-12408-cov-9.576459_pt1 | contig 12408 bp, 8 predicted proteins | sample MGYA00581744_ERZ1740059 | MGnify/ENA primary metagenome ERZ1740059 (study PRJEB43018, sample SAMN04849738) | marine metagenome | isolation source: floating plastic debris | place: Pacific Ocean | collected 2008-08-28 | study: EMG produced TPA metagenomics... | reverse complement strand
AATAATGTACGAGTTGAGGATTTATCACCCCAGGTACCCAAGTCTCTCGTCGGAAAGTTGACGGGTAAATTTGATGTTGCAGGTTCACTAAATTCCTTAGAAGATTTAACTGCATCTGGAAATGCTTCCATACAGCATGCTGGTGGTAGAATTACTGCGTCGGATATTGTAGTTAATAACGGCAGATATCGAGCGGGTGTTGCTGCGAATAATTTACAGTTACAGCAATTGTCACCACAAATACCTGCAAACTTAGCTGGAGCATTAACCGGACAATTTAATGTTGCAGGTTCAGTAAATACATTTGAAGATTTAACTGCATCGGGAAATGCCAAGTTAAATGCCGCAGGTGGTAATATAACAGCGTCAAAGATCCAACTCAAAAACGGACGCTATCAAGCTGTCGTAAATACTAATGGTGTTGAATTAAACAGGCTAAATGAAAGTTTACGGGGTCAATTTGGCGGTAAATTACAAGTTGCAGGAAACTTGGAAAATCCTAATTTAGCTGGCCTGCGTGCATCGGGACAAGTACAGTTATCACAAGGCATTCCGGGATTTGAAAAACCAATAAATGCGGTCATAGCCTGGACTGGAAATAAGCTTAAAATTCAGCGAGCAATCGCACCTGGTTTGAATGTAAATGGTGATATTTTAGCTAGTGTGAAAGGTGCGGGTATACCGGAAATTACGCAATTAAACTTGAACGTTCAAGCGACTAATTTTGATTTAAAACAGATACCAATAGAAATTCCCAAGGCAGTAAATTTAGCAGGGAAAGTTGATTTTAACGGAAGAGTTACTGGTAAGCTACCTTTACCAAATGTAGCAGGACAATTAGCGTTAAAAGATTTCGTAATTAATGATGTAGTCTTTGAACCAGTTTTAGCTGGAAACGTTCAATCGCAGCAAGGAAGCGGTTTACAGTTAGATATGAAGGGTAAAGAAGACCAAATTGCAGTTAATTTAAATGGGAATAATCGACCAGAATATTTTCTAGTTAAACGTGGTGAAGCATTCGCTTCCGGTCAATCACAAGGGGATATTTTAGCACTGAATATAAATAAATTTCCTTTACAGTTATTAAAATTGCCTTTACCAGTTAATCGTTATCTTGGTTCTGGTAAAATCGCTGGAGAATTTACTGGAAATATACAAGTTAATCAAAAAAACTTTGCGACAGCTTCGGGAAATATTGCGGTTGAAAATCCAGAAATTGGACGTTTAAAAGGCGATAATTTAGTTGCAAATTTCCGCTACAATGATGATAATTTTACTATCGATCAAGGTGAATTTGTCAAAGGTAAAAGTAGTTATATAGTTGCGGGCAGTGTAAATAAAATATCTGTAGCACCGGAAATTAGAGGTAAATTGAACGTCAAACAAGGTAAAATTCAAGATGTTTTAACTGCCTTAAGTATATATGAATTACAAGATATCCAACGCGGTTTAGAAGAACCTACCTTTGGTAAAGCGAGTCAACTAGAAACCACTGGAGTCGGTGTACCAAATCAATCTTTATCAATTCAATTAGACCGCTTTTCAGAAATTAAAACATTATTAGAATTACAAAAACAAAAGCGACGCGAAGCTTTTCCTTTTCCGGAATTAGTAGATTTAACAGGAACCTTCGATGCTGAAGTGAGTGTAGATACAACCGAAGATAAAGGATTAAGTACGCAGTTTGATATTAATGGTCAAAACTTTACTTGGGGAACCGAAGACGATCCAAACGCCTATAGTGCAAAACAAGTGATTGCGAACGGTACTTTTGAGAACGGAATTTTAACATTTATACCATTGCGAATAGAATCAACAAATAGACTTTTTAGCTTTAGCGGTAGGATTGGTGGAGAGGAACAATCTGGTACCTTAAGAATAAATAATTTCCCTCTGGAAGTAATTAATAACTTCGTTAATTTACCGATTGGTTTGACTGGTAATATTAATGGTAGAGCAGCAATAGCTGGCAGTATTGATAATCCTAGAACAAAAGGAGAATTCAGAATTACTGATGGAACTTTAAACCAAAAAGGAATCGAATCAGCCGCAGCTAGTTTCAGCTATAGTAACGGACGTTTGAATTTTGCTAGTAACGTCATGGTTAATGATGCTGAACCAGTTGATATTAACGGTAGTATTCCCTATAAATTACCCTTTGCAACTGTCGCTCCCCAAAGCGATCTAATTAATTTAGATGTGAATGTCAGAAATGAGGGATTAGCTGTATTAAATTTATTCACCAATCAAGCAACCTTTGAAAAAGGTGAAGGAGAAGTCCAGTTAACAGTACGCGGAACCCTAGAAGAGCCAATTTTAAATGGAAATGCCACTATAGATAATGCTATATTTTCCGCTCAAAGTTTACCAGAAAAGCTCACAAATGTAACAGGAAAAATACAATTTGATTTTGACACAATAGTAGTAGAAACTCTTCAAGGAAACTTTAACCGAGGTCAAATATTAGCACAAGGACAGATTCCCATATATGACGACAAATTAATTCAAGTGAATAATCCGCTTTCTGTAAGCTTAGATTTAGCAATAAGCCTCAAGGGACTTTATCAAGGTGGTGTTGGAGGTGACATAATTATTAAAGGTGCTGCTCTAAATCCGATTATTAGCGGTAATATCAATTTAAATAACGGTTTAGTATTGCTACCGGAAGATGATGCCAATTCTGCTGGGATGGTTAGGGATAAGGAAATTAAACCTGTAAAAGCAAATAAACAAATAAATAAAGAAGAAAATACAAGAGGAAGTTTTAATAATTTAAAATTAACTCTCGGTGAAAAAGTCAAAATTGAACGACTACCAATTATTAGCATGCAAGCTACTGGTAACTTAGATGTAAACGGTACATTTAGCAATCCCATACCAGTAGGAACTTTGAAACTAAAACAAGGAGGAGTCAACTTATTTACGACACAGTTTAATCTTGCTCGTGGCGAAGAAAACACCGCCACATTTAGAAAAAATCAACCCCGCGATCCAGTTTTAAATATCAGTTTATTTGCTAAAGTATTAGATGTTATTCAAAGTTCGGATTTTAGTAGACCAAATGCCACAGGTTTAGCAGCTTTAGAAACAATTCGTGTAGAAGCAACTGTAAATGGTTCTGCTAGCAAACTTAATGAAAATCTGGAATTAAAAAGCAGTCCCGCACGTAGTGAAACAGAAATTGTGGCTTTATTAGGAGGTGGATTTTATAGCGAAGAAGGAGGGAATTCTACTTTAGGACTACTTAATATTGCAGGTTCCGCTGTTTTAGGCAATTTTAAAACAGCTTTTGACGAAATTGGCACTGCTTTTGGTTTGGATGAATTACGATTCTTTCCAACTATTATTTCCGACAATCCCACAACTGGAAAAACTAGTTCAACTGTGGAGTTAGCAGCAGAAGCAGGAGTCGATATCAGTGATAAATTTTCTGTTTCTGCTCTGAAAATTTTAACCGCAGACGATCCCTTTCAATGGGGTATCAATTACCGATTGGAGGACAAAATTCGTCTTCGTGGTTCAACTAATTTCGATGATGATAGTCGTGCTGTCATTGAGTATCAAGGAAGGTTTTAACAATTATCAATTATCAATTATCAATGATCAATTATCAATTATCAATTATCAATTATCAATTAGTTACTAAGTACTAATTTATGAAAAAATCTATCGGATTATTGCTATTGATGATAGTAGGTGTTGCAGTCACGGTATTATTCGGTAATATTTTTTTGAATCAATCTGAAGAAACTACTGCGATTAATAGTATTCAAATAGAATCTACTGCACCTCAAGAAGAATCTAAAATAGCAAAAATACAAATTAAAAATCCTCAAGTTTCTTCAGAAAGATTATTTGCTGATGTCGAAAAATTGAGTTTTCAGCGTTTTACTGCTTCCGAACGCAGACGTACCCGCAATTACATTATCAATAAACTAAAAAAGTTGGGTTGGAAACCTTATGCAGAACAGTTTCAAAGAGGTGTTAATGTGTTTGCAGAAAAACCGGGAAGTAATAGCGAAGCGGGAGCAATTTTGCTTGCAGCGCATTACGATACCGTTTTGAAGTCTCCTGGTGCTGATGATAATGCTAGCGGTGTTGCTGTATTGTTGGAAATTGCTAGACTTTTTAATTATCAAGAGACTCCACGTACTTTACAATTAGCTTTTTTCGACAAAGAAGAAGCTGGTTTGTTAGGTAGTCGCGCTTTTGTAAACAACACAGCACGTTTGAAAAATTTGCGCGGTGTAATTGTAATGGATATGGTAGGTTATGCTTGCTATACTCCCGGTTGTCAAAAAACTCCCCCCGGTTTTCCTATAACTCCAACCAGTGACAAAGGTGATTTTTTAGCTGTGGTAGGCGATACGGAACATTTACCATTAATTAACACTTTTCAAAAAGTCAATGTAAAAGATAATTCTAAATTACCATCAGTATTTACTTTACCAGTTCCCCTCAAAGGCGTGCTGACACCTGATGTTTTACGTAGTGATCATGCTCCATTTTGGCTTCAAGGAATAGGAGCTTTGTTAGTAACTGATACAGCAAATTTGCGTAGTTCTTATTACCACCAACCAAGCGATACTCCTGAAAATATTGAGCGTGATTTTTTCACTGGTGCTGCACAGTTAATTGTTAATGCTACTAATGATTTGTTGCAAGGTAGCGGTAGTTTAGAAACGCAGTAACCCTACAAGCCCCTCTCCGCTTCCAGGGAGGGGAATAAATATAATGTAAGTCCACCAAGTAAACTTTGCCTGGTACTATCTTTACTATTCACTACTGACTACTGAGTAACTTCACCCCGCAATACAGGGTTTCTTCGAGTACTAGCCGATTTCATGTTTCATAAAAGTCACAGGAATTCCAATGATTTTTTTACCTAATTGAGATAGTTTAAATTTACTTTTGAGAGATGGTGGTAAATCTTCAAAATCAATTGTTACAAAACCAAGTTTTGTATAGTAATTAACTAATTTTTTACCCAGACATTCTAAATACAATGGTTGAGTTGCTTGTTCAATTAAATGTTGTGCGATCGCAATTCCTAAACTGCGATTTCTCCATTTCTTTGTCACAACTAAACTACCAAGTTCTTGGGCTTCTATAAAATTACGTAACTGTCCGCAAGCTATTATATGATTGTCACATTCAATTACCCAAAATTGCTGCCATCGTAATTGAGTCGGATCGAGTTTTGCTTTAAATACTAGCCAGCGTATTGATGAAGTATCTTTAGATGTAGCTTTGCGGAAAATACATCCTTTTGGTAAAACTAATTCGCTTGTTCGCTTCATTTTTATATTTTCCTTTAATAATATTGTATGTATCAAATCTTAAAAACCGTTGTATTTTGATTTTATTAGATTTAAAAGTCTTTAATTGATAAGTTGTTAAAAATACCCCGATTATCTATCAATCGAATCAAATAAAATATCAGAAAAGTTGTATTTTTTGCAGCAGACATTATCTCGGTACATAGGTTATCTTTTAAATATAAGTATTTTTTATTACTTTACCCTTGAAATTAAAACCCCATCTGCGAGGTACCCGTACCATGAAGCGTTTGTTGTCCGGTATTCTCTTGACGAGCGGTTTATGGGTGCTAACAGGCGTTTATCATTTGAGAGCGGAAACTCTAATTCTAAAACAGTCAGAAGAACAAAGCGAACTATTTTATACTTATGACGGTCAAAAAATTCCTCTGAAACAACGAAATGATATTATTGCTGTTGCTTTTAAGCCACAAGCTACACAAAGTAATTCTTTACCATTGTATTTGAAACTTCAAGAAGATTTTCGTCGCAATCAAAACGCATTAAAGCTAGAAGTTGAGCCTTTGGGCAAGCATCATGCGTTGATGAAATTAGGTTCCGATAGGGATAATTCGGCCATAATGCATTTGCGTTTAAATCAAAAAGCTTATGTGGATGGTACTTTACCCGTACTTTCTAGGCGCGAATATACAGAAGAAATAATACTGCCAAACGAGATTCTTGTCAGTTTTGACGAGCAACTTTCCCTAGCTAAGAAACAGGTAATTTTACAGCAGCACAATTTAGAAATTATCCGCCCTCTACGCTTCAGTACAAATCGCTATGTAGTTAAATCCAAAACTGCATCGGGAACAGGTATTCTCAAAGTTGCGAATCAACTTCATCAATCAAAAGGAGTAAAATCAGCCACACCCAATTTTATTCAGTTACGGAATACTGATTTTAATAGAAAGTCGAAAAGCCTGATAAATGAACTCTCGCTCAAGCAAGTTGAAAAAAAAAATGGTTTTCAAACAAATCTACTTCCCCAACAATGGCATCTCAACAGTAATCCTTTAAGAGTTTGTTTGACTAAGTTTGCCTCGGATGTAGATAAATGTTTGAGGGAACGTTTATATGAAAAGTCTGATTTGTCCTTACCGCGTACTGACATTCGCGCTGCAGAGGCTTGGCAAAATTCTAGAGCTGGTAAAGGAGTTTTGGTTGCAGTTTTAGATGATTTTATTCAGTGGAATCATCCAGACTTAGTTAATACTATTTACAAAGTAGATGACGATGTAAAAGACAAACTCAAAGATGAAAAGCACGGTTGGGATTTTGTTAATGACGATGCAGATACTCGTATAAGTGAAAAGGAACTTGTTAAACTGCGTCCCATATTTCAAGATACTTTTAGTTTATCTGACGATGCACTGCTAGAAAAATACAAATATTATGCCTTAAGTATAAAGAACAAGAATCGTTTCTATACTAGAGAAAAAGTTGCTCAAACATTGCGTAACAAGATGCGCATGGACATAGCTAGCCTGTTTCACGGTACTTGGGTAAGTGGGATAATAGCTGCAGGCTCCCAAGTACCATGGGGAATAGCTGGAGTGGCTCCCAAGGCAAAAATTTTACCTGTTAGCGTGTGTAAATTAGGGTGCAGTTTCTCTCACGTTGTAGAAGGAATAGACTATGCCGTGGCTAGAGGTGCAGATATCATCAATATCAGCTTGGGTGGTTATTTACCAAGTTCAGAGATTAAAAATGCGATTATCCGCGCCCATCGCAAAAAGCCCAATTTAGCCATCGTTGCTGCTGCTGGAAATGACACTAATTTGGAAGTTAGTTTTCCTGCTGCGATTAAGGGAGTGATTGCAGTTGGTGGGATTAACATTAAGGGAAATCGCGCACCTTACAGTAACTTTGGTAAGGGTTTAACAGTGGTAGCTCCCGGTGGAGAGAATGCTGGCGGTAGTGAGTTTCGGGGTGGGATTTTGACTACTGGAGGTACGGGCATAGATGAGTTTTGGCAAGGAATTAACCTTAAACCAAAAACTCCTTGGGGTACAAACCTCGATACTATAGGTAAATATATCCGAGTGGAAGGAACTTCCTTCGCTTCTCCAGTTGTAGCGGGAGTTATAGCGCTAATGAAAGGAGAAGATCCACAACGACTTTTAAGCCGAGAACAGATTATTTCCATCCTCAAACAGACAGCTTTTTATGATGGACTTACTGTCTCTGATGCAGAAAAAGAGTTGTACAAAGTTCTAGTGTTATCGGGTAAAGTTCCCCCTGAAGTTTCTGTTGAGCAATACTTCTTTGGCAATGGTTTGGTGAATGCATATACAGCAATAAAAGAAGTTCAACGTCGGCTTAATAAGGCTACTGAGTAAAGAACATACTTGTAACTACTACTAACCCCTTTATTGCAAAGGATTTGGGAAATAGGAGTAAGAAAGCAAATCTCTTCTCTACTCCTCATTCCCCACCTTTATCTAGGTTAGAAGGGGTTGGTTAAGTGCTAATTTTTATACTGGATTACCCATAAAAAACCGTTAAAATTTTCCGAGAGTGACTGCCTTGTTTTTAGGAAGCTTCAGCTAAACAACTCCTGCCTTCGGGTGCGGCAATTATTCGCAACGTTCTTTGAGTAAAAAGTTTTTAATCTATCATATATATTTTATTTATAAACACCCTCTAAGCTTGGATACAATTCAAAATATACCCGCAATTGCCGATAATTCTTCGAGTAACGAAGTAGATACTCAGTCTGAGGATAAGTTTGCCATCAATAATCAAGAAGAATACAATCAATTGGTTCAGAAAGTAATAGCAGATTATCAAGAAAATAAAATTTCTGAAAATGAAGCTATAAATATGATAGAAAACGCTAATCAGTATGTCAGAAATGAGGTAAACCCTATACTTTATCCAGATGAAAATTTACGCAAACAACTTTCCGAACTTATTGGTTTTGACTATGCTATCGACCAAAAGCAAGCTCAAAAACCCGTTAATTAATATCTATCATTAGTTCCGCCGATAATCAGAATTTTCATTCACTTTGCCCTCTATTTATTCAATACAAATCTTTGAAGTTCAGCTATATCTTGTTGTAAGTTAAGAGTAATTGCTGCTTGCAAAAGGATGAAAATTAACCGGAATTTCTGTACCAGCAGTCATAGGTAGTTTATGAATTGAGTCTTGAGAAACAGGTTGAGCTAGGGGAAATATTTCTACACCCGGAAAAGAGGGGAGTTTTTCCCACTGTTGGCTGTTGCTATCGATGAATTTTTGTTGAGACATTTGTATAAATAGAGCTTTGTTATTTAAGACTTAAGATCCCCCCAACCCCCCTTACAAAGAGGGGCTTTTTTATCAAAGCTTCAGCTAATTAAGGCTTGGGGTATTTTGTTGCAAAGTTTTTCTTCCCATCCACCGTTTAAATAAGATGCGAGAATAAAACTACCGGATGGTTTGATGTATCCAGGTTGTAAACCTTGAGAATATACTGGCACTCTCCCATTGGTAAAAGCAGTTTCCCGAATTCGATGTTGCAAACGCAACTGGGTTCCCCCTTCAACAGCTTTTAATGTCCAAGTAACGATAGATGGCTGACTCATCATGCAATCTTGCCACCTATACACCAGACGCTTTGGTTCATCAATTTCGATTACTTCACACCTTATACTCGTATCTATCCCCGGTAAAGTGCGATCGTAAAAACAAAATTTACACCCTACTCGCGGCTCAAAATCGTTTTCCATCAACCATGCAGCTAATGCGCGGCTGTCAAGGGCTCCCTGCCAAAGTCGTTCGGGTGAATGGGGATAAAATACTTCTTTATTTAACCTTCCTAACATGAATCTTCCTCCAAATAATCCCTTAGGGCATCAAGTTTCTTTTGCCAAAATTGCTCGTAGTTGGCAACCCAATTTGATACTTGTTTTAATGGCTCTGGCTTCAGCTTATACAAACGCTGACGACCTGATTTACGCATTTCTACTAAGCCAGCTTCGCACAATATTTGTAGATGCTGAGAAATCGCCGGTAAACTCATGGCAAAGGGTTCAGCTAATTGCTTGACAGGCTGTTCGCCAGTACTTAATAAATCCAATATCGCCCTTCGCGTTGGATCTGCAATTACTTGAAAAACATCTGCACTGGCCGATTGTCTACTCATTTCAACTTCTGAATCGATCGCTTATTAACTCACCAAAGAATAGATTTATAAGTTTATTCATAAATAAATGGGTGAAACTACTCAATTTAGATTTAAGCAATTACTTAACTATATTAGTTAAGCATTCACTTAAATGTCAATGGTAAGGAAGATTAACTTTTGCTCGCAAGTTCCTGTTTGAGGTGGGGGGAACAAGAATTTGTGATTTTTGTCTATTGTTATTTCCCAGAATGGAGCCTTTTTATATTGTTGTCATAAATAGAGTAAATAAGCTAAAACTAAACTCTAACTAGATACTAATGAAGTATTATTTGCGTATTATTGCGTAAGCAAATATCAAAAAATACACATATAAATGAAATATAGTTGGAGAAGTTTAAAGAAAGTTGTAAATTGATTGATAAGTAGATGATTGGACAGTTGAAAACTAAACCCTTACAGACAGTGGAAACCGTGGTAGTGCGTTACGGTTTGTTTGCGGAGTCTATATCGATTGCCGAATTAGAAAAAATAGCACAAACAGGTATTTTCCCCCATCGATTCAAATCTTACACGAATCAATTATCAGAATCACAACGAGATTTGATTTTAGGGGCGTTAAAAGCAAAAATTCCGATTAATGTTGCGACTATGAGGAATTTACTTAATACTCAAATTGGTACGACAATTCTGGAAAAATTAACAACGGTAATACATCAACAAGACGATGGGGGAACACAAGCACTCAGAGAAAGTTTAATATTGAGCGCTAGGGAACCCAAAGGATTTTCGTTGCTCTGTGTTATTGCTGCTTATCGGAACAAAGATTTAGACATTGATTTATCTCAAGCATTTAAAGTATTCAAAAATTTAAATACAGCATTTTGGCAAACTCAACAGTTTATGAGTGCCATCGCACCTCAACTTGCGAGCAGAGAGACTCAACTTTCATTACCAATGGACGCGACTCAACCGTCTGAGGGTAAAGTTGAAGAACTCATATTAAACTTATTTGATCGAAAACGAAATCGAAATCTTCCCGTCGATATATATTATTCCAATGCTGCAAGTAGTGAAAAGCCAGTTATCGTATTTACTCACGGCTTGGGTTCAAAGCGTACCGAGTTACGTTACTTAGCTTCACATCTAGCATCTTATGGTTTTGTAGTGGCTGCTGTGGAACATCCTGGTAGTAACGAAGCCAATAGCAGCGCCGCAATTGAAGGTAAAACTAGACTTTTAGAACCGCAAGAGTTTTTGCAACGTCCTCAAGATATCAGTTTTGTTATAGATGAGTTAGAAAAGCTCAATAAAACATTAGATAATCCTCTAGAAGGTAAACTCGCAACCAATAAAGTGATGGTGGTGGGGTACTCATTTGGTGGTGGCACGGCTTTATTAACAGCCGGAGCGCGTTTACAACCACAAAGCATCAAGAGGCGCTGTAAAGAGAACTTAGCGAGTTTAAGCTTTGGAGAAGGTATCCAGCGCGTAGCCCAGGAGTTACCAGAAAAGAGCTATCAATTACGCGATAAAAGAGTAAAGAGTATAGTTGCTTTGAATCCCACGAGTTCTTTAATGTTTGGTGAAACAGGTTTGGAATCCGTAGAAGTTCCCACTCTGGTTTTAGCTAGCTCCGCCGATAAAACCACCCCCGCTTTAACCGAACAAATCATCGGCTTCCGCAAAATTCCATCTCCCAAATTGCTAGTTGGTGTAATTGGAGCTACCCATTTAAGCGTAAAAGATCCTAGCGTCACCATAAATCAGGAAGGAAAACTCAATACCCCTTTGACTGGTGGTGAAGTAATCGGCTCGCAAGCTGCTGATATTCGTAAATTTGTGAAAGCGATTGTTTTAGCCTTTGCTGCTCAAATGACTCCAGAAGCTAGTAAATATGAAGTTTTTCTGACACCAGATTACGCTCAATATGCTTCAACTGAAGAATTTCCATTTCGTTTAGTTAGAGAAATTCCTGCCGAGGCTGCAACTGTAATAGAAGAAATCAAAAGAAACGAGAGCGAACACTTATCTGTTATCACTTAGCCCGAAATTACTTCTACTTTTCAATTGCGAATTGGTATTACTTTCTCATATAAGATAAGTAATTTACTCAGGCTTTTTTGCCATATCTATACATAACAAATCAGTGTCAAGCCTGATTGACATTTTGTAATGATTTCATTAGAATTGTTTACATTAGTTCACAAAGTCTGAGCTTATATGACTTTGATGTACCTTAATTTGAAATTTTAAATATTTCTATTACTTGTAGACATTTGGTTTTCTTTAATAGACCTCGGATTGAGACCCGAGGTTTTTTTGTTTGTGCGATCGCTCAAAGTAAATTTGGATCTGGCATTCATCTCAACGTTTAGGAGCAAAGGAGGCGTTGAGATAAACGATCGCGATATTAATTCAGTGCTCCCTTGAAGCCAATGGGACCTTCACCAGCATAAGTCATGGTGCCTTGCAAACTTTTGCCGCCATCATCAGATTTGACGTTGAGTGCAACCACATTTTGGTTTTCGCGATAACCAACGATCCACATACCCCCGGGATGCCACGGAGCTTGGGAACCTCCCCACTGATTTTCAACCTTATAGTTGTTGCTGCCTGACAAAGTTGCTTTACAGCCAATGGCACCTTCGCCACTGTAAGTCATAGTACCATTCAAAGTCTCACCGCCGTCATTGGATTGGAGCTCGACAGCAACCACATTTTGGCGATCGCGAGAACCCAAAGCCCAGGTGCCGGCCTTATTCCAAGGAGCTTGAGAGCCTCCCCACTGATTCTCTACGGTATAGGCACCACCATCAGCCATAGTGCCCTTGAAGCCAATGGGGCCTTCCCCTGCATAAGTCATGGTGCCATTTAGGGTTTTGCCACCGTCATCAGATTTGATGTTGATTTCAACCACATTCTGGTTAGCACGGTAACCGAGTACCCAGTTACCACCTTCATGCCAAGGAGCTTGGG
>ERZ1740059.1340-NODE-1340-length-12411-cov-5.420848_pt1 | contig 12411 bp, 15 predicted proteins | sample MGYA00581744_ERZ1740059 | MGnify/ENA primary metagenome ERZ1740059 (study PRJEB43018, sample SAMN04849738) | marine metagenome | isolation source: floating plastic debris | place: Pacific Ocean | collected 2008-08-28 | study: EMG produced TPA metagenomics... | reverse complement strand
TAGCAGGCCGCGCTGCAGCAACCGAGATCCCTGTCCAACGTCGGCATGGGGCCGTCGCATACGATCGCAGCCATGCCAAGAAAAGCTTCCATGCACTATTTCATTTAGCGGTCGTTGCGATCCGTGCGACGAGCGATCGGAACCATTCATGTGCAGGGTCTTTCTGCCGACGCGGATGCCACAAAAGGTCGATAGCCCTCGTCCGCATCGAAGTCCTCGGGGTCCAGCATGTAGTAGGGCCGGGCCGCCTCCCTTAGCTCCACTGCTGACATGTCTTCAAGCCGGAAGGTGCGGTCAAGGCGGCTGTTCGGGTTGATGACCCGGATGAAGCGGGCCGTTGCCTCCTGTTCCCGCAGCCAGTCTAAGCCAGCCTTGCTCACCGCCACGCCGCGCTCGGCACTCTCTGAACGGCACGCCATGCTGAGGCAACCGGCCTCATCCCGGAGGACCCTGTGTGGGCTGCCACCCGGCTTAACCTTGCACTGCCTCGCTGTTGAGGCATCGAATAATGATTGTTCGCTCATTTTCGTCTCCGATGTGTTCGGAGCGCTGGCGAGCCGGATCGCGTCACGCGGACACACTAAATGCCGACTGCCAGCGCAACCGTGGTTGCGTTGATCTTGTCGGCGGGCTCTCGGCGCTTTGGGCGGAGCCGCTTACTTAGGCAGACGTGTTAACCCGCCTAAGCCGGTCTGCGGTGCAGACACGTGTGGTTTGTCACAACGGTTGATAGTTAGTCGGCGCTCAAGAGTCCCACGGCAAATGCGTCAGAGATCGTCGCTCCATTCTTCGTCAAGCGCTGCCCGCGGCGGCAGATGGCCATAGAAGGCTTGCCGATGAAGGTGAATGTTGATCCTCGCTGAATACATCTTGGGCATCGAGTCAATCGCAAACGCTTGCCCGGCGGCAGCACCTTCTATCAACTGCTCGCCCCAAATACCCAAGCCACCGGACCAATGTTGGCTACCAGTTACTCGTTTTGCCCCGACCTGAAACGAAATTGGATCATCTTGGTTGCGCGCGAAAACCGAGACGTTGTCTGTTGGGTAATCAATCCGGTTCTTCGGTTGGCTGCCGTATCCGTATGCACGGGGCTTCGTTGAGCCCCAGTCACCGTAGATGATCCTCGGGTGGTTGGTCGCCTGCCTGATCTGGGAATTCAGGTTGCGGTTGGAAAACCCGAGTTCTTCGATCCCATCGAACACTATAAAGTCGCTGGGGAACGTGGTGCAGCAAACAGCGAGCGGGATTTCCGCAGGTATCCCCGAAAAGAAGCTGGAAATGTATCCCGTCGCCAACGGGGCAACGTCCATCGCGCTCTCAACCAGACTAAAATCGAACACCACTGCTTAGTCTACGACCCCTTCATTGGTCAGCTCGGCTACCAAGCTGGGCATCCAAGTCGGAACACCCAGACCTACGCCCGGGGCCATGCTCATCCTCAATCAGAAGCTGCGATTATGTTCTCGTACCCACTTTATCTGTTCTCGGGCGCTCTCAATCGAGGCGTCCGCCATCAGGAGGCACGGGTTTGCGTTCGGAAAGGGAAGTAGCAGCGAGCGCCACACGTCCAAGTCAGCCGGTTTCTTGGCTAGTTGCGCCCACGCATCCTTTGCGTCGTTCGCCTTCTCTCCCGGCTGATAGTAGGTATCTACATCAATGAAGTAGGGCCTGCCGGAGTATGCGTCCTCAAATTTGTCGATTGCCCGCGAAAGCGGCGCAGTTGCCATCCACGGCGCGAGCAGAACAAGCGGGGTAAGATTGTCCTTCGCGCTCCCCGGTAGCTCTTTGAGCCCGCTCAGCTCGGCGCGGCGGATACACAGTGTGACTAGGAATTCGCTTAAATCCATTTCCCCCGCCTTTCACTCAGACCATCTGAAGTTTGATTTCCATCGCAGCCGTGGAGACACCAAAGTGGCGGGCAAGGTCCTCAATCACCTCAGGCGTCATCGGCCCTGAATATTCCGCCGTGGCCTCGGCAAGCTGCGCCGATGGGATTACGAGGTCAGATGCCAGCCGGTTCGCCTCATACTCGACGTTCGCAGGCTGCCCCGAGCGCAACAGGACATTCTCCTACCAGCCGCCTTCGGCCACGATAAGTTCGCGGTGAAGAAGGTAGTGCGCCAGCTCATGGGCAAGAGTGAAGCGCTGGCGGTGCTTCGCCTCGTGCCGGTTGATACGGATGACAAAGTCGCCGTCCTCCTGCCCAATCTAACTGGAGGTGACACGCGGCAGGGTGGAAAGGAGGACCTTGACACCTAGGCGCTTGGCAATGGCATCGAGTTTGACCGGATGCGTAGACAGATACTCGTCAATATCGGTCCGAACCTCGGGCGAGAGGTTCAGATACTCCCGAGAAGGTGACTTCACCTCCCAGTCGTTTGACGCCGTCATGTTGTGAGTATTTCCGTCCATGATTTCTCCCTCCTGTTTGATGAGGCTTCTCCGCCTTCAGTGTCCGTGTATTCACCCGAGTTTTCCGGGTCTGGCTCTGGCCCGCCGCCCTGCATCCGCATAGCGACGCGCTCAAGCACTTCATCGAGTTCGCCGCGCCTGACCATCTCTCTCAGTATCTTGTGGTCCAATTCGTCGTTCAGCAGGGCAGCTTGGAGTGCTTTCGGAAGCGCCTCCTGCACCTTCGCGTTTACATTTGGCTCCAGCTCAGCGGCCATTGTCTCGTTGATCTTATCGGCAGCCGCACCTTGGCGCCGTCCGCCGCTTCGTCTTTGATCTCGCGCAGGGTCTTGAGGGCGACCAGACCAATGACGAGTGCTCCGACCGTCACCGCAAGACCAACAGCTCCAAGGAATATTGTCACCACGGTCAGCAGTCGGTCGACGTAGTCTGCCCTCGTTGGGTCGATATGGGCAGCCTGCCCTTGGCCCGGGAGACCCCAGCCGAACCAGAAAACTATTGCGGCGACGGCGGCAAACCCGCCGATGATTGCCCCGAGTATCGCCGCGCCGATCTTGCCCAATGCTCACCTCCTGCCCACCAAATTAAGAACATTTAGCGAACAAACCAATCTCTAGACTACTCGATCCAAGTGCTCTGGTCGATAGAAAACCCTGAATCTCAAGGGCCTGCTAGGCAAAATCGCCTCGGCAAAACAAGTGGAAATGGCGATCCCGGGAGGACTCGAACCCCCAACATCCTGATTAGAAGTCAGGTGCTCTATCCAGTTGAGCTACGGGACCGCTAAAGGCCGGTGTAGCGCCTGCGGCCAGCAGAGCAAAGGGCAATTATCAGGTGGGCGCAAATGGATCCTCAGGATACGTCACACCTGCCAGGTAGAGCCCCTGAGGCGGGCAGACCGGACCGCAGGCAGCACGGTCACAGGCGTCAAGCGCGGTTTTGACATCTTCCGGCGCCCAAGATCCCGCCCCCACGCGCTCCAGCGTGCCAACGATCGACCGAACCTGATTGTGCAAAAAGGAACGGGCACGCAGATGAAACCACACCTCTGATCCGCTCTGGCCGGTGACTTCCTCGATCTCGATCGCATCCAGCGTCTTTACCGGGCTTTTTGCCTGGCACATCGTGGATCGGAACGTGGTGAAATCATGCCTCCCAATCAGATGCTGGGCGCCTTCGCGCATAGCCATGACAGTCAAAGGTTGCGCCAGCTGCCACACCTGACCCGCGTCATGGGTGGCCGGCGCGCGCCGCGTCAGAATGCGAAACAGATAGCGCCGCTCAACGGCCGAATATCTCGCGTGCCAATCCGCCTCCTCCACCCTGGCGCAATCCACTATCGCCACGGGGGCGGGCTTGAGGTGATTGTTCAATGCCTCTGAGAGCCGAAACGGATCCCACTCGCGGGACATGTCGCAATGGGCCACCTGACCTAAAGCGTGCACGCCTGCATCTGTGCGTCCCGCGGCGGCGATCGTGTGCTCGCGTGGCTCCAGCTTGGCCAACGCGGCCTCAATCGCGGCCTGCACGGATGCGTGCTCCTTTTGCCGTTGCCATCCGGCAAACGGCCCCCCATGATATTCGATTTTGAGTGCATAGCGTGGCATGGCAGCGCTGATAGCGGCGCAAACCCGGCGTCACAAGTCTGGCAAGAGCGCGCCTCGATGGCTATCTACGCTTGGACAGAGACGAAAGACATAAAGATTTGGTCATTTCAGACATTGCAGACGGGCTGACACGCGGTGTGGAAGGCGTCGGCGCCCGGATCAGCGGCGCACTTTTTGAACCCGTGATCCGGTTGGGCGTGACGGGGCTGTCACGCGCCGGCAAGACAGTGTTCATCACATCGCTCGTCGCCAATCTTATGGACCGGGGGCGGATGCCCGGGCTGCTGGCCGCGCGGGACGGGCGCGTGGATGCCGCGTTTTTGCAGCCGCAGCCCAACGACACATTGCCTCGGTTTGAGTATGAAACGCATCTGGGCGCGTTGACCGGGCCAGAGCCCCATTGGCCCGAGAGCACGCGGTCTGTGTCAGAGCTGCGCCTGTCACTGCGGGTCCGGCCATCGGGTTTGCTGAGCGGTCTGTCTGGTCCGCGCACGGTGCATCTGGACATTGTGGACTATCCAGGGGAATGGCTTTTGGATCTCGGACTGCTTGAGAAAAGCTATGCGTCTTGGAGCGAGGAAACGCTCAGACGCCTGGAGAACAGGCCTATCGGCACGGATTACATGACCCTTCTCGGCTCAACAGACGTTAAAGCGCCACTGGACGAGCCCGTTGCGCAAAATCTGGCGCGGACGTTCACGCAATATCTGCATGCCGCGCGCATCAAAGGGTTTTCAGATTGCACGCCGGGCCGGTTCCTCTTGCCCGGTGACCTTGAGGGGTCTCCCGTCCTGACTTTTGCGCCCTTGCCGAGCCAGGGGGCCTCGCCACGCAAATCGCTGGTCAAAGAAATGGAGCGACGATTTGAGGCCTACAAAGCGCGCGTGGTGCGGCCCTTTTTTCGCGATCACTTCGCGCGGATAGATCGGCAGATCGTTCTTGTTGATGTTCTGGGGGCCATTCACCGTGGCCCCGCAGCAGTGGAGGACTTGCGTCGCGCCATGGGGGACATCCTCGCGGCGTTTCGTCCTGGGCAAAACACGTTTCTCAGCCAGCTTTTGCGCGGTCGACGCGTGGATCGGATCCTTTTTGCCGCCACCAAGGCCGATCATCTGCATCACAACCAGCATGGCCGGTTGAGCGATATCATGAGCGCGCTTTTGACAGACGCGCGTCGTCGTGCAGACTTCGCAGGAGCACAGACCCAAGCACTGACCTTGGCCGCTCTGCGCGCCACCACCGAAGAGGTGCGCACGCACAAAGGCGAGACGCTCGATTGCGTGCGCGGCGTGCTTCTTGATGAAGCCGGAGGGCGCGGCAAGACAGCGGCCTTTTACCCAGGCGACCTGCCTGAAGATCCGATCCGCCTGTTGCAACCCGCTACCAGCGGCGCACCAGCCTGGCTTGATGGGGAGTATCAATCCATGCGCTTTGCGCCATCTGTGCTGTCGCTCAAACCCGGAGAAGGTCCACCCCATATCCGGCTGGACAGGGCCGCTCAGTTTCTGATCGGAGACCGCTTATGAGCAAAGGACCCGTCCTCATTGAAATAGAGGAAAGCGACAGCCTTCCCCGGCCTGATAGAGCCCCGCCTGTGCCCGATGAAGCGCTGCCGGAGGTGGCAGAGGGCCAAGCCATGCAACAGGTGACGGGGCTTTTGTCTCGGAAACCATCACGGCTTGCGCGCCTCTTCTGGGGAGTGGCGTTTGTCTTGGTCACGACGGTACTGTCCATTGCGGCCTGGGATTATGCAATGGCCCTGATCCTGCGGTTGCCGATGCTGGGATACGGTGTCACCGGATTGGGCGCTCTGCTGATTTTTTTGCTCCTCATCATGGCGTTGCGAGAGCTGTCGATGATCGCCCGGCTCAAACGCCTCGATGCACTGCAGACGAAGGCCACGGAAGCGCTTGAAAATCAGGATCTTAGCGCCGCTCGGCATGTTGTAACAGGGTTGAAACGTCTCTATCGCGGCCGAGCAGATATGCGGTGGGGGCAGGATCGGCTTTCAGATCAGGAAACCGACCAATTCGATGCCGATGCGCTGCTGGCTTTGGCAGAGCAAGAGCTGCTCGCCCCGCTTGACAAGGCCGCCGCCGCAGAAATCGAAGCGGCCGCGCGGCAGGTGGCCACCATCACTGCGCTTGTGCCGTTGGCCCTTGCTGACGTGATTGGGGCTCTGACCGCCAATCTGCGGATGATCCGCCGCATCGCGGTGATCTATGGCGGGCGGTCTGGCGTGTTGGGCAATTGGCGTTTGGCCCGCGCTGTGATGGCGCATCTGATCGCGACGGGCGCAGTGGCCGTCGGGGATGATCTTTTGGGATCGGTTGCCGGGGGCGGGCTCTTGTCGAAGGTCTCACGCAGGTTTGGTGAGGGTGTGGTGAATGGCGCGCTGACGGCCCGCGTCGGCGTGGCGGCGATAGAAGTCTGCCGACCAATGCCGTTCGTGTCGGTCAAAAGACCCTCTGTCACCGGATTGGTGCGGCGCGCGCTGACGGGCCTCTTTGGACCTCTGAAGGGACAACAACCCTAGCACATCAAAGGCGCGCTTGGCGCAAGGCTCTTGGAGTGGCCCCATAATTTCGACGGATCGCGCGTGTCAAAGCCGCCGGGCTATCGTAGCCGCAGCGCAAGGAAATCTCGGCCACCGAGAGCTGCGTGTCTTCGATTAACTTGCGCGCCGCAGACAAACGCAAATGACGATAAACCGCTCCAGGTGGCGCCCCCAACCTGCGCCGAAAATGCCGGTCCAAGGTGCGAGGCTGGCAGGAAAGCTGTCTTGCCAGATGTGTTAGCGGCAAGGGTCGCTCCACATGATCGCGCATCAAGCCCAGAGCCTGACGCACCAGAGGGTCCGCAATTTGATCAGAGGGCCCAACCGGAGGGTCACCCTGCAAAAACAGCCCCTCCACATCCATCCGAGCAGCAAGACCGAGATGATCGGCAATAAGGTCAAGCGTCAGATTCAGGGCGGACATGGCCCCGGCACAAGTCATGATCGGCCCATCGCGCATCACATGGGCACGGCTGGTTTCCACATTGAGAAACCGTTCTGTGAACGCATCCAGCAGGTCCCAGTGCACCGTGGCCCGCCGCCCATCGAGCAGCCCGGCAGACGCCAGCAGCCACGGCCCGGCATCAAACCCCACTGTCACATCGCAGCGTCGCGCCATCTGGCGAAGAAGACGACGGTTTGCGGGCGTGTCGTGGCCGTCATGGGCATAGCTTGCCATCACAAAAAGATAATCCAGCGATTCGACGTCACCTACGGGCGCACTGGCCACGATATCTATGCCACTTGAAGACTGCACGGTTTGACCATCGGCGCTGACGATCTGCCAATCAAACACCGCCCGTGCGCCGAGGGTATTGGCAGCGCGCAAGGGTTCGATACAGTTGGCCAGGCAAAGGTTGGAAAACCGATCGAAAAGCAAGATCGCAATGCGCACCGGACGCGCTGGGTGTTTTGTCCATTCTGGCATGATTTTTGACACTTACGGCAAATTTTAGAATCGCGCCAGAGCGGTAAAGTCTCGCAACGCAAAGCTTTGGGGAGGATGCCATGCCGCTCACCATGAACCGTGAGGTCTTTATCACCTGTGCCGTGACAGGGGGCGGGGCCACGCAAGATCGCAGCCCACATGTGCCGCGCAGCCCCAAAGACATCGCCGATAGCGCGATTGCCGCGGCCAAAGCCGGTGCTGCCGTCGTCCACTGCCACGTTCGCGATCCTGAGACGGGCGCCCCAAGCCGCGACCCAAAGATGTTCCGCGAAGTGACCGACCGGATCCGCGATTGTGAAACCGACGTTGTGCTGAACCTGACGGCTGGTATGGGCGGCGATGTCATATTCGGCTCGGCAGAGGCACCCCTACCGTTGTCCAACACAACCGATATGGCGGGCGCGACCGAGCGGGTGGAGCATGTTGCCGAATGCCTGCCCGAGATCTGCACCCTGGATTGCGGGACGATGAACTTTGCCGAGGCCGATTACGTCATGACCAACACGCCCGGCATGCTGACAGCCATGGGTGGCATGATGACAGAGCTTGGCGTGAAGCCAGAGATCGACGCCTTCGACACAGGCCATCTTTGGTATGCCAAGCAGCTTGTAGAAGACGGCGTGTTAGACAGCCCAGCGTTGGTTCAGCTCTGCATGGGCGTGCCATGGGGCGCCCCGGATGACCTCAACACGTTCATGGCGATGGTCAACAACGTGCCAAAGGACTGGACTTTCTCTGCCTTCGGATTGGGGCGCAACCAGATGCCTTACGTGGCGGCGGCGGTCTTGGCAGGGGGTCATGTGCGTGTAGGTCTTGAAGACAACCTGATGCTTGACCGGGGCGTGCTGGCCACCAATGACCAGCTGGTCGCCCGCGCAACAGAGATCATCGAACGCCTCGGCGCCAAGGTGATGGGCCCACAGCAGGTGCGCGACAAGCTGGGCCTGACAAAACGGGCGCCCGTGGGGTGACACATCGCGTCCTCATCACCGGAGGGGCTTCGGGGATCGGGCGACGCTTCGCGGAGCGTTTTGCCGAGACGGGCGCGCGCATTGCGGTCTGCGACGCTGACGCGCAAGCGGCGGAGGAGCTCTCCGTCGCCCATCCCGAGCTCCTGACCCGGACGACAGACGTCACCAACGAGGCGCAAATGCAGGCCTTCCTGGACGAAGTCGAGGCCGCCTGGGGCGGCGTTGACGTGGTCTGCGCAAATGCCGGCACGGGCGGGCCCGCCGGCCGAATCGAGGATATGTCCTACGCGGATTGGCAAGCCTGCGTCGCGGTCAACCTGCATGGCACATTTCTGACCTGCCGTTGGGCCGCGCGGGTGATGCGCGTGCAAGGCTCAGGCCTCATCCTGATCACCAGCTCCACGGCTGGGCTCTTCGGCTATCCGCTTCGCTCGCCCTATGCGACGGCAAAATGGGGGCTTGTTGGCCTTACAAAAACGCTGGCCATGGAACTCGGCACAGCGGGCGTGCGCGTCAACGCCATCGCACCCGGCGCAGTCGAAGGGGACCGGATGGAACGCGTTTTGGCCAATGAAAGCGCGGCAACAGGCCGCGACATCGAAGAGCTGCGGGCAAACTACGTGGAAAATGTCTCGTTGAAGTCTTGGGTCAGCGCGGATGATCTGGCCGACATGGCGCTTTTCCTCGCCTCACCGGCCGCATCGAAAATCTCAGGCCAGGTGATGGCCGTGGACGGGCATACAGAGGCGATCGTATGACCGCGCAGTCAAGGAGGGTCTCATGACCAAAACAGCAGCGATTGTTGGCGGCGGCGTGATTGGCGGCGGTTGGGCCGCGCGTCTGACACTGAATGGGTGGGACGTGAAGGTGTATGACCCGGATCCGGAAGCGGCACGCAAAATCAGCGAGGTCATGGACAACGCCCGCCGCGCCCTGCCCATGCTGGTGGATCACGACATGCCTGCCGAGGGCAATTTGCAGATCTGCTCGGCGCTGGAAGACGCAGCCACAGGCGCATCTCTGATCGTTGAGGCCGTGCCGGAGCGGGTCGATATCAAGCGCAAGGTCTATGCCCAGATAGAAGCGGTAAACACCGACGGCATCATCGCCTCCTCGACATCCGGCATCATGCCGACAGAATTGCAGGCAGAGATGGCAAACCCAGGACGGCTGATCGTGGGCCATCCGTTCAACCCAGTCTACCTGCTGCCGCTCGTTGAACTGGTGGCCGGTGAAAAAACCGATCCTGCGTGCATCGAGACGGCCAAAGAAATCTACTCCAGCCTCGGGATGTACCCCCTCCACTGCCGGGTGGAGATCGAAGGGTTCCTCAGCGACCGCCTGCAAGAAGCGCTCTGGCGCGAGGCGCTTTGGCTCTTACACGATGACGTGGCCACCGCCGAAGAAATCGACGCCGCCATTGCCTACGGTCCTGGTCTTCGCTGGGCGCAAATGGGCACGATGCAGACCTTCCATTTGGCAGGGGGCGAAGGCGGCATGCGGGCCATGTTGGCGATGTTCGGGCCCTGCCTGAAATGGCCATGGACCAAGCTGATGGATGTGCCCGAGCTGACGGATGATTTCGTCAACAAAGTGGGCGATCAGTGCGACGCGCAAGCGGGTGATTTGGGCCCGCGTGATCTGGAGCGCATTCGCGATGACAACCTCATTGGCATCATCCGCTCGCTTAAGGGCGGCAATTGGGGTGCCGGTGCCGTGGCTAATGCCCATCAGAAAACGCTCCTGAAGATCCCCGGTGCCGAGCAGCCGATGGTCACGCAGCGCCGCGTGGTGCCAGTCGACTGGACAGACATGAACGGCCACATGAATGAAGGTCGCTACGGGCAGCTCTTTTCGGATGCAGCAGAGGTCGTGATGGCCGCCGTAGGGGCTGATGATGACTATGTCGCCTCGGGCCTGAGCTATTTCACTGTCGACACTACGGTCAAATACCTCGCTGAAACTCACGCGGGCGAGCGGATCGAAGTGCACACGAAAGTCACGGTCGGCGAGGGCAAGAAACTGCGTTGTTTCCACGAAATGAAGCGCGCCTCGGACGGCGAGTTGATGGCCACATGTGACCAGTTCATGCTGCATGTCAGCCTCGAAACCCGCCGCACCTGCCCCCCTGCCGATCATGTCCGCGAGAAGGTCGAAGCCCTCGCCGCGGCGCATGCAGCGTAAGCAAAACAGAAAACGGTCCGCACAATGAAAACGCCGCTTTGCACTACGCTGGGAATTGAACTGCCGACCCTGCAGGCCGACATGATCGGAGATATCGAGGCCGGGCCGTTATGGGCGCGCCAGGATGTGGGACTGGTCCAGCGGGCGGAGCCTGCCGTAAGAATCGTAGCAACAATCGCCAATTAAGCGCGAGCCGCGCTTTCCCTTTTGGAGTAACAAGATGCATTTCGGACTGACAGAAGAACAGGAGATGATCGTCTCCACCGTGCGCAGCTTGGTGGAACATGAGATCTACCCACATGAGGCCGAGGTCGAGCGCACCGGCGAAGTGCCCCACGAGGTGGGCGAGGCGATCAAGCAAAAGACGCTCGATCTGGGCTTTTACGCCTGCAACTTCCCCGAAGAGGTGGGCGGTGCCGGCCTCAGCCATTTGGAGTTCGCTCTGGTCGAACGCGAGCTCGGTCGCGGGTCTATGGCGCTCACGCACTTCTTCGGGCGGCCTCAGAATATCCTGATGGCCTGCGAAGGGGAGCAAAAAGAGCGCTACCTCTTGCCCGCCATTCGCGGCGAACGGATGGACGCGCTGGCGATGACGGAACCCGATGCAGGCTCTGACGTGCGCGGCATGAAATGCACCGCCCGGCGCGATGGCGGCGATTGGGTGGTGAACGGCACCAAGCACTTCATCTCCGGCGCGGATCACGCGGATTTCATCATTGTCTTCATCGCGACCGGGGAGGATGACACGCCCAAAGGCCCCAAAAAGCGTATCACCACCTTCCTCGTCGATCGCGGCACGCCGGGCTTCACCATTCGCGAAGGCTACAAATCCGTGAGCCACCGCGGCTACAAGAACATGATCCTGGAATTTGACGATTGTCGCCTGCCGGATGCGCAGGTGCTGGGCGAGGTCGATGGCGGGTTTGAGGTCATGAACGAATGGCTTTACGCGACGCGGATCACCGTGGCCACCATGAGCGTAGGCCGTGCGCGGCGCTGTTTTGACATGGCGCTGAGCTACGCGGCCGAACGCAAGCAGTTCGGCCAACAGATTGGCAAGTTCCAGGGTATTAGTTTTCAGATCGCGGACATGATCACAGAGATTGACGCCGCTGATTGGCTGACACTCGCGTCTGCCTGGCGTCTGGATCAGGGCCTGCCTGCCAACCGTGAGATTGCCTCGGCCAAGGTCTACGCCTCAGAAATGCTCGCGCGAGTGACGGATGCGACACTGCAAATCTACGGCGGTATGGGCCTGATGGACGACTTCCCAATAGAGCGGTTTTGGCGCGACGCGCGGGTGGAGCGGATCTGGGACGGCACATCGGAAATCCAGCGCCACATCATCAGCCGCGATCTGTTGCGGCCGCTCGGCGCTTGATTAGGGGCTTGAGATTTCATGCCCCAGACAATGAAGCTGCCGTGGATATTTTTCGGCCAGAAGAAACACGGGGAGGCGCTGCACCCTCCCCGCGCGAAGCACATTGCTTCTCCTGGCGCGGTCATCGGCGTCCCCGCCTGTACCGCCATCCAAGCTTCTTCCATCTTGGTTAATAAACCCTTGCATCTTCTGGCGAAAAGTATCCCCGCCGGAGGCATTGAATCTTTAACCCCCGCGAACACCCATGCCTGACCTCTCCCGCCTTCTCCAACCCAAATCCATCGCCGTCATAGGCGGCGGGGCTTGGTGTGCCTCAGTGGTAGAGCAGTGTCGCAAGATGGGGTTCG
>ERZ1740059.1339-NODE-1339-length-12412-cov-9.790564_pt1 | contig 12412 bp, 7 predicted proteins | sample MGYA00581744_ERZ1740059 | MGnify/ENA primary metagenome ERZ1740059 (study PRJEB43018, sample SAMN04849738) | marine metagenome | isolation source: floating plastic debris | place: Pacific Ocean | collected 2008-08-28 | study: EMG produced TPA metagenomics... | reverse complement strand
GGAACTGTTTAGCATAGTTTGAGAGGTAAGCAATCATGTTGGTAATTGTATGCACGATGGATGTCTGTTATAGGTGGAAAATTTCATTACACCTATAAGGAAATTCGTATTACACATACATGTACATGCAGATGAAATGGTTTTAAATTGCAAATTTCCCCTTCAACATTACGTTTTGGAGCGAGAATAGGGTGAGGAAATGGCTCCCTTTCACCCAATTTTTAATGTTATCAATACAAGCTAATCTTCAACAATTACCATGCTTCAAATCTCGCTCCGATTTCCCATCATGGGTCGGCAGGTCTGTTGCAGGTAACTACCTATCTTATTCATATGAATATCGTTGGTTTATGAATACCAAGGATTAAGTTTACCAAAGTACCAAAAATAAACCTTTGTCACAAACGAAAACAAAAACTGTACGCTACATACGCTGCACCTTGAGCTTCTCTTGCTTACCTCGCTCCATACTGTGTGGTAAGTTCACAAGTCTTCAAGACAATCTGTTTGATGTTTTCACTTGCTATGATTAAAACAATTTAATTCACTTACCGCCTCTTATGGATAGGCTTGCAGGTGGGTTAGTCACCAAATACGTCATCTTATCTTTCAAATATTCAAAGACATCCATGTATGATCAATATGCAGTTCCCCGCTGTCTCTTTGAAGTATCCTCTGCACAAATGTACCAATTTCCTGGATGAAAACAATGCGACTATTATATCGAGAAGATGTTACCTTCCACTTGGGAGTTCTCAAAGGAATCTTGTAGAATCAATCAAATTTCCGAAGGTTTTCTTATGATTATGGCATTTTGTTCCCTACAGAATTGAATTACTCCGCAACGTGATTGTGAATTTAAGCTACACCAGTTTGACCTCACATCATTAAAAATCAAGCTATATATTTTGAAACAATAATTTAGAATTTCTTGACCTCACAGAGTTAAGCTTGTTCACTTACCTGTTCCCAGTCGTTATTTCCTTGATAGTACATCTGTTATCGTCATACCAAAACACATTATATAATATCAATATGGCAGCGATGACATATGACTTGGCATTGAAAAGTTGTGATTACCAGACACAGATGGCTGCTGACAGGATTTTAATTAACGGACACACAGGATTGTCATGCTGCCTGATGAATAATTTAGGACGCACACTTGCTCTTGAAAGATCACCACCTTCGTTCAAGTGGCTGTCATGATAAACAATTCCGTGTTAGCTGCAGTTACAAGTTTATCTTCAAAACAAACATGAGTGAAATTTTAACACATGAAATCTAACAAGAATATATTTATCAATAAGTTAGTGTGGTAGCGAGATTGATTTAAGATAACTATGATAGTAAGGTGACCCACGGAGTGTTGATATTGAGTATTGACTGACAATATTCTTGGTAGCCGAAATCAATAGTATTGTAATCTTTACTCCATATAAAGAAGTAGAGGATGACATGATTTGAAAATGATTTCACAAAATCTGATAGAGAAGCAAAAGTGAGAGCGGACAGCAACGGTAATACTGGCATCACATTGTCTGCCCCATACACTTAATACATTTTGGGAGGATTTCTGGTATAGGATCGGAGCATGGGGTGGAGAGATAAGGGGGCGGGTCAGCATATCGCTACTCATAAACAGCTGCCATTCAACGAGTTAAAATGGTATCTTATAAAAGAGTTTAATGGACCTCAGTAACATTGTCAGGTCTCGTTGGGATAACAAGGAAATTCCCCAAAAACTTCGGTTTTGGAAGTTGTAGGAGATTGGGTTGCCCCCATAAATGGCAATAAACACAAGATAGTGGAGTTGATGGCCGTTTTTAAAAAATTAATTTAATTATTTGAAAATACCCATGTAAAGGATTAAGGATTGGTGTACACTGATAACCAAAATACATCTTCAGTGACATTACGTGTTGATTTGTGAAAAGAATAGACTTAGCTAAACATATACGCAGAAGTTCAGTTGACCAGGTACCTCAAATTGCCTACATAATTATCACCACAGACTCTCTCTCATCACCAACATGTTTTATTCTTGATTACATATCAAGTTTCATCAACAAACATGAAATCAATAAAAGAGAGGAAGGGAAGGAAATGTAAATACTCTCTCATGCAAAAACAAAAATTTATGGGAATGTTGTTCTTCATGGAATGTTTGAGCACATGGTAAGAACATAATTCAGAGTTATCCCTTCTTGGTTATCAAATAGGACAACTCTAAACTACGATTCCAAATCAATACACGAATCAATATCGTGAACCATTTAGTTAAATGTTCAGATGATAGCCGGTCAGATCACACAGGTTTAGGTGGGACGAGATGGTAGCCTAGATTGTAAGTAATGTACCATCTCTGCCATACACCACTTTCATCACTACAAGGCATCAGCTGAGGCATCTGTTCCCCTTTGTGAGCCTCGATCACATTTGTAACTTGCTGCAGACATCTGACTTGACCATCTCCATATTTATACTTCAGAATACCAACCTGCTGGCCATACCAAGAGTCTATCTCAAATGTCCAGCCTAGAATAAAGAGAAATCAATGAGCTGAAAGCAAATGATTCTTGGATCCAAAATATCATTATGACAAAACCAATCAAAACTGAGGGGGTATTAGCATAATAATGTTTTTGAAAAATTTGATCAGCAATGGACTGGATGAGAATGAGGCAGTGACATATTTAGGGACGGGTCCCGTCCAAAGCTTATGGAATGGCCTGGATTTCCTGCCTTGCTTGCCATATTGATCATCATATACGGTTGAAGTTACACAAAATGTACCCATTTTGGGCAGTTTCTGCCTTGTTGCATGTACGTCTAATTTGGACCGAGAATTTAAAAAATATAGTAAAACCCAATAACGTGGTTCACGTGGTGCTGCCCCATCTTGTCCGAACTCACGCCGACTTGTCCCGTGTAAAAAATTGTCCCAAAATACTTACCAGCATGTGATACTGAATAGTAAAAACGTTTTGGTATTGCTGAATTATATAAATGTGTCAATATAGGATGAGTTTCAAGTATCATTCTATGTTGGAATTGGAAGTTTTCCCCAACATATCGCGTCAATGTTTTTGTCCCTACTTCTGGATGTTTTAAAGTGCACAAGATTAGAAGTGACAACCCTATCACCATTAAACAAGTTGTGCATAAGATAAAACAGGTTAAAAGTTGTGATACATATCAGATCAGTATATTTTTATTGACATCTCAGGAGTGTTAGCAGTTTGATCAGCAATTGGCCTAACATCAAAATATCTTTTTAAAACAATAGGGCATGTTCATGAGCATCCCACAACGCATTATTTGGAATTCCCAGACACACTCGGTCAATAATAGCATCTATGACTTTGACTAAGTATTTCTGGAAATTCCAGTGAGGGAATGTTGTTAACATGCCTATTTGATCAACAGCAAAGTTTTTATCCATCAGATCAGATTTGTGTACATGCATAAGACCATATCATAGACAATGTCTACGGACAATATTCTCAGAGTTATTTATCCAAACCCGTGAATAAACCTGCGGAATTAGCATGCAAACTACAAGAAGATGAAGATAAAATTTTACCATCGTGTTTATTGTGGATATACATCTCCACTACCTTATCTCCACTGTGATGCCATCGATCTTTAGTGCCAACTACATGTAAATTTGTATACAATGGAAGTTTACAAGTATCTGAAAGGCCTACTAGCAGAGGTGATAAAAGGAAAACACTAGCAGCCAAAGGCCAAGGTAGCAGGAAACTAGGGAAATGCTGAAATACAAATCATAGCAGCGTAATGAGATGTAAATGTTAAACAGTTGCAGAGCAGGTCAAGACAAATTAACTACCTATGAAACTCAACACATTAACACTGATTTTTAATTACAAATTCATGTCAAGGTCAAGACTTACCAGTTTCTTCACTCTCGCTGCCACACACGCCAAGCTTTAATAGAAAGTGTGATGTCACATGTACACACTTCCCAAAATGCATCAGCTGTCCTTTTTTGTTCACAGAAAACTCTTGGTCATCTTTAAGTCGGGAGTATGTATAACAGTCTCTTGTGGTCACCACATATCCATCTGGGTGAGCCTAAAAATTGAGATGATAACTCTTAGCTATTTGGTGATGTCATCAACAGGACCCAGAACAATGAGATAATATATTTGCCTTTTACCATTGTGAAGAAGTGGTTCAACATATTTTACGAAAGTCCATGTCCTCAAACAGTTAAATATAGTCAAATACTGGTAACTTTGGTTTCTGAAGCCATATCACCACTGAAGCAGGTTGTAGAATGATGACCTACCTCAAAACAAGCTTTAGAAGCATAGTTTTGTACTTCTCCTAATGCTGTCATGTCTTTAGTGGGCAGGTTCATCTCTGGTAGAACATTCTTCAAATACCACTCAAAAGATTTACAATGCAGTTTCTCCCTACAATAAAAAGCAACATCAATTTCTTAAGAAATTCATTTTTGCACAGAAAATTTATTTTAACTCTCAGCTATAAGCATAGTTAAACATATGCGGTCAGATGTCCGGCTATATTTTTTCTCAGGGTCTTATTTATATTTCTACTTCATATTCTCACTTATGGTGCTTTGGGGTTTAGGGGATTGGGTATTGGGTAGGACCTTTGGGTTATGGTTTTTAGCTGATAGTGTTTGGGACTTGTGGTGTTAGGCAATCTCGGTATTTTCATATTAACATCGAAGATTAACCCTGGAAAAATGGTCATGTGTCTTTTATAGAAATTCAAATAACCTCCATTTTGAGTTAATTAAATAGCTGGAAGAGGTATCTTCTCTTTCCATAGAAGGAGAATACTTTTTAGTCCAACTAGCTAACGGTTTACAAATTGCCTCAATAATGGACAAATTGTGGGATGGAAAATGACGAATCAAATTGGCTTGACCTCAGATTTAGGATCCTGACTGACTCCCAAGTGCCTCCTTGTCTGAATTCAGTCAAGACACAAACAAAATTATTTACAAAATGCTTCTTTTGCTCAATCCTGTCCGACTAAATTAATCGAGCTAGGTCTGTATCCCACAAAATAAAATATTTCTGATTTATCAGGAATTATGACAGTGATGCATGCAGATGATATAGTACATGTATTTTATATCTGCCCAACAATATGAACACAACAATAATATGAACACACGGCCACACATTCAAGTGCCAACTGTGGTTACATTGAGAATACAAGTGTCACCTCTTGCTGACCCTAGTATCTGGTTGGCATTAGGGCATGTTAATGAGTATCCGACCATGAAAATTCCAGCCACACTCAGTCAATGATAACATATATGATTTTGACTGTGTATTTGTGGTCTTTCCAGTGAAAAATTGCATTGTGGGAGTGTTGTTAAGTGTTAACATGCCCTATTGAGTTAAGCTTACCTAAGAGCTTTGTGTTTCCTTAGACTCTCCTTCTCTTTATCATTCAGCTCCACCCGTTTGAAATCGTAGACAAAATTAGAAGCATAGTAGTAATCTCGGCGATCATCCATCCAAGTCTCCACCACTCTGTATTATAATACATCATTCATCATACACACACACTATAAATCATACCAGCTGCATATCAATGTCGCTTATCGAAATCATTCATAAAGAAAAGGCTGTTCGTCCCCAAAACTTGTCCCAAACCCTAAATTCTAAAATCCCAACCCCAAAACTGCGAACCAGTACTGTAAATTAAGAACTGTCTTACTCCCGTCTACCAGCATGCTCATTCGATTCATTCATAAGGTACAATGTATATGATGCTCATTACTCTCTACGGAATAAGATATAAGGTATCTTGATGTGGAGACCTCAAGTTGAGAGCATGAAATATCAAGATCTGTTACAAAGACCGCTATAGGTCTAGAAACTCATAACTCCCAAACTATCTTCCCTGTGAATCTAGAGTGAACCTTGGGGATATAATTTGAATAGGATACCATGTTCTGACAGGATTATGTTTTAGTTACAATCCACTCCTGGAATATTGATACCAGGAAAAAAAATACCTGATACTGTTCTTGCCAATGATCTTTTCCTTATCCCCATCAAATGAGTACGAGAATGGTTTGAACACATGAGCTATTCTGCTACAGGGGTGGATAATCATTCGACCCCCACACATCCATGTTCTCAATGATAACTCTATGTTTTCTCCTCCCCATACGTTCAGACCTTCATCAAATCCACCTGTAACATTCAGAGGGCACAGTGGGTAATTCAGCGCCTCACATAATTTTGCTGCCATGGGCCTAGTTTAAGATCTAAAAGCTATCACAAAACCAAGCCACCGCATAGTTTTTCATTAAATTTTTCAGTCTGATTAGGTTGTGGTGAAAGTTGTATAAGAAACAATAGTCTTAGATTGGAGAATGCAAAAGTGTGCCGGATTAATTTGAGCAATACTTTTGTTACCATGGGGACACTGTCCGTGATAAATATAGCTTTATCAGGTCAGATTAAGAGGTAAAACAACGATTAGCATAACTGGTGAGTGGTGTCACATGCACATGAGGTCACAACTTGAACCGGAGATTATCCTCAAAATTTAAAGTAACATACCAGTGTGATAGTGTTTGCGCTACTTGAGGACATTAAAATTAATAAGATTGAACATAGGAGTCTCGGTTTAAGAAGATAGAGGGTGAATAATAAGCATACACTTTTAGCAAACACCCGGTGACAACGGCCACAAAAACATTCTCAAAGCAGCAGGCCAGCCTGTCCCAGCCTACAGTAGGCCAGCACGCGCACATCCAACATAAATTTCACTTGAATTAATCATTACAAGCCTGGGCCTTCTCGCTTCGGCCGGAGTACCATTCTTGTGATCAGTACGTCTCATTTGACAAAATAAGATCTTAAAATAAAGTTCAGCCTGAAAATATTAGTAGCCCAAAATAATAGCTAAATAGCTTTCCCTCGATATAATAACTAACAATTAGGCCTATGTGAGAAGTTCACAGTGGATATACATGCTGGAGTTGGAAAAGAAGAGTTCCGTAGCAGTAACCTTTACGTTGTTTGTAAATGCTAACATTTTTACCCGTAAAATATCGTATTGTGTGCTTCGTCGCCTGCTAGCATTGGCAATTGGTCTGAGAGCTGCACAATGCAACTCAACCTGGTTAACATATAAATAGTAGGTTTACATGCCAATTACCTAGGGGAGAAATCTGAAGACTGAAACGCTTACCAATGTGGTCGAAGAATTTTCTGCCTACAGCAAGTGAGCAGCCTACAAGTACAGGGTTAGGCCAGGGACTGGCTCTTTGTAATCTCCAGCTCGAGTAACGTTTGGGTACCTGGTTCCAGGCATATCTCATATCCCACATAAACACTCCACGCCACATATCATCATGGTCTTTTGAACCGCTACAAATAAAATTGAATTGAACAGTTATGCTTGTTTGGAAAAGTAGCAGCTTTGGGTTGAGACAAATTTTGATTCCCTTCTTTAAATCTAGTTTGTAATCAAATTGACAACAGCCGTGAGGATCAAGGTCACACAAAAGAAGTGAATCTATTTAAACAGTCAAAACAAACATTATTGGTTACCTCGAAAGTTGCAACTTGATCAAGATAACAATACAGCAGATGCTGTAGAAGGCCATCATTTTTTGTTTGGAGTACCTATATCTAGATCATACGACCACCCAACAAAAACAGACATACCTGGGTGGCCAAGTGATTTTGTTGACATCCAGTTCTTCAACAACAGGCTGTACTACGGTGTTAGGGTGATCCTGTATATACTTCAAAGTCGGCTCAGCCCATCCAGGCCCAAACTCTGTGTGGACATCTTGAAACATTAGTACCTCGCCTTTAGCGACAGCTGCACCTCTCATTCGTGCCCTGATCAGACCTTCACGTTTGTGATTGCGTAGTACCTTCACCTTAGATGGCAGCATCGCTACGTATTTATCCAGAGGCTCTTTTAGATTTTCGTTTTTACTATCATCATCGACGAGGATAATATCCACCAGTAGTTTTTGAGGCGTGTTGTTTATTGCAGTGTGTACGGCCCTGAGCAGCATGCTCAAGGCTTCGTTATATATAGGCATGATGATGCTGACTGTTGGTAATGTATCGAGATCATAATCCAGTTTGACACATTCGTCTGGGCGTAGGTCTGTTGGTGGTCGATCTAAGTCGATAGTCCTACTCAGTGACTCGTTGAGTTTATACGTGTCATCAGGAGTGTGGGGTACATTGTAGATCTCCCTCAGAACCTTTAACCTCTGCCTCCGATGATCTTCATTCTCATCGATCAGCTGGAACTTTGGCAAAGTCTCCACGGGTTTTTGCGGTTTGGATTCCACCACTATATTTGGCTTTTGAGTAGCTGGCGGCTTTTGTATAAGTTTTTCTGGTTGTTTTGGTTGAGTATTGTCCTTGTGTAGATTGTGCTCTAGATTAGTCACTTTTGGCGAGAAAGTTTTCCTCTCATCGTTCGCAGCGCTATCTGGAGATCCAAAAAAGCGTAGAGCAAATATAAAATACAGAACGGCAATGGCTAGCACCAGTTTTACAAAGTGTTTTCTACAAATCCTTATAAGTATCATAGTAATAGGCTTGTCCTTTCCATCCGTACAAGATGAGGGTAACATTTCACTGCACTGCCTGATGTAAACAATCCTCTAAAACCACCAACTCACTGCTCCTCTGCTTTACAAAGCCAAAATCCAACCGCACTCCACTCCCTACTTTTCATTCATTCTACTTCATGGCCATGTCACACTCTGAAGGAAATGACGAAGTGGCATTTATCCTCGATGAATAATAGCCTTGTTGAGTCTGTATAGATTTTTATGCATGAATAGAGCGGAGCGGTGTTATTGACATGTTGTGCCAAGAGTGCTTAGGCGTGGGATTAATGTATGCCACAGCTTAAAATTATGTTAGGTGCTTAGAGAGACTCAGTCTAAATTCTAAAGACAAAAACCGGCTTTTACATACCTATAATTTTCGTGACAAATTATCATAATTTAAGAGGCAACAGTCTCTTGTGCCACCTGTTCAACATGGTTTCATGACTCTCCTCGTAAAAGTGTGCTGAGAAATCCACGCCCTTCATACATAACATTCCCGTTGATATCTCATTATTAATTCTCCTGATAAAACTAGCCATAGTAATAATTTACAACTCAATCATTTCTGATAAAACTTTAATGGTGATAGCGAAGATCAAAATTGAATATTCGATTTTGAACTAGCGACCATGACATAGGCGCACTATAAATAATGCGTTTAAACTAATGATTCAAGTGTATATACCGTTTGGAGGTAAATGTGGCGAATTTACTACAAAATTAAAATTTACCATTACACAATACATGTCTGCAGTTATAAGTCCATTGAAGAACATTGCTTCATGCATACATTAATAACATATTTTGGAAAAAAAACATGTGCAGGAAATTTCTGTGTTGACGTTACATCTACTCTGCAGTAGCCAAAAAGCATAATTTTTCTCCCAGTGCTTAACTCGATTGGCCCTCAAAACAAGCTGAATTGATTAAAAGTTTTTACCATGAGCAGAAACAATGATAACCCCAACTTCAATTCATCATACAAAAACAAAAAAGGCATCTCATGCTTACATATCGCATCAAACAAACCCAAAAAAAGGCTGATGTCGTGCAGTACAATTAACATAAATTCAGAACACAACGATCATATATGCTATATCTACACCAGCTCAAGAATAACATCAGCATGTTATTTGATACGGCTAGGTAACAACTACTGAGGATGTTCGAGTTCAACACTTCTAAGTGCCATCAAAAGACCATTAATGCAACAATATGGAAACTCCCATTCTAATCGTGTAGTTATGTCCCCATTGGCCATGAACAGACAACCTCTGTATAAAATAATCAAGCCGTGGAAATGGACTCACCCTTGTAGTTGATTGAACCCATTAAAATATTAGAGGAATTGCCATGTAACAGACATGATCTATTATGATACAATTGTCTATCATTTCACAGATTTTATTAATTTATTTGTTTTCAATTTCATTTTGATATGTTGTTCTGTTCAGGGTATGTTGGTATACATAGCAGATGACTGCAGATACAAACAATCTTCACATAGGCATTATTTATACATGGACATGGATTGAAAAATTGCACACCATAAGCAGAAGATACAAGAAACAACAATTCGCTTGTGACAAAAATTTGAAAAATGGTTTAATACAACCCCTGATTGACATCATTGGTAAACCACCCTGTTCATAGCACCAGTAATGAATTGGCGCCCATCTCATTTTCATTGCACAAGCAATAATTCAATTAAAGCATCATTCTGAATAACTATATTATCCACCAAACCTCCTCAGACAAGCGTGAATGTAAGCCACCACATAAATACGGGCTGTATGAAACTAAGCGCTAAGAGAACGTATAATCTACGTTTATTCCCGGTGTTCTGGTAGTCTTCTGCATGTGGTAGTATCTGAACCTTTAATGTTCTTGTCTGTAATAAAAAAAGCAATAGCTTGTCTTACTTATCCCATTACTACAGGTCTCTTACTGTTTGATAAATACCCTAATAGGGAGTTGCGTGCTCATTGACCACGGCAAGATAACTCAATCAGTCCTGCACACACTGCCTTCCACCAATGAAATCAAGGTGATGTAGGGTAGGGGAAATAAAAGGTAAATACAAGTAAATTCAACTATTTGCTTCTGAAAAACTATCTTCTACCTCCATGAGAAAAGTACAGTCATTGAGTGGTTGCCCTGACATGCGATTCACAGCTATGCATTAACCAATCAGCAAATACTAAAAACTTTGCGATTCAGTCATTAAGTATGTAAAAATGCTTACCAAGAAGAAAACTAACACCATACTACAATATCCGAGTACGCAGTAATATGCTAGTTTGTTTATAAATACGCCACTCATTAGAGCCAACACCATCCTGTAAAATATAGTGGTGAAAAATTGCCACAAAACAGATTTCTGGTAGTACAAACTGTCATCATTTTGACACAACATCATGAGTGAAAAAGAGCCAATTCTAAAAATATGCAGTAGATGTGACTAAATAAGAATGTTTGTGGGATAAAAGGAACAAATCGATATGCTTTGTCCGTAGAAATCAACCATACTAAAATTGCTACTCACCCGAAATACTTGTATCCACAATATGCAGTCCAGTCTAAATAAGTGAGAGATGTTTGCACAGCTAGTATGTAGAGCGTAAACAGAATAACGAGAATCTCTAATAAAAGATAACCTACAGCTGAGCTCGTCTCCATTCCTATCGTCTCTGGAGTAAATCTACAAATCAGTGCATAACAACACACATTTATAATGATAATAGACTATGATAAGACAATTGGTATCATAGCTAAATATTGATATTTGAACATATTTTCTGTAGCTTTGTACAGGCCTATCATTATTAGACCACAAAATCTGAACCAAGTAGCAGCAGTCCGACACAAAAAGCACATACCAGAGAGGATATTTTAATCTCAGTCCTAGTTTGTTGTGGAAACAATAACAAAATAGCACAGCTTGCCAAGGCAAACTCAGAGAAAATGCTGTGTTAGAATTTGTATTGAGTATGCGTGTGTGAATGAAGCATATTGCCTTGTTGGATTACATGAATTGTTATGGTTATGAAACTAGATCAATCCTAGCAAATAATGATAACCAACGAAACCTTACAGGAACTCACCTGCCCTGTATGCCCAGAGCAATAGATGCGGCTAACACAAACGTCACAAATCCCATAGCTAAAACAAAGAAATAGAATTACCCACTATAGCAATTATTTTTCAGAGTGGAAGTTCTGCTACGAATGATGGTAATAATTATTATAAATGGCTCTATATTTAAGTACAGCTAGGCCAGGCCTAGAAGTTCTCGGCTTTTAGATAGAGGCATATCTATGCTTTTCACTAATTGGTTCGTGGGTTGGCTCTGCTAATCTTTTCTATCAATTGGTAGAATTATTATTATTATGGAACTATGGAATTATTATGGAACTCAAATAAACTTACTTGGAATATATAGATCTGGCGCATTGACATCATAACGAGGCGCTACTGGCTCATCTTGATTGAAGGTAACAGCCCAGTTCTGTAAACACAAGGACGTATAACAATAAACTGACGAGACACTTTAACAAAAAGCCGACCGACAAAAGGTCTTTCTATTAGTCATCACACGACCAATATTCAAGATTTCTGCATGAAGGATGGGCTTAGGATCTTAATAATGAAAAAATATCCTTCACTACGATTGTTTCAATAAATCCATGAAGATCGTACTATTTCCATACTTACAGTGTGCGAAAATGGGAATAAGAGTAATCCTAATTTCTTTCCTACATAAGTTGTATCAACAGCAAAATAATACTTGATCTTTGAAGC
>ERZ1740059.1338-NODE-1338-length-12418-cov-3.279948_pt1 | contig 12418 bp, 10 predicted proteins | sample MGYA00581744_ERZ1740059 | MGnify/ENA primary metagenome ERZ1740059 (study PRJEB43018, sample SAMN04849738) | marine metagenome | isolation source: floating plastic debris | place: Pacific Ocean | collected 2008-08-28 | study: EMG produced TPA metagenomics... | reverse complement strand
AACTTGGCATGTAGTATCAAAAACAGTACCTGAACCACAAGGATAGCAATATTCATGCCCCGCTTATCTTTCGAATAAATGGGGGTCTCATTGATAAAACGGCCCAAACGGAAACGGGAAAAATCTCCTTCCTCTGCCGATAGCTGCAGGTCTTTGACCTCATTGACGTAGTAAAGGTAGGCCCAGAAAATAGCCCATATCTCTTTGACATTGGCGGGTAGAAATTTCATACGTGGATTACGCGCTACTTCTTGATAAATGCGTCCGGCTTCCAGGTATTCGCTGGAGTGCATGGCGAGTAGAAAATGTAGTTCTTTGTACTTAAACCAATTGAAGCTCCCTTCTTTTTGTAAAACCAGGCACTTCTGCGCAATTTGATTTCCATCCTCATACCTTCCCAGTTGCGTGGTCGCTAATAATTGATAGTAATAGGCAATCTGTAAGGGAGTAGCCGCAGTATAGGATTTAGCCTCAAAGAAGGCGGCCATTTCCTGCCCGTAGGTGTAGACCGCTTCAAAATCGTTGATCATACTTTGCCGGATCAAGCGAATGAGATAATAATACAAATTGAGGCGATGCGCATCTTGTTCTTGGCAAATTGGTTGGAGTTCGGAGATGGCCTCATCAACAAACTGCAGTAGATGTTCTTTACTGCCCTTGCTGTTGACGTACTCAATCATAATATCCGTGTAATGTTGCTCTGCCAAATCCTCCCAACGACACAATTCAGCTGCCTCCTGATAAAGGGCTCGAAAGCGACGGTATTCCTTAGCATCTCCAAGTTGGGCCCCATAATGTAGGCGGAGCACCCGAGCTACATCTCGGGTGAGCTCGGAGAATTCATATTTTTCGGCATGACGCAAAATTCGTTGCGCTAATTCCAAGCAACTCTGGTAAGCATTTTTAGCCAGCAGAATATTCAGTGCAGCCCAATCCTTATAGGATTCGTAATAGGCGGTCTGCCGGTCAGTATAATTACTTTTCTTAGCGTCTACGAAAAAAACGGAGTTGAGCATTCTTTGCTTTAGCGCCGACTTCAATTTACGATAGTAGCTATTGCTTCCGGTCTGCTTGGGGTAGAAGTGCTCGGCAGCCTCTTGGTCGCTGTTGAATGCTCCCTCCTTTAAGAGATAGTAAAACTCGTTGATCTTTGAGTCATTTCGATTCCGTACATCAAGTACTTCTATTGATTTAGACTTATTGCGCGTCAATAGAAGGGCTAATTCTTTTAACGTATTCACAATTCAAAACTTTCGTATGCAATATGATTTATCGGGCTGACTCTAGAGAATCAGTTCTTTTTTGCATGTTGTTCAAAAGTATAAAGCGAGTTAAAACATCATGAAGGGACAAAGAACAAACTAGGACTCGCTATTTTTAAAAAAGTCCCCGCTCTGGTCAATTACCAAAGAAGGGACTTTATGAGAGGGGGGAAGAAATTAACTATCTCATAGCTCTCTTTCCGGGTATTAAACCCACAGTGGTCTTTTTTTCATATGATTTGAATACTACAAAGATAGTCTTGCTGTAAGGCGAAATCACGAACAAAACCATTCATACCGTTACAGTACAAATAAGTCCTTATACAACTCTAAATCAATTTAAAATACTGATAATCAATTTTTTACAAACAAAAAATAAAGACCAGAGAGCACCACAATTTAATACACTAATATCGTGTTGCAGTAGGTCCAGTCGTTTCAACAATAATAATCTTAGCAATTTGATCAGTGGTCTTTAGACCGCAGTTTTGTAAAGTTTTCATTTTCATGTGATTTATCCCGTTAAAATATTACAGCTCGAAGCTGCTTTATGAAGTCAATACCAAACCAGGGCTACCCGCATACGGATTACATCCGCGAGGTAGAATAAAACCAATACAATACCTTTCGTACCAGGTACTACATTAGATGTATGGTCAGTGTTGTTCAAGAAGCTCGTAAGCGAGCGTAAGGGATAGTGTTTGCATCTTGCTTTGCTTCACGTCCAGGCCAAATCAAATAGATCAAAGGCCCCTTATAGCGAAGACAAAGCCTCAAAAAGTAAGACTAAAACATAAAATGAAAATAGCTTCAGACAAGCCTGCCGAGAAAATGGGACAGGGCGTGCCAGAAGAAAGGTAGGTAGAATAGCTTTTGTGCGCTCTTTGCTTGGGTGTTACAAATATACGAAAAATTAATGTGTAAACAAGTAATCATCACACTATTTTCAAAAAAGCATGATTTCACACCAGTCCCTGCGCTGGTTCTTGATCGTACTATTTAACGTCAGGTTGGGGGTTAAAAATCTGATTTCTAGTCTTCTACCCTTAACGGTGGGATAGTAGCCAGTTATCAGTGGACAGTTGCCAGTGGACAGTAAGAATGCACTGACTACTGACTATTGATAACTGGCTACCAACTTACTAAAGTGCTCGTTATGATCACCTTATATCAATATGATGAATAGCTTACAACCAACCACATTATTTATAGAAGCGATTAGACAGAAACTGTATGGCATAGTGCCACTGTTGCTCAAATGGTAATATTTCGGTGATGAAGGTCCGTTGAGTGGCTGTCTCAAGTGGGAAGCTCTCTAGCCGTTTTAGGTGCTTTGCTGCTTTTCGTTGAACGGCTTCCCGATGAAAGGAATTCTTGGGAAGTTCCAACAATGCTTTGACAAAATAATAAGACCGTAGGGTATCCTGTGTAAAGAGGTGCCGCCGGGCGTACTGTTCCATAGCATCAATCTTATCGTAGGTATTGCCGTAGCGTCCCCTGGCGACCAAAAGAAGAATCTGGATAATGAGGATACTAACATTCACTCCGCGTTTATCACGCGAGAAAAGCGGGGTTTGATTAAGGAAACGTCCAAGTCGAAACTTCGTAAACTGAGCGTCATCCTGAGCAGCAGGCAGCTCGCCAATTTCTAGCAAAAAATGTAGATAGGCTTCTAGTACACGCCAATACTCCGTGATCTCGGCATTTTGACTACGGAAGCGTGAATGTCCCGTGACGCGTTTAAAAACCTGAAATGCTACCTCATACTGCTTGGTATGCAAGGCCAAAATCAAGTAGGTTACCTGAAATTTAAACCAGTTGTAAGCGCCCTCCTGTAGCAACTCCAATCCCCGACTCACAAAGGTCTCTACTTCGGTAAATCGTTGTAGCTGGAAATGGCACAAGAGCTTTTGGTAGTAGGCAATTTGTAAAGGAACACTGGCCACGTAAGGTTTAGCTTCAAAAAACGTAATTACCTGATCACAGTCCTCATCAGCGGTAGCATATTCCGAGCTGGCGGTGTGAATACCCATTTCCAGCAAGCCCGTGTAAAGGTGCAAGCTGTAAGAATCAAATCGGGCAGTGTACGGAGCGAGCGATTGATGAGAGCGACGCACCTCCTTAATCAACTCCTCCCGACCGGCTTTCTTACGTACATATTCGATGATAAAACGTGTATAGATATCCTCTGCCAGCGTTTCTGCCTGCACTATTTGCTGAAGCCGTCGGAAGAGTTCATCATACTCTTGATACTTTTGATAACCAGGAGCAACTGTGCCATAATGCAGGCGTAAGTTCCTCACAATATCATAAGCAATATCATTAAACTCATAACGCAAGGCTTGGCGCAAGGTCTGAGTGCTAAGGTCAATAGCGGCTTTACGAGCATTTTTTCCCAGCAAAATCTTTACCGCTGCCCAATTTTTGTGGACCTCAAAATAGGCCCGTTGTCGATTATTATAGGATGGTAGAGAAAGGTCTACCAGGAATAGTGAGCCAATTAGCCGGTCGGTCAAATCAGCCTTCAAACGGCGAAAAGTGCCAGACTTCGCCTTCTTGCCCGTCAGTGCAGGGGCAATTTCTCCATCTGCGGTACCTGCTTCGATCAACTTATACAGGTCGGCCAAGCGGTTATCCGTTTCTAACGGGAACCCTAGCTTGCGGATCGACCGCAATTTGACCTTAGTAATAATTCGAACTAGTTCACGGAGTACTTCCATATACCTACTGTATATCTCAAGAACAAGAGCTTAAGATAAACAAAAAGAAAAGGCTAGAAAGTTACGCTTATAGAATTGTTACCAGCTTTGTAAGACTGGAAATGAAGGTACGTCCTACCGGTAAAGTTTCATCAGCGACATAAACCTGACGCTCTTTTGTATCGATTTTTTCCAAATAGTTCAAATTAACTACATAGCTCTTGTGGATACGAACGAAATCATTTTCCGGTAGCTTAATTAAAAGTTGGCGCAAAGAGATTTTGCTGGCATATTTCTTGCCATCAATAAGTTTGAGATAACAATAATTGCCCTCTGCCTGGATGTAACATATCTCCTTAAACAAGACACGATGCAGAGTGTGCTGTTTGCGTACAAAAAGAAAAGATGTGTGAGTGTTGTTCGTCATATTCAATGTACTACCCATCCCCCAACAATGCTCTTGGAAGTGGAAAATCTGAGTAAAATACGGTAACAGACAGGAGTATTTGGACTTTGGGAAATCGGGCAATTAATGCGCCGTATACTTACCAGAAAAGTAGAGATTTTACGACGCTAAGTTCTTCCTTTGAATATGAGCTGCAATAAAGGTAATAAAAATGGTATAGAACGGTTCATTGCTTTATTTACGTACTAATACTCCAGACTTCTCTGGCTGGTACGGGAGCGATACATTCCAGTTGTTGTTCTTCCTCTTTCGGATCAAAAAACTGAAGTACTCGGGCGTGTAAGGCAATACAGTCTGTATCATCTGGTACCGTACTACCATATTTTTGGTCTCCTACAATCGGGCACCCCAGCGCAGCTAGTTGTACTCGAATCTGGTGAAACTTGCCACTGTGTGGGTGTACTTCCAGCAAGTATCGCCCTCCATCTCGTGCCATTAAACGATAGCTTAAACTCACCGGTGTACTACCTTTCTTTGCCACAGCAAAGACTACGCTACGCTTATTCTTTTGCTCCTTAATAAGGTGATGCTCAATGGTAGCCTGCTCCTGTGGTGGTGGAGCGGCGCAAACGGCCCAGTAGGTCTTATTCACTTGTCGTTGCGCAAATTGCTCGTTCAAGGCACGTAAACTACTCTTCTTCTTAGCTAAGAGTAATACGCCACTCACGGGCCGGTCAAGCCGGTGTACAATACCTAGATAGGAATTTTGCCGCCTGGTATGCTCCCGCAAATAACGAATGACCTGGTCCTGCACAATGGGGTAGTCGCAGACAGGCTCGACAGTTAAACTGGAAGGCTTATTAAGCGCCAGCCAATGAGAAGTTTCCTGCAAAATGGACCATTCGTATTTCATTCAAAGGGCTTTCACTGATCGTACTGAATAGGCCAATGGTGTAATTCATCCGCCAGCCATGCCGCAACGGCAGCCTGATCTTCCGCTGACCACACTTCCATTGTGGGGCGAGCATTGCCCACTATTAACGGCCAATTTGGGCGTAGGATAATGAGTTCGTACGCCTCTTTAGCATCTCGCCACCAGGGCGAAAGTTCGTTAGGCGATTGCAACGGCAGGATAAAGATTGGAATCTCTGGGTAGGCCCTACGTAACGTTTTAAAAATATTTTCCCACAATTGACGAGCCTGCTTCTCAGGTAATTGTTGATCTACTACTTCTTCTCCCAGAGCCAAAAGAAAAGCGTCTAGCCGTTGCTGTAGAATCCAGGACAATCGAAGCCCGGCTCCTTCAATGGTTTCTCCACGAATACCGGCGTTTACAACCTTGATGGCCTGATCTATTTGTTGCTGTAATCGCTCCTCGAGCTGGGCCGGATAAGCCTGCCCAGGGGGAATATCTTCACCAATAGTGCTGCTCCCCCCCAAACAGATGAGCTTCCAAGGGCGTAAAGGGGCAACGCCCTTATCAGATGTACCCTTTGGGGCTTCTTGCGGACCGCAACCAGCTGAAAAACCGATGATTAGAAGAGTAAGAAATAGAAATCGATTCATAAACTGCACCAAATGTAGCCAATAAGCCCATAGATCGGCTATTCAGATGGCATTAGTGGGCAAAAAATGGCATTTCACAAAACATTTTAATACATTCACCCATATAAAAAATGTCAGTATTTAAGACACTCACATAAATTGAGTACTGGCCACTACATACTATGAACAAGCACTGTCCCGGTTATATTTGACTGAGGTGATACAGGCGATACACCCATAAGCTTAGCTATCCAAAATCTACACTGTGTAACTTACACAGTTGTAGATCGTATAGAAACTTAGTGTAAGCACCCCATATCAATTTGTGTCATTTATTTTGGCATCATAGGTGCCTTACAAAATCGTGTAATTAAGTGCCAACACAACTACCAAATGGATAATCCCACAACGATTATCTTCGCCGAAGATAACCCACAAGACGTGCGGCTATTCAAATATGCTTTATCGCAATTAGATACGCCGATTCAACTTCTACACTTCGAAAATGGTCGCAATTTATTGGAGGCCATTCCTGATATCTACCCTGCCACTATTGCTTGTGCGTTAGTAGACCTCAACATGCCCTTTGTCAATGGTTTTGAGGTAATTAGTGCCTTACGTACTAATTCAGACTTTAAGCACACGCCAATTGTCGTATTCACCAATACCAATTCCAACGAAGAGCGCTCCCGTTGCTATGAACTGGGTGCCAACGCTTACGTTCCCAAGCCGTTGGAAATAGATGACTTGGTTAAGGTGGTCAACAGTATTTTTGACTTCTGGGTAAAGACCAATGTGAGAGTGATGTAGAACAAGTAGGAATTCGGAAGTTCGAGGTCGGAGATCGGAGATGGGAAATACTTCCGATTTCCCAATTTTAGTCTTTCTTCTCTGATTTCAAAAAAGTGATATTCCTCGTCAATCCGCTGTACTTTGTACGCTTGACGGCTGATTTTTTAAAAACTTTACGAAAGACCTCTTCGGTGAGTTCTTCCCAATCTTCTTTTTGCATCTGTAGCAAGTCTGGGTGGGGCTCAAAATTTGGATCATTGTGGGGCGTAGCGAAACGGTTCCAAGGGCAAACTTGCTGACATACGTCACAACCGAACATCCAGTTATCCATCTGACCAGAAAAACCAGTAGGGATCGACTCCCGTAATTCTATCGTGAGATAAGAAATACACTTTGTAGCGTCCAATTCATAACCGTCCTCGGCTATGGCTTCTGTAGGGCAAGCATCAATACAGCGTGTACAAGTACCACAATAATCTTTCATTGGAGCATCCGCAGGTAAATCCAGATCAGAAATTAGCTCTGCTAGAAAAAAATAAGAGCCTGCTCGAGGATGTATGAGTAAAGTGTGTTTACCCATCCAACCATTTCCTGCACGGCGAGCCCAATCGCGTTCCATTACGGGTGCGGAGTCTACAAAGACCCGGCCTTCAATCGCCCCGATCTCATCGTTTACAAACTGAAACAGTTGCTTCAATTTATCCTTAATAACAAAGTGGTAATCCTTGCCGTAAGCGTACTGGCTAATTTTCGGTGCGTTCGGGTCGGTCTGAGTAGCTGGATTGTGGTAATTGTAGAGTAGACTAATGACCGATTTTGCCCCTGGGACTAGCTTGCGGGGATCGACTCGTTTATCGAAATGATTAGCCATATAACTCATCTTCCCGTGCTGCCCGCGATTCAACCAATCTTCCAACCTTTGCGCCTCTTTTTCCATGAACGCCGCCCGTGCGACACCAACATAAGAAAAGCCTAGGCGGTAGGCCTCCTTTTGAATGCTCTCCTTAACTTGTTGCGGTGTCATTGACTAATATCTGGTCTATTCAGCACCTCCAAATTTAAATGAAAATAAATTTCCGGTCAGAGGGTAACATTCAGAAACAAAGATCGTATAAGAATATGGTTTAATACATGCTATATCTGTAGCATTAGGTCTCGGCATCTGGGGGGAAGTCTGGACCTTTCATTTTCAATAAGAAATAGGAAGTAAGAAACCTTTCTCACTTCCTATTTCTAACTTCCTACCTGCAACAAAGAGGGCTATTACATCTTGGTCACCTTCTGCACCAGCACTTCTTTGCGATCAAGGGTTTCCAATCGAAGTAGGTACAAGCCATTGCGGAGGCTACTCATATCGACAAAGATGCGGTTATCTTCCAGTCGTTCCTGCGAATGATAAACCAATCTTCCACTCAAATCATAGTTCTCCACATTCTATCGTCCTTTTAGTTTCAGGTGATTAGTGAGTATATCCTTAGTCGGGTTAGGGAAGATTTTCGTCGTTTCAAACAAGTCAATTCCACTACAATCTTCATCAATACCGTTATCTGCAATCTCATTGGCCTGTGGATAAATATTGTTGTTGGTATCATCACAATCCTCATTATTTGCTGAATACCCCTCAGGAAGATCACCACAAATCATAATGGCATCAGTAGCGTCGCCAAAGCCATCACCGTCTGCATCACGGTAGTAAGTCAACAGGGGTAGATCTTCATCAACCTCACCATTACAGTCGTTATCCAAATCATCGCAAACTTCTGGTGCACCGGGGTAGACAATATTTCTAGTATCATCACAATCTCCACTGGTTTGCTGCAACTCTGCTGCGAAATAAGCAGTTGACGCCGGGCGTTCGCAGCTGATGACCATATCTCCATTACCGTACCCATCGGCATCCGCATCGGTATACCAGGATTGCCCAGGATACTCATTGGCATCGGCATCATCGCAGTCCGTGTCTGGGGCTGTCAATTCTGAAATTAAGAAGCCCGCATCGGGGCGCTCACAGGCGACCACTACACCACTTACTGAACCAAATCCATCAGCATCCGCATCCAGATACCATTCTTGACCGGGAAATTCGTCGCCGTTATTATCATCACAGTCCGTATCCGTTGCGGTCAGTTCATCTGCTAGAAAGCCGTTCATCGGGCGCTCACAACTAATTTCGGTGCTACCATCGCCAAAATTATCACCGTCACGATCGAGGTACCACACCTGACCAGGAAATTCGTGTTCATCTCCATCATCACAGTCCGTATTATCTGCAACAAAACCAGCAGGAGCACTACATGCCAATTCGGTGACTGTAGCATCGCCAAAACCATCTTCGTCAGTATCAGCGTAAAACGTTAGTAAAACACCTTCATCGATATCGCCGTCACAATCGTTATCAATTCCATCACAGATTTCGGGGGCACCGGGATATACATCGCCTCTGGTATCGTCACAATCTTCGTAGCTGTAGAAACCATCTCCGTCTTCGTCCTTGTAGAAAAGATCACGGGCGAGATCAAAAGCCGCTAAGCCTAGGTCAATACCAATCAAGCGTCCCGGCACATCATCAACCGGAGGGTGAATGCCGCCCCAAATACGCGACAGACTACACTGATCAGAAGCATCACGGTAGGTCGCCCACTGCAAAGTAATATCCATACTAGGACCATCCTCAAATACCAGGAACTCATCTTCCGGAGCATAGAACTCGCCAACCCCACCCGGGAAGAAGTGATCACCCGTGAGGGCGGTCAACATTTCCGCTGCTGCACGTGAAAAAGTAGAGTGCCCAGAGATGTAGCCAGCAAAGTTTGGCGACACAAAAGTAGGGCGTTGGTAGGGCCACCAATTAGCCGCCAAAATCCAGTCTACACCCGCCTCTTGAATCGCAGGAATATCGATAAAGGCAGGCCCGCGCCAAGCCTTCAGTTTCACTTTGCCGATATGTTGGCCTTCATTTCCCGCTAGGGGATCATCCGCATCCACTAATTCTACGAAGCCATCAATCAATGGCAGACCAGCAGGATGATAACTTGGCAGCTCAGGAGAAGTACTCTGTCCCAGCTCTGCCATGCCACGTAGCGCTGATATGGGACGCAAGTAATCATACCAGCCCTTAATACCCCAGACGGTTACAGCAGCATCGTGCATTGCTCCACCTAAAGCCATATAGCATTTCACATCCCATTCCAACTCTCCCAGTTCTTCTCCTTCACCACCAAAGCGGCGTTCCATTAATGGGTGTTCATTGACATAGTTTAAGATGGTGAACCAGTGGCCTGGAGGCGTCTCAGAATCGGGGCCATCAGCCCAAAACTCTGCTAAAATGCGGGCATAATCGCCACGAGGTACCATTTGCGGTTCGTAAGGCATGCCCGTAACTGGGTTTAGGTCCCAACCTTCACCAATGTCACCTCCTTCCAGTAAATTGTAGAAACCCCGCAGTCCTTCAATGGTAGTGGGATAATCTTCTACCGCAATATTACCTATGCTGGCCGGAGAAATATCCCACATTACGCCATCATCAGGTGAAAGATGGGAAGACCAAGTTGATACCAAGGAGAACGTGTATTGATACTCCGCAGAGCCTCCCTCACCCGCCAAGTCTAGATATGGCGGTGGACCAGGATCATGGTAAACGTAGTATTGATCACCATCACGTTCGTAGATGAACAAGTCTTCTTCGCTTAAGGCAAATGGAACGACATTACCCCATTCCGGACTCAAAAAGGGAGGCGTAGCCCCAGGAATAGGGTTGCCACTCTGATCGACGAACAGTTCCAAGGTTAGCGGCTGCCAACGATTTAAATCTGTCAGATCGGGATTTCCAGAAAGTTCTACGATTAGTGGTTCATTTACCGGCTCGTAGTATTGGTTAGCATAATCAAACTGCTCATTCGAACCATCTTGACGTCCGAAGGCGATCAGCTCTTGAGCGATATAATTCCCCAAAGCGGCCGGAGGGCCAGTCTCATAATCAACCGAAGTGAAAGACGCATCATAACCCAAATTGGCAAAAAGCGTATTGAGACGATTAATGGTCAAAAATGCACTCGGAGAATTTGAAAAACGATGCACCAGAAGCCGGTAAGCGGCGTAACTTATAGCTTCTTCTCGAGCTTCCTCCACATCATCAGGTGCGGGGACAGAGGTAAATGGACAATTAAACCCTCCTACATTTTTACCCAAAAAGAAGGTTTCAGCCTCATCATCATAGGCTGCCCAAGCGTCGTACATGGCAATTGAGGAATGAAATAGGTTACGAGCGTGCACCGTTGGACGGGCAAAGTCATTTCGAATGGCTTCTAATAGCGCTTCATTCCAATCTCGTGCTACCGAATGCTGTGCTTGTACTGTTAGAGAAGGGATTACAAACAGTAGTATCGCACAAATGATCGTCAATTTTCTTTTCATGTTCTTCTGTTATTAGCCGTAAAGCTCTATATCCACCAAATTTAAGATCATAGAATCGCCGCAAATTTAGTTATTCCTATCTCGCTGGCGTTATTTTGCTGCGGTCAAACGTTAAACTATTACTAAATGCAAAAACTGCAATGGTAGCTTTTTTGTAAATAGTAATAACTTATAGACCTATTTTTGTCACGTAAATCAATCATATGCCAGCCAAAACTACCCCCAAGCTGCTCCTCATCGCGCTTTGTTTGTTCAGTTTCACAGCCTTTGCACAAGTAAGTGGCGCTGCTGATCCGAGTTTGAGTCAAGAAGCTATTTCTTCCTTTAGCTTTATTCGCCCTACTGGTCCTACCCTGGACAATCTAGCCGATTATGGAAAAATTAATCGTACAGAAGGCACTCCATTTCTTTATGAAGACTGGGCTCCGGGCCGCATTCGCTTTGAAGGGCAACCCAATTTCAGCGAAATCCTCGATGTACTCCCAGATTTGGAAAGTAACTTGCTTTACATTCGTCTTTCCAGTGGTTATATCGGAGAATTCCCTATGGAACGCCTAGACGCACTAGAGGTATACGGACCAGACCAGGACACGGTTGCTTTTGAAGTTCAAAATTTACAAGAACTATTTGGCGAAGGGGGCTACGGCCGCCACTTCTACCAAATTTTGCATCGTGGTAGCCGCTATATGGTATTTCATCATCCCATCAAATATCTGCGTCGGGAGGAATATGTAGAAAACTTGGGAATGGTACGCCGTCCCGACAAGTACATGGATCGCAGCGAGTATTTCATCTTTGACGGTACCAGAATGGTAGAGGTAAAGAATAGCTTACGCAGTATATCAAAGGCTTTCCCACGCAATGCAGCTACCATCAAACGCTTGATCCGCAGCCACGATCTTGACCTTAGTAATGACGAAGACTTAGGTCGCTTATTTGCTTTGCTGGAAGAACCGACTGGCAATCGATAACATAGGCACATTAGTTTCTATATACTGAAGGCCAACAGGTGCATGATTAGTACGAGCTATCCTAGATTTTGGTTACGACTAAAATCTGGGATAGCTAGTGATGTATATGCAAAGAAGACTTACCAGCTCATTCCTTGCGAACAGGACATTGCTGTATAGACATAAAAAAATGCCTGCCCTTTCCAGGGCAGACACATCAAAACATAACGAAAAACCAACTTTAAACAAGAATATCTTGATAGGCCATTCACATTCGACCTTATATTTCTTGCCTTATTAATTTCTAAACCGTATTTGGGCGAGAAATGTTGTCATCCCAAATGTTAAGAT
>ERZ1740059.1337-NODE-1337-length-12445-cov-12.358999_pt1 | contig 12445 bp, 9 predicted proteins | sample MGYA00581744_ERZ1740059 | MGnify/ENA primary metagenome ERZ1740059 (study PRJEB43018, sample SAMN04849738) | marine metagenome | isolation source: floating plastic debris | place: Pacific Ocean | collected 2008-08-28 | study: EMG produced TPA metagenomics... | reverse complement strand
ATGTGACAAAAAAAAAACAAAAAAAGACATAACAGCTATGCTATAAAAAGACATAAAAATTATATTGTTTGGAATATGTGTTTTAAAAGATTAGTCTTAAATGTTCGTAGCTTATCAGTGGCTCTCAACAAAAATGGTAAATTATTAAATTTAGTCGAAACCGCATGGTTGAGGCTATCTAGTGGAATTAACAACAGTTTTTGATCACGTTTAGGATATAGTAGCGTGAGAAAATTATTGCAGCAAAATCATTCATATTATATATCACCGAGTGCTTTCCAACGCGTTGGAAAGCTCTCGGTGCTAGGAAGACAAAATTTATCGCATTTTTTGCGTCGCGTCAAATGACGCAGCGTTATAGGCTATAATGTAATATGCATCCATAACCTTGTTTGGGCTGTATCTTCTGAGCCAATGCAAATAAAATTAAGATTCTTTCTTCTGTGCGCAGGTTATGACTTGGTAATCTAATTTTGAACGTAATCTGTTGCGTCTAGGTACGTAACAATGTATTGCAAAGGTGTTTTGAAGGAAACCTATTTTTGCCTATTTTTCAATGATTTGCTGTTTTTTTGAATTGCTGAAGATTGTGTTAGCCGCAATTCTAAGCCTGTTCATACTACGAAGCCATATTTGCGAGGCCTGAGGCTAATATCCCATGTGTTCCATCTAAACCCCCAACAACTATGCTCTGTCACTTTTTACTCCTAATTTCATGGATTTTTTGCTAAAAATGCGATAAAATTAATAGTCAAAAATGTCAAAGCAGGGCCATTGAGAAAGTTAATGGAGTGCATAGTGAATAGGCGGAATATGTCACAAATTGGGCTCCGTGGTTTTTAACTGGCTGCTAACCATCAATTCAACCACTCAAGCAATCCTTAACAGAAATTTTTTCGAAAAATTTGCAAAACTAAATATCCCTTGCGAATAATAAAAATTCTCAGCAACCCCGTACAGCTTGTGACTTGTGATGGCGCCCAATGTTGTTGATACAGTAAAGATCAACAGCTTTTCGGAATTACTTTTGGAAAGTATAAAATGGTCCATCAGTGAATTCTGTCAATGAGCCAAACTAAGCCATGATTTGAGCGCTTGTATAAGATGCCTGACACTGATTTTTTTCTGTTTGTTCCACATGTTATGATTGCCACATGTTCAACTCAAACTTTTGACCAGAGAACTCAAAGTCGATGGTAGAAAATATGGGATGAGAAGATCTTTAAGTGACATGGAGTACATGATAATTGTTATGACGTTTAAATTACGTGGACCAAGCTTGAAAGGAACATGTCCAGATGACTGCTTCACTCTGAGGGTAATTGATAGCGGTACATAAAACATAATTGACCAAATATTTTACAGTCTCCCACTTCAACGTTTTTTCGTTTAGCAATGATCGAACGTATATCATATGAAACAAACATTGAGGTAGACAAATGTACTGCATATTTTTAGCAATTATACCTGATCTTGTTTTTGTACCGATCATTGTAGGCCTACCTCAATGTTACACTATGTTACTAAATTCTACACAACTTGGAAAAAATCTTAATTGAATTCAGTCGGTATTATTGGTACAGGAAATTCATCTCCAAGTGCAAGATATCTATTTAATTTATGGTATGATACATCACAACTGTTTTTGTTCCGCTCGATACACATAAGTAAGCGGAAGTAGAATTTCAACCATGTAAATCCGCTATCTTTTTCAATCTTGCCACTAGCATTACTAACTTGGAAAATAATAAGCTGTTAAATTTGAATAGTTTATCAATGAAATTAACGCTAGTCCCATCACTTACTTTCGCAATAAAAATATTACACATCACATTAGTATTATTGCTTTTCTGTGTGATACATTTATCTGTCATTGGGTCCTCATGTATTTTATATTAAGGTGTAAGTTCAGCTGGCTCACAAATATTGCAATAAGTGATCAATTGCAAATATTACAGTATGAATTGATAAATGACAACCTTATTTAGCATCAAAATCGTAGCATATTTTGTAATAAATAATTTGCTGACTGACACAAATATCTATGATTACAATGGGGCATACCAAATATTACATAATCACACGTGTAATTTTAAATTAACAAATTTAACATGTTTTAGGACCCTGATTTAAAAATCGCTCTTCAACTCCCTGACAAATTTCTCATAGTTGTATTTTGGTGAAAAAACTTGAATGCAGACAGCTGCAGCATAACTACCTCAAGAAGGCTTTGTGTGTGAGGCCGCTAAAGGCTACAGATTGATCACAAAATGACATCCCAGTGGGCACAACTTTGTGTTGAACTGGTAGAAGAATAAAGTCTTTCTTACCGATTTTACGATGGATGCCAGTAATCTAGACATCCTGCAGATTTTTTGGTAATCAGATCACAGTTATAAATTCAAGCGCTATGTCATGTGTAAAAAGTACTTTCCCATCTTTTGAAACAGGGTATTCTAGCATTCAGACGAGAACCTCAATTGGTTGTTAGCATCAAGGGTGGTAAGCAGCTGTTTGTGGGCTCTCCTAATGACATTGTTCTTGAGCCTCTCTTATCCCGTGATGGTCTTTTGCTGGGATATAACAGCTGGGAAGGAATATACAGGTAAGCTGTAGAATAATGCTGAGTGGTATGTTATCTTGTGTACGAATGATTGTCACATAAAGACTCATCAAAAAATTCATCAATAGGTATCTGAGCGCTTAGCCGCCCCTATATCATACTTGCAAACCTTCCCGAGAAATGGGTATCTACAGACATTAAGCATTTTTCCCTACTCCACATTCATATTTTGCACATTTTCAGTACTTTAAATTTCAGTAGTTCACTTGATATTTTGGTATTAAATGTCCCGAGGGGCTTGGAAAGCCTGAAAATGATGATAGAGAGTGGAAATCCTTGGTTAAAATCACATATTCATGCAGCCTATATACTCATTTTTGCACGGGGTTGACAAACTTTCCTATTTGCAAATTAAAACGGCGTTCGCTTTAATGGTCCATGGCGACCACTCAGACAGTTTATCCAAACTTCACTACTATCTTCCAGGTAAATGCATGAACTATTTGTCCTTACTAAATGCCTGATGTGTCTTTGTAGTGTGGAATGGAGTTGCTGCCTTGAAGCTCCTTACTATAATATTCCTGGTCCAACACATTATGGCACAGGTACCAAATGCCCTTTGACGATGGCTAGTAATGACAAGAGGGCTCCTGGTGGCAATCCAACGTGCAGTACTCGCCTTATAACGAGAACTCCTCATTATACTGTAATCAGGTAAGTAGTGCTGCAGATAGTGTTTCTGCATGCACGGTTTAATATGCCAATTCCACACATTAAATAGCGTTACAAGTTGAACCAAGCCTAGCGTTCAAAATTCCACATAATTGATGGGCTGTCTCCACACGGGACAGTAGGGCAGAGAGCCTCATATAAAGTGGCTAAAATGATGTTCCACCGAAGGTATTTCCAATTTTTTTGATCTCGGGACATAAATCAGTGGCATTTAATCCATCGGTGTTTTGTCCTGGGCATTCAGACTGGATACCAATTTCTCCCCTCATATCATATGTTAGTATGATGTTCATTTTATAAGTCTTCTTCGAGAGGTTCAGCCCTGGAGGCAGCCCTGCCCTAAATCATGTTGAGCCTTTGGTGGTGTAGGGAAATTCTTGGGAAAATAAGGAAGCTAGAGTGATTGAAATATCAAGGGATATTTTGGGACATATTTAGGAGTCTATAGACATTTCCCCAGAAGCTATAGGATTATTCTGTGGATTCAGAGCAGATAAAACAGTTGTAGGATTTATGTGGAATCCACACAGACTCACAATATAAAGGTCTTTATGGGAAAGTGCTAAGGGGGTTTTTTCATTGTCAAATTTGGTAGGCAATGAAAGTACCAATGGGGCAGAGGCGTACTGTATCATAACCTGATATAGAGAACAATTTTAATTGGCCAAAAAAATTTTTGTGTGCCGAGTAATCAAAGTGTTCTCTGATATACTGTTCTCCCATTAGGTTTGTGTGTTCTCCTATTAAATAGCAGGTTGAGTGACATATAAAACTACTCCAAATTTTATCAACAATCATTATAGTTGTAGCATTGGTAGACTCTGTCTTGTTTTGGATTACAATGAACATGCTTACAGAGGCCTAATTCTTGGTCTAGCAAGCCCCAAACTGGTCTGTGGTCCGCATTGTTGAGGTTTTGATTGGTAGTAACCACAATAAAACCAAACCCAAACATTGTGGGCTGAAGAGCAGTCGAGTTTGGGTCAGGCACTTATTAAAGGGTGAGTGCTGCTGGGCGGGTAATCTATCCAAACATGGCTTGGTATTATAAGAGGTATGTTTACTTTGGAAACCAGGGCAGAAAAGCAACCACAGTGCTGTCTAAAGTAGAACAGAGAGAGCGTATATCAGAGAAAAACGAATTGATGGACGAAAACCAGAATTATAGCAAGCCACAGGTCTGAATGGGTTTGCAAAAAACCTAGTACAAGCTGTCACTGTATAAGGGTTAGTAAATACTTACTGACTGCAGCTGTATCTTAGGAGGATTGAGACAGTACAAGAAGAAACGGCTCATAGTAATAGACCATGAAGAGGACCAGAGTTTGTTTTCAATATTTGATTAAATAGTAAAGCAGCTTGTTTTTCTGGCAACAGTCCCTCTCAGCCATGATGCACAATATAAGTTGGTATTTATCTCTTTGTTCAGAAATGAACTGCTGTTTTAGTCAAATAAGAAGTCATTAGGGGCACAATTATTCTTCTTCCTTTCTTTCTTACCAGTTGTCGGCCAAATTTCTACTCTCCCGGTTATTCCGGTGATTAGCCTGAGGACATGATGAGTATAATGAGGGGCCCTTAGAAAACTTCACAAGAATCATGATCATTTGTTTTGTTTCTCAAGTTCCTGAAACTAGTTGGTCCACTGTTTTGTTTTATTCATGTAGTTGTCCATAGACTTAAGATGCAGGTAAATACTTGAGATAAGAGGCGAAAGATCTGCCATCAGAAGATAATTTTGAGACTATCACAGCTAGGAAAGAATGAGAAAGGACAATTTTTTTTAAAATTTAAGTTCTTAAAATTTTTATGAGAGATTTGAAACCGGGTATGAACAACCTCACTTATCCCTTTTTAGCACTGACTCCAACTAACACTTCAGGTAACTATTCACTGCGCTTCACCATGAAATTTGGTGAATTTTGATGTTTGCTTAGTTTTCAAAATGGCGAACACTTTTCATTTTGAAGGAGAACAGAAAGAGAGAGAACATTCTCTGACAAAAAATTAAGATTGCGCCTTTCGTCTGTGCGCTTTAGTACAGTACGCCTCTGCAATGGGGCCAACTAACCGAATTTTATATCATCATGACTTTTGATAAAACTAACTGAGCCCATGCCTTCAATCATCCTCGCTATGATGGTCAAGTTTGATAAAACTTGTTGCTTTAATTGCAATCACTGTAGAAAATTGAATTACTTTCAGCACCAGTCATCATAAATATTTGTAAGACTTTTTATAAATCTACCTGAGTAATAGAATTTCACACATGCTTTGTTTTTAAAGCAGAGCAAGTGCATAGATAGAGTACTTTGTGTATAGATACAGTGTACCCTGAAGCCTGTATCACAATGGTTTCATCATAACTGACAGCTTGAATAGTGGCAGCGCTGTAAGGGTGAATTGGACAGATAAATCTCAAATGACAACATTGGGCCTCTGATGTTTTATTGATGTGCATTGTTAATATCTTGTTTTTTTATGATGCAAGGGACGACGATCACTTACCTTTGAACATAACACAGGGAAAGCACAGATCATACTACTTTACATTGCGTGTACTTCAATATGCTTCCCAAGATAAAAAACATGTCGTGGCAGAAGGATCAGCATTCCAGATAGTCAAATACTATGACTCAAAAGGAGACAACCCTCCAAGTCCTGTCCTTAAGTATGATGTTACAGAAATATGAGATTTGCTGTTGCTAGTGGATCCTTAAAAACAGCTTAAGAAATATGTCCGTCTACAGGAAACTCTATGCTATGAAGTGATTCATGTGAGCCAAATTGCAAATTTTACAGGCAGTTTTGGCACTTAAACACATTCTTACACATGTAACACTAATTTTGTTGCCAGTTTTGAATAACATACATCCAATTATATATGCACGATGAGTGGCTGACTCATTTATTCACACTTAATGACATCTGGTTTCAGATGCATTGGATGCAACCCTCTTGTAAGACGACATAAGGATACAGTGGTGAAATATATTTTAGAGCCTGTAAACTGGGTAAGTTTTTGCATGCAAGGTAAGAAGAGTATTGTTTTTTCATCTAAACTAGAACTCAAAAAAGCACACATGAATGCTCTCATGGGAACATTCGTAGCCTTGTGCATCGCTGGTGTGACACCGTTCACAATAATTTGATATTCAATATCTGCTAATTATAAAAAATATTGATTATACTGCGGTATGAAAGCCCATTCGGTTGTCTGATGGGACTACTACTATTGTGTGTAGGACACTTCGAGATATGTAATGCAGTGGAGACGGACAGTCAAAACTTCTAGTACTTTGGTTGGTAGAAGAGATTATGCTTTCGATGATTATGACCCAACGTACATTGATTTTGATGAGTACAAAAGTGGAAGCAGTTCGACACCACCACTAAGGACACTTTCAAACCAGCAGACATCTGTGTACCTAGAACATGGAAAGTTTGACAACCGCGTCAAATGTGTTGGTGTAGAGTTTGTGTGTGAGTACTACTTTTTATTGAGCACATTTCTGGGCAGGTGTGCTCTAGCATGAGTTATGGGCTTCACCAAAGATCATCAAACTGAATCGCAATACAACGAATCTTAAAGCCTAGCAGCTGCTTCAGGATTAATATTGATCACTGCTCTCTCCTTTCAACAAATTTCTAAACAAATTTCACTCATATTAACCCTCAACTACCCTGTCTATTACCAAACGCAAGCACAAAAAGAAGGTGACCCAGCAGGGAAAGTCTGGGTCACCGGGAAACCAGGGAGTAAACCAATCTTGTAGGCCTATGGAGGAGAGCAGTCCTGCAAATGATGTGATTCAATCAGCAGGTCTGCTCTCAGTCACTGGTTGTGATCTATCCATGGGTATGGCTAAACAGCAACCAATTCAAGCTCAGCAATCTATGTCCTTCTGTCACAGTGAGGTTCCTATGAAGAACATCTGTATGACAAAGGGATAAAATCTCCGAATTTCTGTCAGTTTAAACATGGCAGTTCCTGTAACCTACATTTCAAAAATTAATATTCATTGATGAAGGACCTGATCTCCTCAGCACACAACTCATCATGTTTATAAGTTAAAAGGGGATGGACATTTTAAATCTCATAGCTGTAGCCATGCTATTGATGGTCACCATACTAATATAATAATGTTCACCGTATGCCGCAAAACTCTGATATAATACAGAATTGCACAGATAATTGCCAGATCTCTGATCCATCCAATTTGCTTTACTCGTGCTTGCAGTGAAAGATTTAAGAGCAAGTCAGACTCGCAGTCTTACTCATCTTAACACAACGTATGCCTGGAGAGCTCTGGATAGCTACTGCTTTGATCAACCAGTCAAGATAGACTCAGAGTGGTGTGACGATGTAAACTATAAACAAAATCAGATATGATATAACGATTTACTTGGTGAAGAGAATGTTTTTCTACACAAATAAGTGGGGGTTAACTGTCTTAAATCTTGCTCATACCTTTCATGCACCCGTAAGCCAGGCCATCACTCAGAGAAAACATGAATTCATCATGCCCTTAAACTCTACTAATATGTCAGCATGGTGGAAAATGGCGACAATGTGCATTGTAAGCTGTTACACAACCTTAAATGGTCTGCTCCCGATGACCTATTACCCGCCCTAACCGATGTGAAGCACCAATGCATCAAATTGGTATTAACATATGTTTGTATTACCATGTGGTTATCTGATCTATCTCTTGTTATTTATACAGTATACCCCAGATCCTCTAAGTCGGTTCCAGTACAGGCTCATTATTGCATTGTATACAACAACTGACTTCAGAATGCGCTGCTCTGGAACGTTCCAAGTTCATAGGAACTACCCACTAAAATTCACTTTCCTGATAGTAAATGAAAATGACACCAATGTAGGCAAGTTAATATCTAATATTTTTATTAGACAAAACAATAATGGTTTGTCAAGGATAGCCCGGCATAGGAAACTAAGGCAAGGTGATTGTGCATACCATAGACAAAACACACAGACTATACTGGCCTCTTAGAGCCTAAAAATAACTCCCATAAATAGCTGCATAACTAATGACGTTATGTCATCTCACTGGGGTAGAAAAGTTCATTGATGCATGCAGATCAATGATAAAAGCAGTAACATACAACATTTGAAGGGGATGAATTTGCTGTATTCACCCTTTTTATATGGTATTCTCGATTTTTATTGCAACTTACATTAACCATCACTCGTGTATGGTCATGCATTTTAGCATTTGGGACAGAATCAGCAAAATTTTGTGGAAAGCATCGGCGATTTACCAGAATAAGTTGGTAGAATTTCTGTCCGACACATTTTGTCAAGTTTTCATGTTATTGTAGTACATGTGCTTTCGTATTCATCAATAATGTTGAATGGGAGGTGAATTTGAAGTACCAGGGTTGATATTTTGTGATTGCAATGCAAAGATTTTTGCTTTGATGGGAAATTCTAAACATAATCATTCATAGCTATAACATAAGTGTTGTTGGTAATGGTAGATCAAGTAGTGTTGGGGGAACGTCTTTATGGAAGGTTGAGAAACTGTGTTTGAGCAGGAAATAAAGACAAAAATTGAGATTTGAGAGTGCTGAAATGAATTGTTGGTATAATCTCAGAGGCGAAGTTGAGAAGATAACAAATGGAATATACTTAGTGAAACTTGTTCTACACGACGTCTAACTGTTTTTCTTCAATAAATATTCATCCATCGACAAATCAATCCTCGAAACATAACAAAAGGGTTCCTTTTGACTATAATTTTGAAAAGTTGCACTGCTCAGGTGCCTGCTTCATGTTTTCCAAAACTTGTTTCATATCAGCAAGGGCTAATGACGGACATCAATGCTACAACCAAAATCTCCCAAAAAGGTTAAGCTGCCCGCTGAGGGATGAGTCTTTTAGCAGGGATGTTATTCATTGTACAAAATTATTAGTTTTATACACAAAACATGGGTCTTATTATTACTCCTTCTGGTTTTAAATCCCAGGAGACAGACGTTAAAAATAAAGTTGCAGAGGCTGATTCCTAAGTCCATACCTAAGTAATTTTGCCTTGCCATACTACGTTTTTACTGTCATAGTCTCTGTAAAATCCATATTTCAACCAAGTATTATGATGTAGCTTATTGCTCTTTTATCACATCCTCCTTAAAGGTATGTTGTCTAGGATATGCCAACATTTCAGACCAAACACGATGAGAAAAAATATGCGATATGATATACTTTTGAGCAGTGGATTTGTAAGGAATGAGCATGTAAATTATAACGTAGATGACTTGATACAATTATGGATCGATAGTTTGACTAATGTCTGCGCTAGAAATTTGATGTGAAAGTAGGATGGCAGGTTTTATCAGATCAAGGGAATTCCTGAAATATATTTTCTGAAATCAATAATAAAACACAATATGAAAACAGGAAGCAAATATCAAAGTTTTACATAATTCTTGGTTGCTGATGATTGATGTAAAGACAATGTCACCAAATAGAAAAGCAGGTTGATGATCTTCTCATCTGTACCAACTTGGTTAGCTACCACGATTTTCAAGAACGGTAGAGAGGTAGAGGAGCCAAAGCATTCTAAAATTAATTGCTCACACAGTGCTTTTTAACAGCAATCCGTTACACAGAGACCAGTCTAGTTTGTGTGTTTTGTCTATGGCGCATACGATCACACAGCAATCTTTTTGAAATCCTTATTAACTCAATCTTCACTCAATCAACCTCTTTTTCGACAGTTTGAGCTGTTCAGACATCAATCAGAAATAACATTTCTCAGTCTTGTAGCATGAATGGATTTACAAGGAATTGGTAGCACAAGCCAGCCTATTTTAGCAGCCTGAAAAGATGATACTAAGTTTGCCTTTTCCATTAAAGGGGAGAAAACTTTCAAAACAACTTGTCTTGATTTAATAGAAGCCTTCTCCTACTTCTAAAATATGTTGGTGAAAAGGCTCACAATGCCCCCAAAGTAAAGTTATGAGCCTTGAAAAAATCCCAATATGGCAGTTCCTGGTGGCTGCCATGTTCATCTTCACTTCCTGTCATGTGCAGAAGCTACTTCCTCTTCTATACAATGATGTAAAGCGCACACAATGTGAGCTTAATCATGCATGACCACAATAATTAGCCAATAATAGCACCTTTTGAAACCAAGCCAAACTGCTTATTTTGGACAGTTTGTTTTAGGAGGAATTGAGCATCACAAAACCTTCTGAGAGTAAAATGAGTATAATAGTTGAATAGAAGAGGGTTCAAATAATTTTAATTCATCATCAAAGGATATCATAACCAACTATATGATACTGTTGAGAGCACATGGAAATGTGCTTCAAAAGTTGCCTTCCCTTTAATTTCTAGAATCACCCTCAATTTCATATACTCTAGCTTTTATAGGCCGTCTACCATAACTTATTTTATTCATGTCTAATCCATAAAGTTAAACACAGTGTCTTAGATCAGCTGTGGCCATTATCCATGGATTTAGCAGCCTTGCTACATTTTCAGAGTTTGAAACACGGAAGTACGTGTGTGTAGAATATCAGTTCAGTTGAAATATAAATGCTTGCACAAAGTAATCATAAAACTGTAGCGTTATCCTTCTCTTTAGTATTTAGTATCTAGTATTTAGCCACCCACGAGTCGCGAAATTTCGGGGATGACACCCCTAAAAAGGGGACAACTCCAAATTTCAATTTTTAAAACTTGACAGATATTGTGAAACAGATAGTCTCTATAATAGACCCTGCTGAGTCCAATTCTGGCCTTATTTTAAGGCTAGGTCTACTCCTTCACTGTCATCTTGGCTCTTTTGGGCTTAAATTTTGAAAAATTCTCAAAAACTAGTGGGTCAAATTGTTGGCCAAATACGCCCCTGCTCTTTACGACTGTTTTGCAAATTCACATTATAAAACCATTAGATACACATTAATCATGAACTTGTTGTAAATTATGTGATGATGTTAATAAAACAATAAGTTTGTAGTTGATCTGACATCACAAGGCCTATGGAAGGCATGTGGTGTTTTCCCCATAGCGAGTCTTTCTCTGTAAGCGTAGCAGGATGGTGGAGTGGTCAGGATTCGTGGTGTTTATTCCAGAGGTCACATGTTTGAATCCTGATCACCCCCAATGCTGCCGATTGGAGTGAGCCCGCCATGCATAGACCCTAGTTTGAACCCCCTACCTAATACAGGGATGTGATAATTAGATTGTGTGATTATCTTGGCAAAAATGGAAGAATTAATGAAAATGGATAAACAATGTATTCTGTTTGCAGAACCTGTTGTTATATGGGAGTCTCACACACCAAGAGCTGTCGAATACCCTTGGAAATTCATATTAGGAGGGAAAAACATCAGTGATTACAACGGAGTGGGTTTTGTTGTGCATGACTCGGTAGGACATGAAGTTTTCAGGAGAATAATCGTAAAACTTGTAAGTATGCCCTGTACATTCATAACTTGTGAAGAAGTTCATATTGCCATAGTTTTTCTTCCACTGTCTTAACAATGTCCTCAGTTGCTTCTGTTAAATCCTGGTAATACCCTCAAGTCTCAAAGCAGACATCTTGTTCTGCCCCAATTTCCACAAGAGGCATTTTGTTTGACTTGGAACTAAATTTAAAGACTATTATTCAACATGTCTTATTATAGGTCTGAGAAAAATGTCCTCTGTGGCGTTCTAAGTCGGCTATTAATTGTTCAGATATTGAGGGCTCAGAAAATAATTTGGTTAACCCTACCCGATTAAATTTGTTTGAGATCCAATTCCTTCCAGGTATCGAGTATTATTTTAAGATTACACTGTAAAACTGATTTTCCAGCAATGCACACATCTTTGTTGTTATCAGTGATGTATTAAGAAATAAGTTTTCTCTTGAGCCGGAACTTCTTAAAAGGGACAAAAAGGGAAAGCGTCATGAAGTTTCCAAGGTTTTTGGTTCAAAATAAGACATTCAGCCAAGGGTAGATTGACAAAAGTAGGTAATGTATACCACCTGTTGTCACACTAAAGCCCCTTATTGATCATGGAGAAAAAAACCGGACAGGAAATACTGGCCAAACCGTATAAACTGAAGATGGGACTTGACCATAGATATTGAGGTTTCTAGATTGGCCATTGGGTTTCAGAATGTTTGTATC
>ERZ1740059.1334-NODE-1334-length-12459-cov-3.330700_pt1 | contig 12459 bp, 10 predicted proteins | sample MGYA00581744_ERZ1740059 | MGnify/ENA primary metagenome ERZ1740059 (study PRJEB43018, sample SAMN04849738) | marine metagenome | isolation source: floating plastic debris | place: Pacific Ocean | collected 2008-08-28 | study: EMG produced TPA metagenomics... | reverse complement strand
GAGACCGCGCGCCTCCGCCGGGTCGAGCTGTACGACACCGCGGGCCGACTGATCGCGACGTCGGTGCTTTCCCGCGACGGCCAGGTCGAAACGATCGAAGGCGGCGGCGATTGGCCTTGGCTGCCGACCCGGATCGAGATCACGCTCGGAGGCGTCGCGAGCGAGAGCGAGAGCGAGCCGGGGCCGCGCGCCGAAGCCGTCGTCTCGCTCTATGCCATGGAGAACCGAGGCAGCCGCCAGCGCGAGGTCGCCTTCGACTTCGACCGCCTGCTCCGCGCGTACAAGGTCAGCGAGGTTGTTGATCTCGATGAGCGCGATTCAGTCGAGCCGGCTTCTGATGTGCAGGCCGACAACGAGGCGTCCGGCGGATGAACGCAGGCGCACGCGGGGTCATCCGAAGACTGGTGTTGCTGATTCTGGCTGTGTTGGCCTGCTGCGCCGCGCCGGCTTTGGGCACAGGCCCGGTCGCCGGCGGTTGGGCCGAGAGTCCCGCCCGTGCGCACGGCTGGTTCGTCGCGCCGGTGTACGACCTGCGCGTCGATCCGACGGAGATCGGCGCCGGTCCGGGGGAACCCGTTCGGTGGGTGCTGGTGCATTTGCCGCCCCGGCGTGTGGGCGCCGCTCCCGGCGTGGACCCGGGCGCCGTGCGCGTGGTGATGAGTCTGTCGGGCAGGCCCGCCGCGCTCGCGGCGCACGGCAATCGCGTCTACATCCTCTCGCGTTCGGCCGACGCCGGCGGCGACGAGCAAGCCGGCTGGCGTGTCAGCGAGGTCTCGGCGTGGGCGGGGCCATCGTCTCGGCTGTGGGTGTACGAACCGGCCGGGCGAGCGCGCACGCTCCCGTCGCCCGGTGCCGGCGTGCTGTCCGGTTTCGCCGCCGACGCCCGTGGTCCCTGGATCATGCTCCGGGTGGAAGCCGACGCAACCGATGAAGCGCCGCTCGTCACGCTGCGAAGGCTCGCGCGCGGCGTCTGGCAGGACCTCACGCCACCAGCCGCGCTCACCGATCCCGCTCAAGCCACGCTCTTACCGTCGCCGACCGGCGTTGTGGTGGGAGAGTCCGACGGCGTCGGCGGCTTCATTGTCTATCAGCCAGAACCAGAACCCGAGTCCCGGCCCGAATCAACCGAACCCGTCATCACGTCCGATGCGGGCGCGCCGGCGCCCGAACGATCGCGGAGCCAGCTCGAACCCGGCGGCCGATCGCTGCTGGATGGCGGTGGGGGACTGCTCGACGGCGCGTCGTCGGGCGCCTCGAACGGTGTGTCACTGGACACCTCGGCGCCGATCAGCCTGCAGTGGTCGGCCACGCGGCTCAACGCTTCGGGCGTGATCGATCGCCGCGGCTCGGCCTGGTGGAACGGGCGCGCGCTCTCGTGGCTCGATGTCTCCGATGACGCGATCCGGGTTCTCCGCGCCTCGGCCGACACCGAAACGCCGCGTGATGTGGCCCGGCTCGAAGGCGCGACGTCCGACGCCGCGGCGGTTGCCGTCCCGGGCGCGACGCGGCTGATCGTCGCTTGGCCCGATCGCCTCGGCTCGGGCGATTGGGACGCGATGACCGAGCAGGAACGCGCGCGGGCCGCCTCACCGCGCGGCTACGCGATCGCCGAACTCTCGCTCGACACGGGCGCCACGCTCTTCGAAGGCGTGGCTTCGTCCGGCGCCCCGATTTCCGCGAGTGAGTTCCGGGCGCCGGCCGATCCCGGACGCCGTGCCGCGGCGACGCTGTTCGATCTAATGCCGGCAATGGCGGCCGCGGCGGGTGTGCTGGGTGTTGCGCCTTCTTCTCTGCTTTCGCCCGAGGCGTGGCTGACCGGCACGCACACCGTCTGGTCGCTGCCGTTGATGCTCGCAATGGGTTTCGCGATGGGTACGGCCGGCGAGGCGCTCTGGGGGTGGTCGCTGGGCAAACTGCTGTTCGGTTGCCGCGTCGTGTGCGCCACTCCCCGCTCGGTGGCGAGTTTGACCGAGGCCGCGGCCGCCGCGGCTCGAGCGAGCCGGTCAACCGAGCCCGCGATCGAGCGTTGGACCCGCACGCCTCTGGGCGGCATCGGCTTCCGCAAGGCCGCGGCCCGAAACGCGTTCAAGTGGATCATCCCGCCCGGCGCGACGCTGGCGTTCGTGGCGCCCGATTTCCGCCACCGAGGCGATGTGGCCGCGGGCGTGGTGGTGGTGCGACCGCTCCCGCCCGAACCGGGTGGAGCGCGGTCCGACTGACTCGGCCGTCGATCCGCGGTTGGGGTGAAGCCCGCCCCTTCGGGTGTCCGATAGCACGATGAGCACGTCCGCCCGCCCTCCGGCGGTGTCGTTGTGCGCGTGCGGAGGATGTCTGTGCCCGACGACGAGGCCAATCCGGACACCAACGAAGGCGCCAAGCCGGCCGATCAGAAGGCCGAGCAGAACGCGTCGGGCGACGCCGCCGAGCCGACCGGCCCGCTGGGTTGGTCGGCGGTCTGGCAGGCGCCGGCGTTGTTGTTCGCGGTCGCGCTGCTGGTCAGCGGTCTGTACGCCGCGGTCGCCTCGCGCCCCGCGCCGGACTTTGAGTCCATCATCCGCCGGGGCGAAGCGCTCGTGCAGCGCGAGCGCTACCAGGACGCGATCGATGAGCTCAACGAGACGTTCTTCCCGTTCTACGACGAGCCCATCGTCGCCGATTCGCAGCGGCAGCGGTACCACCTGGTCATCGCGCGATCCATCTACAACGCCCAGCGCCTCCTCGGCATCCGGGTTCAAGACAACGACCGCGCGGTGCTGCGTGAGTTTCTGGAAGCCGAGCGTTTGGAAGCGACGCTTCGGCCGCTCGATGTCTACGCGCTCGCCGAGACGCTGATCCGCCTCGACCAGACCGACCGAGCACTGCGCCGGGCCGAAGACCTGCCGATGGATCGCTCGGACCTGCGCCATCGTTTGCTCCGCCAGTTTGTCGAGCACGAGCTGAGCCGGCGCGAGCCGGGCTACGACATCGTGCTCGATCAGCTCGCCCGGCTGCTGGCCGAGCCCGAGTTGCCGCGAAATGAACGCATCTGGGCTGTTGAACAGCAGGCCGAGGTGAACCTGCGGCAGGGCTATCCGCGGCAGGTGGTGGACCGCATCCTCCGCGCGATGCCGCGGCTGACGGGCGCGGGCGAGGAGCGTGACCTGCTGCCGCTCTACGTCATGCTCGGGCAGGCCTACACCGAGATCGGGTTGTTGGACCAGGCATGGAAACGGCTCGATCGCGCGGCCGTGCTGGCCGACGGCGTCGGCCAGCACTGGGGACGCATCCAGTTCCTGATGGGCCGGATCGACGCGGACCTCGGCCGGGCAAGAGAAGCGCGCGATCGGCACGCCGACATCGTGCGGAACCACGGCCGGAGCGACGACCTGCTCCCCAACCTGCTCGCGCTGGCAGAGACGGAAGCCACGCTCGGGCGGACCGACGCATCGGTCGCGGCGTACGACCGCCTCGCCGATGAGCTGCCACGCAGCGAGCCGCACCCGATGGCAACGCGCGAGCAGGCGGCCGAGAGTCTGATGGACCGGTTCCGCGAGCGGTTCAGCTCGGGCCAAACGGCCGACGCCCGCCGCTTTGCGACCATTGCCGAGCGGCTTTGGGGGGTCGACGACGCGCCGCGTGACGTCTTGCTCGCGCTGGCCGAGTCGAACCGGCGTCTTGCCGACGAGGCGTTGCCTCCGCGGACCGAAGGCACGCCGCGGCTGACCGACGAAGAGCTCGACCCGGCGACGCGCGAGCAGATCAAGCCGCTGCTGATCGCGGCGGGCGCGTACTTCCGTGCGCACGCCGACCGGAGCGATGTGACCGACAACACCGCGTTCGGCGATTCGCTCTGGGCTTCGGCGCAGGCGTTCGACCGCGCGGGCCAGCAGCAAGACGCGATCGAGGCGTACCGCGTTTTTGCTGACGGCGCGGCCGACTCGCCGCGATGGGGCGAGGCCCGGTTCCGCCTCGCGCAGGCCTACCACGCCCGCGGCGAGCACACCCGCGCCGAAGGCCTGCTGCGCGATCTCATCGCGTCGGGCCTCGACCGTATCGGCGACAAAGGCGTGGGCATCTGGGCGGACCGCAGCTACGTGCCGCTCGCGCAGACGCTCTTGATGGACGACATCGACGTCAACGACGACGAAGCCGCCCGGCTGTTGGTCGCGGTCGTGGACGGTCGACGCGCCAGCCCGGACGCCGAGCAGTACCCCACGGCCCTGTTTGAGCTCGGCCGATACCACTACCAGCAAGACGACTTCCCCCGCGCGATCGAGCGGCTCGAAGAGTTCCGCGAGCGATTCCCCGATCACCCCGACGCGGGCCGCGTGCTGTTCTGGCTGGCGGATGCGTTCCGTCTGGAGTCCGACGCGATCGAGGAGACTCTCGCCGGCGCGCTCCCCGACAGCCAGCGCGAGCAGTTGGAGGATGCGCGGAGCGACCGCCTGGAGCGAGCGGGCGTGCTGTTCGATCAGGTCGTCGAGGTGCTCGGCGGCATGGACGCCCGTCGACGGACGGATCTGGAGAATGTCTACCTGCGCAATGCCCACTACTACCGGGGGGATTGCGCGTTCGATCTGGGGCGGTACGACGAGGCGATTCGGCACTACGACGCCGCTCGGCTCGCGTACCGGGGTGACCCTGCGGCGCTGGTCGCGATGGTGCAGATCGTGAATGCCCACGTGGCTCAGGGCAACACGGAGCGGGCGCGGACCGCCAACGAGCGGGCACGGCGTTTCTTCGAGCAGTTGCCGGACACGGTGTGGGACGATCCGACCCTGCCGATGGGGCGCGATGACTGGGAACGGTGGCTGGATTCAAGTTCTCGGCTCTACGCACTCGATAGGGCAGAGTAAGCGCAGATAGTGCGTCGATGATTCCCTGCATTGGGGGGTCGAGGCGACGCACGCCGCGGGCCGGAGGCCTGCGGAGCACCTTCAACGGCTCGGCCGATCGGCCGGGGCAGACGGGCGAGGTCAGGATGACCGGATCCCCATATCCGTCCGATCGCGACGGCGGGCCCAGCGGGCATGGCCTTGACCACGGCGCCCTGCCGCGACGCCTCGCCGACCTGCTCGATCGCCAACTCGGGCTCTATGGCCAACTCGACGGGCTGTCGCAGGCCCAGCGCGGGCTGATCGACGACGACGAGGCCGAGCAACTGCTCGATCTGCTTCGCCAGCGCGAGTTTCTGGTCGAGCAGATCCTGCGCGTGAACGCCGAACTCGATCCGCTGCTCGGCCATTGGGAACGCGATCGACTGACCGCCGGCGCCGCAACCCGGACGGAGATCGCGCGCCGAGTGGAATCGGTGCAGGCGTTGGCCGAGTCGGTGGCCAACCGCGACGACGCGGATCGACAGGCGCTGCAGCGCCGGCGCGATGCGGTGGCGGATCAACTCGGCTCGATCGGTCGCGGCCGGGGCGCGGTGCAGGCCTACGGCTCGGGCGCGCCGGCGGCCCGCTATCAGGATCGGGAGGGCTGATGGCGCCGGGATCGACCGAACTCGAAACGACTGCACCGATCGAGGTCCCCGCCGCGGCTGGACTGACGGCCGATGACTTGGCCGAGTTGATGCGCACGTTCAACGAGGTCACCTCGCAGCTCCACGCGACGCACGCGCAGCTGCAATCCGAGGTCTCGCGCCTGCAAGGCGAACTGCAAGAGGCGAACGAACAGATCCACCGCAGCAAGCGGCTCGCGGCGCTGGGCGAGATGGCCGCGGGCATCGCGCACGAGATCCGCAACCCGCTGGGCTCGATCGCCCTCGACGCCGAGATGCTGCGGGAAGACCTGACTGAGCGGCCCGAAGAGCGGCGATTGGCCGAGCGTATGGGCGAGTCGGTTCATCGGCTCAACGCCATCGTGACCGATGTGCTCTCGTTCGCGCGGGACATCGAGCCCCGCCTGGAAACCTGCGACGCGGGGGATCTCTTCGACCGCGCGGTCGAGGCCTGCTGGGCCGAGCTTTCGGGCGCGTGCGAGAGCCGTGGCGCCCAAGATCGGGTCCGGGTCGAGCGATGCCCCGACGCCGATGCGATCGCCCTGCAGGCGGACGCACTGCTCACGCATCAGGCCTTGGTCAATCTGATCCGCAACGCGGTCGAGGCGATGACCGAGGGATCGGACGGCTCCTACGACGGGCGCGAGCGCACGCCGGCGGCGGATCCGACGCTGCGTCTGGAAGCCGAGCATGTCGCCGACGGCGGGGTGCGACTGCGTGTGATCGATAACGGGCCCGGGGCGCCGAGGGAAGTGATCGACCGCATGTTCAACCCGTTCTTTACGACGCGGGCCTCGGGCACGGGGCTGGGCCTGGCGATCGTGCACCGCATCGCGGACGCGCACGGCGGCTCGGTTGAGGTGCGGACGGGGCTCGACGGCGGGGGTCGGGGCACGAGCGTGGAACTGAAGCTGCCGGCGGCGATGTCGGTCGGGGTGGAGTTGGACGGGGTTGCGGAGCGGGTGTTGGGCCGGAAGGAGTGCGCATGAGCACGGTGCTCGTGGTGGATGACAAGCAGGGGATGCGCGACAGCGTCGCGTCCACGTTGCAGCGTGCGGGGTTCGAGGTGATCGCCGCGGGCGACGGGGCCTCGGCGATCGAGATCGTCGCTCGGCGACGGCCCGACGCGGTGGTGACCGACCTCAAGATGCCGGGCATGACGGGCGTCGAGTTGCTCGAGAAGATCCGCGAGATCGACGAGGACCTGCCGGTTGTGATGATGACGGCGTTCGGCTCGATCGAGACGGCGGTGCACGCGATGCGGCTGGGGGCGTATGACTACATCACCAAGCCGTTCCACGGCGACGAACTCGTCATCGGCGTGAAGCGCGCGCTCTCGCACGGGCGCGTGGTGCGCGAGAACGCGGTGCTGCGGGCCTCGGTCGCGCAGTCCGAGCCGGTCTCGGCGGGCGCCGGGCTCGATCGGCTGATCGGCGCGTCCCCGGCGATGCGTCGCGTCAAGGAACAGGTCGTGGCGGTCGCGGGCTCGCAGAGCACGGTCTTGATCTGCGGCGAGAGCGGCTCGGGCAAGGAAGTCGTCGCCCGGTCGATCCATGAGTTGAGCGAGCGGGCGACGTCGCCGTACCTGGCGGTGAACTGCGCGGCCCTGAGCGAGTCGCTGCTCGAGAGCGAGCTGTTCGGGCACGAGAAGGGTTCGTTCACGGGCGCCGATCAACTCCGCAAGGGCCGCTTCGAACTGGCGGACTCGGGCACGCTGCTGCTCGATGAAGTCAGCGAGGTGCCGGCGTCGACGCAGGCGAAGCTGCTGCGGGTCTTGCAGGAGCATTCGTTCGAGCGTGTCGGTTCAAGCCGAACGATCGGCGTGGATGTGCGGGTGGTCGCGACGTCGAACCGGCAGTTGCCGCGGGCGGTGGCGTCGGGGCAGTTCCGCCAGGACCTGTTCTTCCGGCTGAACGTGGTGCCGATTCACTTGCCGGCGCTGCGGGACCGGATCGAGGACGTGCCGGCGCTGGCGGGTCACTTTGCGCGGGAGATCTGTCGGCGTGAAGGCCGGGGCGAAGCGGTGTTCGAGACCGAAGCGCTCGAGCTGCTGATGCAGTACCCGTGGCCGGGCAACGTGCGCGAGCTTCAGAACATCTGCGAGCGTGCGGTGGTGTTGTCGGCGCCTTCGAGCGAGGGCGGCGCGGTGACGATCCGCCGGGCGACGGTCGAGCCGTGGCTCGGGTCGTTGGCGGTGGGTGATGCCCGGCTGCTCGCGGCGGGCGCCGACGGCCGCGAAGTGGCTTCCGAGATCGAGTCCAACTCGCCCCATCCGATGCGCGACACCGAGCCGGTGGCGGCGTCCGCCTCAGCGCCCGACGCCGCGATCGGCCCGGAAGACGTGCGTCCGCTCGAGGAGTTGGAGCGCGAGGCGATCGTGCGGGCCCTGCGCACGTTCGACGGCCACCGCGTCAAAACGGCCGGGGCCTTGGGCATCGGGGTGCGCACTTTGGGGCTCAAGCTGAAGAAGTGGAAGGAAGAGAACCTCGTGGAGACCACACTTTGAGCGGTTGGTGGTCTGGCGCCCGGGTTGCTTTGGGTGCTGCTGCTGGTTGTTGCTGCTTGGTGATCTGTAGGAGACGGTGATGGTGAGTATCGCGGGCATCTCGGACAGCGGAGCGCTCCCGGCGCTGGCGACGTCGATGCGCTTCGCGGCTCAGCGGAACCGCCTGCTCGCGCACAACATCGCCAACCTGACCACGCCGGGCTTCCAGCCCAAGGACGCGGACCCGCGCGCGTTTCAGGCAACGCTGGCCGGGGCCGTGAACGAACGCCGGGCTCGCACGGGCGGGCTGCGCGGGAAGCTCGAGCTGCCCGAAACCTCGGAACTGCGGCGCGACGCCCGCGGGAACCTGCGGCTGGAGCCGCGGACGCCGAGCACGAACATTCTCGGCCAGGACCGGAACAACAGCGATCTGGAACGGTCGATGCAGTCGCTCGCGGAGAACACCGCGTTCTTCCGTGTAGCGGTCGATCTGATGCGGTTCGAGGGCGACCGTTTGAGCCGGGCGATCCGAGAGACGGCGTAAGGGAGTAGTGGGAGAGCATGTACGGCGCGCTCGACATCTCGACCAGCGGCTTGATCGCGCAGCGGACGCGGATGACCGTGATCTCCGCGAACCTGGCGAACCGGAACACGATTCTGGACACCGCCGGGAACGTGAACCCTTACAAGCGTCGGCATGCGATGTTTGCGCCGGGTGATCCGACGGCCAAATCCGGGGCCGCGCGAGAGTTGGGTGTGCACGTGCACACGAGCGATATCAACGAAGACGCGGTGCGTTTGCGGCACCAGCCGGGCAGCCCGTATGCATTCAAGGACGGGCCCAATGAGGGCTATGTGCCGGTGCCGGATATTGATCCCGTGGTCGAGCAGGTGAACGCGATGGAGGCGAGCCGGGCGTACGAGGCGAACATCGCTGCGGCGGATGCGACAAAAACGATGCTGGCACAGGCGTTGCGTCTATTGGCGTGACGAAACGAGCCGCGGGCCATGGAGGGCCCATTTCTGGCGCAGGCAGACAGGACGGACGGGCGCCACTCCCTTGTGTGGGTGTGGCCGGAACGAGATCGGACAGGTAGGCGCGGACGCCCACAGGGCGTGCGTGCGGAGACGGCGCGATGGGCGATCCGCTGGTACTAATCGGGGGCAGGGGCGGGCCCGGTCAGGTGGGCAAGAGCTCGCTGCCCTCGGTGCGCCCGGGCGCCACCCAGGCCAACGCCCCCGGCGCTCCTTCCTTTAAAGACGTCCTGCTCGACAACCTTGGCGAGGTCAACAAGCTGCAGGCCGACGCGACGCGCGCGATCGAGGACCTGCAAACGGGTCAGCGCGACGATGTGGAGGGCGTGCTGCTCGCAACGCAGAAGGCCGACATGGCCTTCCGCATGCTCCAGTCCGTGCGGAACAAGGTCGTGCAGGCGTACAACGAGCTGCGGGACGTCCGCGTCTGAGTGTGGGCCGATGGGCTCACGCGGGGGCTCGGCTGGTGACTTGAACAACTCGGTGTTGATGCAGCGCGCGAAAGCTGCGCGGCATGGCGGCGGAATCTGCGCGTGCCGCGCGTAGATTGCAGGCCGAGCGGCGCTTGCGCCGACAGACTTCCGGTGCGCCACAGTTCCGGCGCGCGCTGGCCGAGGGGCGCGGGAGGATCCCGCACGGAGCCCGGCGGGAGTCGATCGGCATGGGGTCTCTACAGAACATTTTGGTGCAGATCCGGGCGCAGCTCGGCAAGATGACGGCGAGCCAGCAGCTCCTGCTCGGGTCGCTGGCGGTCATCATGCTGATGGCGTTGTTTCTGTTAAGCCAGTACGCGGGGCAGCCTCAGAAAGTGGAGCTGATGCCCGCCGACGAGGGCGCGGCCAGTCTGGTGGCGCTGCAGCAGGCCGGCATCGAGGCGGAGAACCGGGGCGGGACGATCTTCGTGAGCGCGTCCGACCGCCGGGCGGCGCTGGCGCAGCTCGGGCAGCAGGGGATGCTGCCCAACGACACGACGATCCTCTTTGGGAATCTGCTTGAGAAGCAGAGCTGGCGGCACAGCCACAAGCAGAACGAGCAGCTGTTCCTCATCGCTTTGCAGAACGAACTCGGACGGACGATGTCGCTGTGGGACGGCATCCGCAGCGCGACCGTGCTGATCGACATGCCCGACCCGAACGGCGTGGGCAAGATCGTGCGCACGCCGACGGCCTCGGCCACGGTCTTCAGCAGCGACGGCGGGCCGCTGAATCAGAAGGAAGTCGATGCGATCGCGGGCTTCATCGCGGGCGCCCGCGCGGGCCTGGCGCCGGCAAGCGTCCGGGTCATCGACGGCAGCACGGGCCAGCAGCGTCGCCCGACCGAAGAGGGCTCGGCGATCGCGACGACGTACCTCGAGCACACGGCGACGGTGGAGCGCGAACTCCAGCGGAAGCTGTCGGACCTGCTGGCGTACATCCCGGGTGTGATCGTGGCGGTCACGGCGCAGGTCGATGTCACCCACGTCAACGAGCAGCGCAAAGAGCACCTCGCGCTCAACGAGGGCACCGTCTCACTCCCCGGTGAGGAGCGGCGGACCGAGGAGACGATGAGTGAGCAGTCCCGCGGCGCCGAGCCTGGCGTGCGGTCGAACGCGGCGGCGGATATCAACCGCGGCTCAGGCGGGACCGGCACGCAGACATCGCGCACGGACGAGGAGATTTCGTTTCAGAATGCGGTGGGGACGTCGGTCCGGCAGATCGTGGACCCGCGCGGGCACCCGACGCGGCTGGCGGCTTCGATCAATCTCGCGAAGGGGTCCGTCCGATCACTCGTGGATCGCCCGCTGGCGCCGGCGGCCGAGGGCGAGGAACCGCCCGTCGCGACCGATGAGCAAGTCGAAGCCCGATTCGCGGCTGAGCGTGCTCGGATTGTCGAAGCGATCCGCCCGCACCTGAACGCCCGGGACGCGCTGGGCGCCCAGACGGAGGGCGAGGTCGTGGTGTCGATGATCCCGATCGATGTGCCGGCGTTGGGGTCGCCGCAGCGCGCGGGCGTGCTGGGCGGATTCGGCGACGCGCTGGGCGGCGGGAACCTGATGGCGTCGGGCGGGCTGATCGATAAGGCCGTGCTGGGTGTGCTTTCGGTTGCGGCGCTGGGGATGATGGCGTTGATGGTGCGCAAGGCGGGCAAGCGGGTTGAGTTGCCCTCGGCGAGCGAGTTGGTGGGCTTGCCGCCGACGCTTGAGAGTGACGGCGACCTGGTAGGCGAAGCGGAGGAGACCGAGGCGGCGATGCAGGGCATCGAGGTCGGCGACGCCGCGGTGCGCACGAACAAGCTCCGCGAAGAGGTCGAGACGCTGGTGCAGCAGGACGCGCAGCAGGCCGCCAAGTTGCTGACGCGCTGGATGGCAGAAGACGGGTAAGCGAATGACGAGTCGGACTGATGCCGACTCCGGGAGTTTGTAAGCGACATGCCACGCAAGCCGAACGAGAAGCTGCCGGCGAATCCGTCGGAACTGGAAGGCCTGAGCAAGGCGGCGATTCTGCTGCTGGCGGTGGGCCAGGAGGGCGCGGCGGCGATCCTTCGGAACATGGAGGCCGAACAGGTCGAGGAGGTCACGCGCGAGCTGGCGAGCCTGGGCCGGGTGCCGGAGGAACATCAGAACGCGGTCATTGAGGAGTTCTACAACACCACGATCGCAACGAACTTTGCCAATGAGGGCAACCTGGACTTCGCGAAGGAACTGCTCCGAGGTTCGATGGATCCGTCGGTTGCGGACCGTGTGCTGGCGCAGATCCAGACACAGGTGCAGAAGACGCCGTTCTCGTTCTTGCAGCGTGCCGAGTCGGAGAACCTGCTGACGTTCATCCAAGACGAACACCCGCAAACGATCGCGCTGATCGTGTGCCACCTGTCGCACCACAAGGCATCGGAGATTCTGACCGGTTTGCCCGTGCAGAAGCAGATTGAGGTGATCAAGCGCATCGCGAACATGGAACAGACGAACCCCGAGGTGATCCGCGAGGTGGAGAAGGGGCTCGAAAGCCGGCTGAGCAACATGCTGATGCAGAGCATGGAGAAAGCGGGCGGCGTGCCGACGGTGTCGGAGATCCTCAACCTCGCGGACCGCGCGACCGAGAAAGCGATCTTGGAGGGGCTGGAGTCGGAAGACCCGGACCTGGTCGAGGAGATCCGCCGACTGATGTTCGTCTTCGAGGACGTGATGATGGTCAACGACAAGGGCATCCAGGCGGTGCTCAAGGAGATCGAGAACGACGAGCTTTCGGTGGCGCTCAAGACCGCGAGCGAGGAGTTGCAGGAGAAGATCCTGGGCAACATGTCTCAGCGTGCGGGCGAGATGGTGCGCGAGGACATGGAGTTCATGGGCCCGGTGCGGCTGTCGGACGTCGAGGCGGCGCAGCAGCGGATCGTGGACGTCGTGAGGCGTCTGGAAGAGTCGGGCGAGGTGATGCTCCAGGGCCGCGGCGGCGATGCGGAGATGGTGGTTTGATCGCGCCTT
>ERZ1740059.1333-NODE-1333-length-12460-cov-8.947199_pt1 | contig 12460 bp, 7 predicted proteins | sample MGYA00581744_ERZ1740059 | MGnify/ENA primary metagenome ERZ1740059 (study PRJEB43018, sample SAMN04849738) | marine metagenome | isolation source: floating plastic debris | place: Pacific Ocean | collected 2008-08-28 | study: EMG produced TPA metagenomics... | reverse complement strand
GCACATATTCAGGGAAAATTGACTCCCTTGTTTCGCCCAAAAACTGGGCGTTTCATCGGAAACCAGCAGACAGCCTTATGATTGAGACTTACAAACGGTTAAATCCACTTGACGGAAGTTTGCCCAAAATAGACCTTCTCACACCTTTTTCTTGAAGATACTCACTCCATCAGTCATCTACATGTAAGTCGACTTGTTTTGAGATCAACTAGACTCCCTAACGTGATGATTTAACAACATTACTCCGCAGTTAAACCCGTACAGTGCTCACTGCTACCAACAATTTTGGTCAAAGGTACAATGGTCCAGAGTACCAGTAATTATTGGTCGGAATTAGTATACAATACATATTTTGACATCTTGTGGAGCTACCTGTTCATTTTTTCAAGGTGAACAGGTGGCCAACAGGTAGCTCATTTTGCTACCTGTTCGGTGAATGACTGGCGACAATCCCACTTACACCACAGCTAAAGAATTATTTTTTATGAATGAATATGGTCAATGTTACAGAGAAGTTTGGTAATTTAACCCTTGTTACCCTTTATATTGTCAGCCACAGGAATTTGGATTTCACTACTTCGGCAACCAACTTTCCCATTTGGCAATGTAAGGTACATTCCCATCATCGTGAGTGAAACTTCCTGCGATGAAGGGTATGCAGTTGCACCTTAAAATACATACTGTCAGAATTAGGTCATGGGTCAACTTTCTCTGTCATTTTGTAGTAATTTGTATTTGGTGGAATACAACGGTGTTCTTGATTCACAAGGTTATTTCAGTATGATTTTTAATTCACTTCTCATATCCACATACACCACCCCGGACCGGTCAAACGGTATAGCTAGCTCTCATCAAGGAGTTCACTCTCATCGAAAAACGTTTTACATAAAAGCTTTTATTCTTTCTCTTTTCTTTACAATATTAAAACATAGTAAATACTCCTCTAAACTGATTGCACGGACTTTTAAAAAACACGAACATAAATGAGACACGTAATAATATAAATTTAAATAAATACCATACTCCTTGATGGCAAAAAACGCAACAGGTTCAAAACAAAACCACAAAAATCATTCGTGTATAGAGAGCTAAGATGAAAATGAAAAACACTTACGTTTGTATGTACAATAGTTTTGTCTAACAGAAAATCGGTAAAACAATTCAACTTAGTAAAAATAACACTGTCTTTCTCCACAGTGCATGACCAAAAGAAACAAAAATATCATGCAAAAAATACATGGGATTGAAGAACAGAAGGTTCCCGAATTGTAACTTGCAAAATGCAAAAAAAAGGTTGGGTTTGGAAGGCCTTGAAAATAGACTGGATCATCCAAACACTACAGCAAATGAAAATTTAACAATCCAGACACATTCCAAGTAATCAATCATCTTGAGAAAAAAAAGTGTGGTAATTCTCCCGAGGCAGAAACGTTTTCAATAGCGGCTATCTACTCATTTCTCAATTTCACATACACATAAGTGTCTTCCAAAGAAAAAAACCTCAAAAAATTTCAATAAGACTTATAACAATTTCAAATATCTATGGCAAAATCAGTAGGAATTCCAAAAAAAATCAGTATAATGTCACAGATTTCTGCAAGATTGTTCTGGGTGCAGAGCAAATTGTAGGTTTAGGGAAACTCTGACTGTAAATATAATTTTTCTGTCAGTGTGCAATCTGTTTGCACGCTGTACGGGTCTATAGTTAATCTGTCACGGTCCGACTCGTCTTGATAAGTTCATCAAAGAACTAAATACTGTGTTCAAGGAGTTATCACACCACCTTGCAGTGAGGAAGCCATGAGATTGGATAAGAGTGGAGTGTGGAAAGGCCAAATATTTATTTAACATAGACTGAACCCCTCGGGTGAGGCAAGTAGGGTAGTATGCCATCCTCTATGGTCAAGGTGGGGTAAATTTAGGAAAAACACATCTCGTAGTGGTACACCGCGACTGAAAACTGCGTACCATTACAGAGTACTCCCTCTACTGCAATCCGCAATCCTAGTGTCACTGAGAAGAGTTGGGTATATTTTGAAGCCAGTTAGCGACTGTACTGGCAGAGTCAGCTTTAGGTAGCGAGTCCAGAGAGGCTTGAGTGAGATTACTTTGACTGGACATGGCCGGGGAGCTGGGGTTCTGAGGTGAGCTGTATGTGGGGATTTGGGGTTGCTGTGGTGTGGCAGCAGATACTGCTTGAGCCTGATGAGGCTGCTGCTGCTGTTGCTGTGCTATACTGACTGAAGTTTGCAGAGCTGCCGCAGCAGCGACTGCCTGCTGATGTGCTATCTGCGGAGCCTGGATACCATTGTACGGATTAGTCATGTACGAGGCACCAGTGGTGGCAACAGCAGCATGGGGGAGATAATCCCAAAACGAGTATTGTTGATAGGCACCTAAAGTGGTGGGTGGGGTGGAGGTGACAGGGGGCATTATCCCATAACCTGACCAGTCAGGCGTCTCCTGCTTCACCCCAGAACCAGGCTGTGGGGGCATCTGTAACATGAGGCCAGGGTGTAATCCGTTGCCGTTCATGCCTTGATGTTGCATCATACTAGCCATCGACTGTTGGTATATGGATTGCTGCATGTTGATGCTTTGCTGTATCACAGCAGCTAAATCTTTATCGTGATGCGTGCCGTCCAGAACTTCACGTTTTATATTGTTACCGCCCATTTGCTGCTGTGACGACTGGCCTGGCATATTGTTGACACTGTTTTGGTGTGCTTCGGATTGTTCATTATGCATGTGCTGCATCGGGTTACCATTCATGAAATGGTTCATCTGCTGTTGGTTTTGAGGCATCTGTGACTGCATTTGCTGACTCTGGTGTGGCGGCATTTGTCCGCCGCTGCCGAGCTGTGACAGCATTTGCTGCTGTGATTGGTGTGCTTGAAGATTCGTTTGCTGAGGTGCCGCGGTCGCTGCCATGTTGTTGGGTGTAGGTTGCTGGGGATTAGTGCCGTTATTAGCCTGATTGGTTTGCTTTGGTTGAGATGCGGCGGAATCCTTTTTTGGCCTGCCTCGAGGCTTTTTAGGTTTAGCTGGAGCCTTTTTCTGTGGCTGTGCTGCAGCTTGCTGTGTAGTGTTTCCCCCAGGTTGTGGCTGTTGAGAAGGTTGTGAACCGTTTGGTACAGGGCCGCCTTCGGTTGGTTCAGCTTTAACCTCTTTTTTAGCTTTCTGCGGAGCAGTAACAAGTTTGAAATCAGGAAAAGTCACAGTAGATCTATCAATACCTTCTATGGACCCGTGAGCTCTAATGTGATCTCGAACTCGCTTCAATGCTTGGTAGAAAGGTACTTTGTCGACAGCACGGGGCAGCTGAGTACACCTGGCGCTGGATGATGGGTTTACAAACACAACCTTGAAAAAAAACATAGACTATGACAGGTGAAATATATCAGAGAAAGATGCTGATCAATATCCACACATGAAATGGCAGCAGCAGATTTTGATGCAAATCTCAACCCAAATCTATGAGCAATATCGTCTCCATGAATAACACAATTCCACAGTCCCCAGCACAAACAATTGGCTGAGACAGCATCAAGTAATAAAAATATCCTTTTGTTGCGACAGCCAAAAATGATTATATGTTATAACTATTACCATCAACATAAAAGTATGGTTTATGCATCCAGGAATAAAAACATGCTCAAGGTTTGTTCTAGTTCGAGCGCTCCAACGGTCCTGTACACATAGTCAACCCCGTGTGTAGGACATAGCGCCACTGAAGCACCGCACGTGCGACTGTTGATGCCTTGAAACTAGGTTTAGTCAAGATTTCTGAGGAATATTGCTGGTTTTATTGATTCGCTTTTTAATTCCGTACTTACTGTATCTGGACAGCCGGGAAAAGGTTCAGGTTGCAGACCAAAGTAGAAGTTCTTATGACCACAGAACACTTCATATATGCCTTTGCCATTAAACAAGGCTATTTTCGGTAAATACTTGAGCATCTTAGTTTTTAGAATCTCGCCACCCTCTGCTATTTCTTTCCTGTAAAAACATCGTAACCAACATACTTTCAGTGAAACTCTGGTTGACATGGCATACCTACTTAGCGAGCCACATACAATAACAACACACCCACAGTTGCATACATAATGTCCAAATACTACTTGCAGCAAATTTATAACTCCATGCCACATGTATACAAAGCCCATTTTGTCCCAGCGCTTTAAATCATGTCTTTTCAATCAGGGCGCTCATATCTTTGTTTTATTAGCTATATTTTATGTGCTCAGATTATCAGATGAAATTGCGGCTATACAATATTGCTGTGGTTGTGACACTATGTTAATGAGAAGTTGAAAACTTAGTGCCACAACTCTATCCAATGTGGAGTTTGAGCACTTAGATTACATAAGTGTGGAGACGAGCATGTGGAGAGCTCTCACCTGGTTAGATCTGCGCTGCCCCTGGTTGTCCTGGCTACAATATTGGTGAACCCGATACCATAGTTGAGAAGTTCAGCATCTTGCATAGCATTCATTGCTTCAGGAATTAACTCCGATAAAAACAGACATTTCCCTGAAATAAACCAACGGACATGCAGATGACATAAAAACTACACAGTAATTGTCATGAAACTGAAGTGCCATTAGATTTTGACCGAAGCTGCTGACACCTGAAAGTGCCATTTGGGGCGGGAAATAATGGTATCAGTTATACTGTCCTCGCTGATATATAATGCATGCACCCCTACATTAAACTACACCTAACCAACATTTTGACAGCACTGAAGTTGAACAATTTCTAACCTGGACATTGGGTTTACAAAATCATCAAATGCAACCACCGAGTTTTTTTAAACCTAAAAAAACAGTGAGGAATGGAGAAACTTTTAAAATCATTCTTTGGTGGATGCATTGATTTATATATATGGGTGGATGACACCATAATCCTCAAACACTATTTTTTTTAATTCAATGAATCAAAGGGGCAGGGGTGTGCCATAACTTTTCACCAACTGCAGACCAAACTATAAATTTCTGTTCTGAGTAGGAAAAATGTTGTGGGGTTGATGTTTGATGGCTAAAATGGCCAATATCAAGATCAAAATTTGATTGTTTCAAGTTTTTAGGACTGAAAATAAAGCCGATTAGTCAGACTTGGAGGGTTGAGAAGTTATGTTCTGGGGTTTAAATTTTTTCAGAGTCAACCCCAGAACTAGTTCTCGGGTCGGGTCTTTAACCACAGAATGTTCGGGTGTTGTGAAGTTTACAGAACGCCCTTGCAATGGGCCTAAATTGATGGTTTGAAATGTGAATGAGAGTTTTATGGCAATAAACAGGTTTTTTCTGAATATCAGCACAAGATACAATCGTAAATTTTATATCGGCATGAATGAGTGTTTCTCATCATACTGGTGCACCTAAGTTTAAATTGAATCAGGAAGAAACCGCATGTTTAGCTGAAATTCCATGTGCTTATGTCAATCTCAGATTTGATAAATCTTGCATGCCATAACAGATTAGCGAAATCTCAGTGAGCAAGCCTATCTTAAGTCATTCGTAAGTCAACACTGGGAAAGGTTGAGTGCAATACATTCAGGTCCTACCGTTCAACAGCATCATCAATCCCAGTCTATTTTTTGACCAATTACAGGTATGTCGGAATTGACAGTACCCTGTGGTAGATAATGGATATATCAGGAAATGTTCTTATCCACAACAAAGTTCACTTACAGAAATGGTTACCAGGCCCTGCGTAATGGTGCTGTACATAAGCCGCTGTGAGTCCTGGGTTAATCCCAACCTGGAAACAAAGACAAGAATTTATCAACTGACAGAATACAGCATAAAACATGCACAGTTGTTAATCAGTGTGACATGGAGAACCATTACCATTTTGTGCTGATGTGTCACAATTTTCATCTTAAAGTTGCAGATCTTTCATGGTCAGAATTTGGTCATGTAGAATCTATTGCCCAACACATCTAGGAGTAATAAAAAAGATTGATGATGAGCCTAGTATCACACAAAATGTGAGGGTAAATGAGACCACAAAGCCATACCCAAACATCCACATTGGCCAACCTAACATGTACAGAGGTCCATTTATATCCATACAAAATTGTCTGCTCTGTGACCACTAGTTTGACCAGGGTCAGCACTTTGAGTGTCTGACATGCATACATCCCCTGTGCACACGACGAGAGTACCACCCAGAAAACTTGACCTCAGTTACTCCAGGCATTGTAGAGTTACTAAAGAGATTAGCAAAAAGATTAGGTGGACTAACCCTGTAATCTTCATTTTCTTCTCTAAATCATTACAAGCTCTGATGGTCATGCTATAAACATAGTTGTGAGGTTATATTCTGACTTATATCTTGAATTCATTACATTTCTCATTTTACCACTGGTTCACCTTTGCCTGGTCTACTAAGCTCACTGTGGGTATAGTAGACAAGACTAGGTTCACTTGGGTATTTCAGCTACACTACGATGATCTGATGTATCCACCAATAGTCATGCATAGGTCAGCTTAGTGAGCTACTTAGCACTACATGATGACCTGAAATGGAACTCTGCTATGCTTCCTTCCAGCTTTCCAACAGTATACATATTACATTTACGTACCAAGTATGTCATTCAAGCAACTTACTAACACTCACAAGATCTTGACAATCCACACTACATGAATCATTATATACGTATACATCTATCTGGGCCTTTAGCCTAATGTATGTCTGTCCGTCTACCAAACTTGCATAAATATTTCCTAACAATATTTCAAACGGCCATATAGACAGCCATATAATTTGGAGAGCCACTGCCCCACTTTTGCAGACTGAATTGCATACACAGTACAATGCTAAATGTAGGCCTGCCATGTACATATGAACAACTCCTATTTCATCACGCATTGAAAAGCAGATTAGAAATCCCCATGAAGAGCGGCTAGCTGCTGCTAGCTAGACATCTCATTATACATGTGTGTATGATAACAACGCACTTCATAATTGATTTACTTTCATCATTTCATAGATTTTTGCTGCTCTGTACATATGCGTACTGCTGATAGCACAGCACAATGTAAGCATAGCAAGCAGGCACAAACTAAACATTGTACTATTATCACAGCATAGGCAGCTGCATGTATTTGAAGCCATATTCCTCACTCAAACCTGTGGTTAATTTTTTGTACAGTTTACAGCAGTTTCAGGTCCATAGCAGAAAGATTGTGTAGGGTATATTTCAAGAGACTATGATTATTCATCACCATATGCAGAGATATATGCAGGTTCCCTCAATATAGAGCATTGATACATCACTCACAGCTAGAAAAAAATCAGGCAGCCCCTAAGCTAAGCCATCAATTCATTTTCGTCACTATCACTTATACTACCAGTGCTACATCTGCAGTGCAATACATGCAGTGACAGTTTCTTTGTTTGAGAACAAGTCCTTAGAGAACAATGGGCCGAGGCCCCATTGTTTTGCCCTACATTATACTAGTCAAGATAGGAAACTCGTATTGTGGCCTATACATGCATCGTCACAAAGCCAATGCTGATAGTTGAGAGCATTTTCAATTTATAACTAGGCTGACAAGTCAAACAAAAAGCTAGCAATAAAATTTGCAATGAGCTGATGATTAGGACAAAAAGCTAGTTAGGGTGCAGCTGAAAAACTCATGGACAAGTCATATGAGAGTCAGCACACAGGATATTGTTATATATCTGATTATTCACAAAATGTGAACATTTTTTACGTATTATTGTTTTTGTGTTAAAAAATGATTCGTGAGTGACTATTATTAAATGACTGCCATGCTACCGTCAACAAATTTCTTAACACTGTCAGCATTGCTGTTGAAATCATAACTCACAACACACATTCCTGTATCAACACAAACCAGTACTTGAAAATCTCTTACAAACATAGCAAATTGTAATGTATGTTGTAGCTATGGCTAGGATGACAAATCACGAGAAATTTTAATTCGTTTCCCAACCTACTCTACTAACAGCAACATTCATGTATATTAGAGTTTAGGCATTACTTGAAGCTTGATCTAGATAAGAATGCCATTAGGCACATACATGTATATCATTATTCATGGCTTTGTGACGAGTTGTACCTGTGCTATTAGACAGGCCGTCATTATAATGGAGAGCTGGGAAATGCATGATTTGGTTCATTGAAGCTTATAAGCATGCGTTCACTTGTGAATGTGTTCATGTTAAGTGTTCTACGAGCTATGCCTATGGAACGCAACAATCACATGGTGGGATAATTGCTGATTGACTAGGATGTTTTATCTATGAATGTACTCCATGACTTGTGAGTGTTGCATCCGAGTAAACGAGGCTTGGTGGCTGATGATAACCATCAACTTGAGCTTAGGTTTTGGCGCTTCACTGACATTCAAACATAAGCAGGCACTCAAGAACATTATGGCAGTCTGATATCCAAATCATTTCCCTTATGTCACACGGTGTTGGTCAAACGTAGAATGACTATTTTGTTCCGAAGGTAGTTTTGGCAGACTTTCCATTCCACTCAAACTATGCATGTATTTCTCGTTTTACTTTTCATCTGGCTGGCCTACCCAGACCTTAGACTGAACTGGGATAGGATTACTAGGAATGAGAGTATAAAAGAACGCCTTACACCTAAAACTCCCTGACCCTCCCACTCCAGTGCAATCAGGAATAACTTTCACAAACAAACCACACTTAAGTGTTCAAGCAACAAAGGCCTCTAGGAAACAAACAATTAAGTCAAAAAGTACACGCAACATTGGAGTACTATCTGCCTGATATTATCGGATATGAACCATCTGGTTTGTTTTGATTTGGAGGATGTTTCACAAACTTTGTCTGGCTTTACTCATCACGGTACACAAACTGAAGGCTTGGATTCAGTGCAGAAATCTTCCTCAGATTATTTTGAACAAAATCGTCTACTCGAAACAAACCCGGCGGAGAACATCCCTGTAGCCTAACTACAAAACTGGATAATGATCGATGTTACCCAGCCAAACCCTTTGATATGCCCTGTACTCTCCCATTCACTAGATTCCACACACACACACAAACCCTTCTAGCTTACTAGCTGCCACAAACAACCAATCCCAAACGCAAGGTTTTCTTATTCATTTACTACATAACACACACAAACAGTCATTTCAATTTGCGAATCACCAGATCAGATACGTAGACATAACAAAAGGCAAATGGCAGACTAGTAAACTAAACTCACTATCAGTATGTCGAGATCTTCTCGTATGTGATCTGGTAAGACTCTGGTCAGTACTTCCTCTTCTGTCGTACCTGTAATCAAGTCACTAGTGAGAAAAAACTTCAGCGCATACAAAAATCAAACACAGAAAACAATACAATAATACCTATTCTGAAGGCATATGCTAAACCTGTGTGAGACTTTTTAGAGTAGGCTGCAAAAATCAGTGTGATCATCAATGGACAGCGGATACTCCTTAGTTAGAGAAAGGTGGAGATGGTTATACCAGTGACATTTGGGTCTAAAGTTGTTCAAGAACACAGTGGGAATATCTTGCAATAACTAGGTGGAATCTGGGCCAGAGGCACACGGAAGAGATTGCGTAATAACAATAAATCACTGTACTGAGTATAAAAGTACATTTACAGTACATCATTGCGACAGGAATTCACTGGGGGCCTGTGACTCCTTTGGGAATTCATGCTGTGATGAGCCCGGGCCTATCCATGTCTTGCCAAATTGCAGTAGGCTAGGCTACCAATGTCACAACCATGTTTGTGAGGCATTCCCAAAATTCCAGTCAACAGGTATCTCTTGAACGCTTATCAAGCTCTTTACGAAAAGACACACCAGCACATGCCTAGCATGCCTTGCTACTACATTTAACGCTACATTACATTCTAACCAATGTGCACTACCAGTAGAACAAAACTACACAATAATTCACAAAAAAATGTATCAAAACCAGGAGTGAGGAGTTTGAAGCATGATATCATCAAACAATACAATGCTGATGCAAATTATGCCACAAAATCCGACGTCATGCAAACTAAGACATAAACACAGCCTAATACCTTTGAACCTGTCTCGCTTCTTTTTCTGTACTGGCATATGATCAGGTATCTGAGATTGAGAAGCACCATTGTTAGCCGCTGAGGCTGCCACCGCTGCAGCAGCCGAAGCTGGGTCTGCAGGAGGCAGCGCTGGCTCCGCCTTGACTTTCTTAGCTTTAGGTGCGGCTGGTTTACGAGGGTTCCCCCGCTTTACTTTTTCTAAGGAAGGCGTAGTTACCCCCAGCGGAGTGTAAAATCCAGTCTCTGATTTAGTGAGTACAGGTGGAAAGTCATTAACTAAGTCTTCAGCTACAGGTGCTGGTTGAGGCGGAGGCGCTGCCTGAGGTACAAAACTCGCTTCCGGAACTTCCTGCTTCACATAGCTGTAAAAGAGGCAGAATAAACAATGCTAGTCTGTGGCTGAAATTTAAAAATTGACATAAAGAAATGAAATTGTGGCAGCAAGAATGCACCATAATGGTTTCTGTTTCACGGCTGTGGGTGATGATACTTGAACCCCATATAAGTAGCCTACACTATATCTTCAAAGCGCTTTCCACAGTTTAGACCACGGTCCAACTCCTAAATCTAGCACTACTCGTCCTGCTGTGAAGAGTGCCAAGGATACAAGCTGAATAGTAACAGTATAGTTGAACACACAACATGCAGTTAAACAAAACTGTGAAGAGATAGTGCTGGGACCTGGTGTTTATTACATGTTATCAAATTCTATAGGCCTACAGTATCGTGATAGCTCACTGCTCACAAGCTCACTGCTCACAAGCTCACTGTACTACTCACTGATTGAACTGTTGAGGTTGATTACTCAGTTCCACTTTAGGATTGACGTGCATTGTTTGTACAGCAGCTGCCATCCCTGCTATAGTTCACTGTGTCTTAAAGCAGCGACTTGAGGCAGCGGATAAGCCGTGCTGACCAGCTCAGCTGAACCTCGTCAGTCTATCAGTTGTTATGCCACTGCTCCAGTTATGTTGATGCCCAGCCTCTCGCAGCTATAGAAATACATCAGCAGCTGAAAAGATATAACAAAGGCACAATTGATTATTTCATGCCATGTCGAACTAAAGATTTATAGAGTAACTTCAGCACTCCCACTCCCGACTGCCTATAACCATGTAAGCCTACTCATAGGACTAGGTTACTGCTCTCACTGTGTGGAGTAGTCCTATGCCTGTACTACATTATGGTAGGTATGTTCTGTAGAGGCTTTTCATTCAAACCATTTTAATGATAAAGAGCTAAAAAAAACTCAGCTCACTTGGTGAGCCTAGGCAAATCTACTCAATAATGATTGAGAATCAACATCTCCAACCACCAGCACCAGTGGCCACTCTCATTCAGCTTTTTTTTTCTGACTCAAACATCAAAGCAAGCCCTCACACAGTGACATATATTAAAAGAGTGACAGAGCAGTCATTGGATGACTTAAGTTTAATTAAGTAGTGGTAGCAGACTGCTCCTCAGCTCAGTCCATCCTCCTGGGAGTTGTGAGTGAACTGAGGAGCAGTCAGTCTAGCCTAGCTAGCCTAGGGTCATAGACAGACCCTGCTCTCTTCTTGAGTGAATCAGTTACTCTGTTCTACCAGGTCAACCTAGATATCACTAGTTGTGCTCTCTTTCCCATGATTTACGTTTTGATCAAAAAAAGTTAAGTGGAACTAATTTATGTTTTGAGAAGACATGGCAGGTGACAGATAGATGAGATTGTTGTGAGCCTCATACTAGTATCATAATACTGAGTTGACCCAGCCAAACCAAACTAACTACACCATCATACCATATACCAGCACACAGTGACAATGGGACAACCAGGACAGATTCAATTCAAACTTTGCTGGACAAACCTACTACTTATTAGAAGTCTAAGTTTATGAACATCAAAAACAGCCAAATAATGGAAAAAAGATTCAGAACCCTTACCTTGCTTTGTTCAGTCAGCTGAGAAAGCTTGGCATAGATCTCTCAGAGGCAGTTGTCAATGAATCAAACAAAATGATCTGATTGGTCAATATCATCTTATGAGCCAATCACAATGCAGCCTCACAACGAGACCTCTATGGCTGCCTCCTGTGGAATGGGATTTTGTGTGTTTGCAGAAATTATGTGGAGCTAGTTTCAGATTATGAGACGCACCTGGCACACTGGGCTCTTTCAGAAGTTTGTAGATGCATGGCCAGGGAAGAGGAAACTAGGTGTTTACAGATATCTTCCGATTTTCTTTTGTATGGGAGCTGCTCTTGAGTTTGTAATGATCAAGTGGAAAGTTGGTGAAGTTAATTTCTGTAAGTTTTGAAAAGACAACTCCCTATACTCTTCAGTGTTTTTATGAGGAAACAATTTCTACTCAAGGGGTTAACCTCCTTGTTCTAAACTAAAATTTGGTTAACTACATGTATGTGTAAACAGTGGAATG
>ERZ1740059.1332-NODE-1332-length-12468-cov-7.311125_pt1 | contig 12468 bp, 8 predicted proteins | sample MGYA00581744_ERZ1740059 | MGnify/ENA primary metagenome ERZ1740059 (study PRJEB43018, sample SAMN04849738) | marine metagenome | isolation source: floating plastic debris | place: Pacific Ocean | collected 2008-08-28 | study: EMG produced TPA metagenomics... | reverse complement strand
CGCGGACACAATATTGAACAAAACAGGTACGCTGCACACTCATCTCTGTGGCTACAGGCTCTCTGTTTCCCTCAGCGAACCCGAGAGCCTGTAGCCTGTAGCCTGTATAAGAGCGACTTTTTCACTGTTAGCTATTGAAAAATATTTGCAATAGCTTAAAAAGGATCATATATTAACTGTGAAGAATATACAGATCTGATTACTTTGTAAGCATGATTCAGGGGACACCTTACCTAAATTTACAGGTAGGAAAGTTGATACTTCCTAATAGGAATTATTACAGACTATTTATGTGTAACGAGATTGGCACGGCTTTCGTATGGAGGTAGCCCTGTTTATGGCAGCGTGTCAGTCTTGTCAGCCCCCTACAATTTCGTCTTTTGGAGATTTTGGATTGATGCTCCCCACGTTAAAGAAAGGTCTTTTTATTGGTTTAGCGCTAAGTCTAGCGATTCCCGCCCGCGCTGAGGCGATCGAGTTTAATTTTGACTGGACCGGGCAAATCGCCGGGTTTGGAGTTTCAGGGTCATTTGGCTACGACGAGACCCAAAGCTACTCCGATGGAATTGTCAGAACCGATGATTTAGACTTCCTCAATATTTCCTTCTTTGCCCCGGATGGAACTCTGCTGGAGACCTACACTGACAATCACCTCGACCCTGGAGTCAACTTTAATTTTGATACCAGCACTCAAGAGATTCTCCAAGCCGGCAGCTACAACGAGCCCACCGGTCTTAACCTGGGTGCGCCTAACTTTGATCGCGAAAGTGGGAACGATCCGGCGCTTGCCAGTGGCTTGAGTTTTTGGTCAAAGCCACCGCGCAGCAGTACGCCTCACCTACACATCGATGACTGGGCAGACACATTTGGAATACCCGCAGGGTTTTCTCCCCACGAGGACGTGTCTTTTCCTACTAGAACTACACAGGAGCTGGTTGACACAAGTCGGGTCGGGGCTGCTTATCTGCCGCCTAATGGTCAGACAGCTGTACCTTTGAATGAAACTGGACAGTTTGCTCGGGTTACAGCTGTACCGGAGCCTACTTCTGTCTTGGGCTTGCTTGGTATCGGCACACTAGTCGCTGGTTTGAAGCGTCGGCAAAGGTCTCATCAGGCAGAGGCCACGAAAGCCTAAATTGCTTAAACAGGCTTTTCGCCACTGCTAGCCAGATCCTCATACAGAGCCTATGTTCTTAGGCTCTTTTTTTGTTTTTCAGTTTTGAAAATACAGTCTGACGCACATAGCTACCGAGTCTACTTCTAAGTTTTCAACTTCTACAAGTTCCATGATTTGCGATCGCAAAATCAAACTCTCTATCAAGACCCACACATTGAATTAAGCAGCCGACGGCTTCACCCTTAAACGGGAGCAATCGGTTCGGTTATCCATCAAGTCTATTCGCGACATTTACTGTTTATCTTTCTAAGTAATCGAAAAGTCCATCCTACAAAGAAAAAACTCCGGCTGACGAAGAAAACAAATTCATTTAATCAGTACCATGGCTTTGCCCCTGTTCTAAATCCGTCTGGTGCGTACGTTTATTCTTCTCTGGCTAGGGCAGATTGCCTCTTCTGTTGGTAGTCACATGACCTACTTTGCACTAACGCTTTGGGTGTGGCAGCAAACTGAGTCGGCAACAGCCGTAGCTTTAATTTTATTTTTTTATCAGCTGCCGCAAATTGCGATCGCACTGTTCTCTGGTCTCCTTATCGACCGCGTCTCTCGCAAGACATTGCTAGTTCTCAGCGATACCGGCTCCGCCTGCTGCACCATTTCCGTTGGCATTCTTGCCATTATCCAAACGCTAGAGGTGTGGCACTTGTATGTGATTGCCGCTGTTATTGGCTCGTTTGGCCATATTCAATCTCTCACTTACACTACAATTATACCGATGCTGGTCCCCCCGGAACACCATGTGCAAGCCACTGGCCTGGGGGCTATGGGGGGCTATAGTACCAGTATTTTTGCACCGGCTCTAGCTGGTGTGCTGTATCCACTGATTGGGTTATTTGGGATTACAGCGATTGATATGGGGACATTTGCGATCGCAGTACTCACCCTGCTGCTAATCTCCATTCCCAACAACAACCCTGCCGACGCAGTAAGCAAAACAACAGACGCCGACACATCTCTATGGCAAACCATTACCTTTGGCTTTCGCTACATTTTCAATCACCTACAGCTGCGGGCCATGATGATTGTTTTCTCCTGTTTTGTTTTTCTAGATCAAATTACAGAAACCATCTATCAGCCAATGATTTTGGCCCGTACCGGTAGCAATACCCAGTTGTTAGGTACATTGGTAGCCATCACAGGAGTTGGCGGTCTCATAGGCGGCGCTATTTTGACCGCTACGGGCGGTTTTCGTAACCCTAAACAGAGCCTGCTTATCGGTATGCTCAGCGTTGGTCTTGGCAAACTTATCTTTGGTCTCGGCCAGGGGTCAGTTGTTTGGACCAGTGCCCGTCTGGGTGCGTCCATCAGCGAACCGATGATTTTTAGCACCTACACAGCCTGCTGGTATGCTATCGTGCCTGTCCACATTCAGGGACGTGCCTTTGCGGCAGATCACCTAATCGGCTTGAGCGTCGGAGCCTTGGCTAGCCTGGTGGCTGGACCGCTGGCAGACTATGTGTTTGAACCAGCCGCTCAGTTGATCAACATTGACTCTGTTTTCAACCCCGGCGCTGGCATAACCCTACTGTATTGTCTGACGGCTTTAGGTATTTTTGCCGTAGGCATCATGGGTAGAACTCAGCTGCCATCACTCCCTAGTCTCAGACAAGATACGAATACAACAGACATAAACCCATAGGAAAATCTATCAGGGTATCGTACAAATCCAGGAAAATTTAGCTAGCTGGTCGTGGGGCACATTTAGCCAAAGCTTTGATGTTGACAGCCTATTAGTATAATGAAAAAAATTCCCATTAAATAGTAGATTAGCATTGCTGAGGTCCATGACATCGCAACCACGGTCAACTCAACTGCGTGATTGGCTTGTACCCGGCAGTCCAAGCGATCCACAGCTGTTGCATGCGGAGGCATCTGACCACATTTTGGTCTGTCCGCCAGATGTGGGCCAGGGCTATGTGCAGGAAATCCCCCTGAGGCACGATCTGATCCTGGTCATTCTTGACTACACGCTGCATCGGGATATTGTCATCGATGCGGTGGGAACGGGCGATCGCATTGAATTTGAATTTCACCTGGCGGGTCCCTACGCTGGCTACAGTTTGAGTATCCCAAGCATTAAGCTCAGCCAGTTGGGCATTAAGCGATCTCAAAAGCGCTTCTTTAAGGTGGAGGTTTTCTTTAAGCAGCCATCCCTGACTGACTACGCGCAGTTTTTTATAGAGCGCCTTTCACCCCAGGCTCGGGCCACGGCTGAACAGATTTTGCAGTCAATCTATCGGTATCAGGATGGTGGTTCCAGCTCTTCGATCGATCAGATGGTCAGTCGAATTTTTACCCCTGACCGTCCTCAAAACGCCTTAGCACCCTTGGCGAGCCCAAGCATCGATCAAATTTTGACCGATGGCATCCATGCAGAGACCTTTCACCTGAACTATGCCACCCACAGTCCCATGACTCCGGCCATGCGATCGCACATCGAACAGATTTTGAGCTGCCCCTATCGAGGCAAAACTCGACGGACCTACCTAGAAGACAGAGCGCTACAGCTGGTTGACCTGCGTCTGGATGCGATTCTCCACACCCCCTGCAATACCTCTAACCTGCGCTGTGTTTCCCAGGCTGCCGCTATTTTGAGAGAACAGCTGGTTGAGCCCCCCACCTTGGAGGCCCTGGCCCGACAGGTGGGCACCAACCGACTGACGCTGACCCAAGGGTTTCACACTCTGTATGGCACCTCGCCCTTTGGCTATTTACGGGACCTACGGCTGATGCAGGCTCGCCGTCTGCTGATGACATCAGAAATGTCCATTACAGACATTGCCGCCGCCGTGGGCTACACCAGTCGCAGCCGATTTGCCACCGCCTTTCGTCAAAAAACCGGCATTAATCCCAAAGCATTTCAGCTGCGCGCCTGGCAAACGGCTGGTTAGTCTGTACTCCCATCACCGCTACAGAAAGAATTGCATTTGGGGCGCAAAATATCTAGAAAGCTACGGATGGTTTCCGTAGACTAATTGATAATTATTTGCTTTAAGCCCGGTTAGTTTAGCTACGTCCCGCTCACCCCCTGAGCGGGATCCGATAGCGGTGTGAGGAAAACGATGAAACGTTCACTAGAAAAATTAAATCTGTTTGCTTTGTTGATATTAGTGGGAGGGCCGTTTGCGATTGGCGAAACGGCATTAGCGCAGCCCTTACCCCAGCCATCTGTCATCCATCAAATTGCCCAAACATCCCCAGCCCAAATCACAGACATCCAGCTCGAAGCAACCGAGTCGGGGCTGCAGGTATTGTTGGTCAGCCCAGACGAATTTGCCCCATCGACAACAACCATCTCGGGCAATGCCCTGGTTACAGAGATTTCTAATGCCCGACTGTCATTACCAGAAAGTGACAATTTTCTAGCGTCTAACCCGACAGCAGCGATTGCCTTAATCCAGGTGACGGCCCTATCGGGAGACCGGGTACAAATAGCAATCACGGGAATAGAAGCCGTACCGACAGCAACCGTATCGTCAGCCTCATCGGGTTTAGTGCTCAGTGTAATGCCAGGGGATTCCCCGGTGGGTGAGGAGCCCCTAAGACTTGTCGTTACGGGAGAAGAGGACGGTGACTATGTGGAACCTAACAGCACTACAGCAACGCGCACCGATACGCCGTTGATTAAAGTGCCCCAGTCCATTCAGGTGATTCCTGAAGCGGTGCTAGAAGACCAGCAGGTGATTCGTTTGAATGATGCGTTGCGCAATGTCCCTGGCGTGGTTCAGAGCAACACCTTTGGCAACAGTGGAGACAACTTTTCCATTCGCGGATTTGAGCAGGCGACAATTTTACGCAACGGGCTGCGAACCACAGCGGGTAATTTAAACGGCGGCTTCCGAGAAACTGCCAATCTGGAGCAGGTAGAAGTCCTGCGCGGTCCGGCTTCTATCTTATATGGCAACATTGAACCCGGCGGTTTGGTGAATGTCACTACCAAGCAGCCCCTGGATACCCAGTTCGGCGAGTTTACTGCCCAGGTGGGCAGCTATGGCTTTTTACGACCAACGGTGGACGTGACCGGCCCGGTGAATGAATCCGGCACTGTCCGCTATCGATTAAATGCCGCCTTTGAGCGCTCCGATGGCTTTCGTGACTTTGAAACCGATGTGGAACGTACATTTGTGGCCCCGGTGATTGCCTTTGACATTGGCGATCGCACCGATCTCACCCTGGAACTAGAATATCTCGACGATGAACGCCCGTTTGATCGCGGCATCCCAGCCTTGGGTGACGAAGTGGCCGATGTAGACCGCGACACCATTATTGGCGAACCGACGGACTTTGCCCGCACCGAAAATACGAGTCTGGGCTACAGCTTGGAACATCGCTTTAGCGACAATTGGACATTACGCAACAATTTTCGCTATCAAAATATCAATTTGAATACCCGTCGCACCGAGCTGAGTCAGGCCCTCGGAGGCTTAGATCCCACAACGGGAACTATTGCCCGCGCCTTTATTGCCAATGATAATAATCTGAAAATCTATGAAGCCCAGACGGATATTCAGGGGAAATTTTCCACCGGCTCCATAAATCACACCCTCCTGGCTGGTGTTGATCTGTTTTTTGCAGAATCGGATATTAATACCACCACCCAGTTTGCCACTCCCGTCAATTTGTTTGATCCACAAATTGGCCTCATTCCTGAGCCAGAATTACCCTTAGACTTGACCATTAATGATTCCACTAGCGATCTCAATCGGGTGGGACTGCTGCTGCAGGATCAAATTGAACTGTCACCGCAGCTAAATCTGCTAGTGGGCGGTCGGGTTGACTTTTTTGAACAAAACAATTCCTCAGAGGCGATTTTTATTCCTAGGCTGTTGAATATTCCAGCCCAGGACGGCGACCAGTCAGAGACAGCCTTTACCCCTCGGGTGGGAATTGTCTATCAGCCCATTGAAGAGGTAGCCTTTTACTCTAGCTACAGTCGTTCGTTTCAGCCCAATGCCCTGACCGCAACAACTATTAACGGTGACTTTCTTGACCCAGAAGAAGGGGAACAGTTTGAGGTGGGTGTGAAGACCAGTTTCTTTGATGATCGTCTGGCGGCAACGCTATCTTTATTTGACATTACCCAAACCAATGTTGCGGCCACCGACCCAAATAATGGCAATTTTGTGGTGCCTATTGGTGAACAATCCAGTCGAGGCATTGAGCTGGATGTCACCGGAGAGATTTTACCCGGCTGGAATATTCTGGGGGGAATTAGTTTGTTAGAGGCTGAAATTGAAGAAAGTGCCAGTTTCCCAGATGGGGCAACACCACGAAATGTACCGGACACCTCAGCGAGTCTGTGGTCTACCTATGAGATTCAGTCGGGGGATTTGGCTGGACTAGGCTTTGGGGTGGGTCTTTACTACGTCGATGAGCGGCCGGGAGATGATGCCAACACTTTTACCCTGGACGACTATCTCCGCACCGATGCCGCTGTTTACTATCGTCAGGACAATTTTCGCGTCGGGTTAAACCTGCGTAATCTGTTTGACATTAACTACTTTGAAAGCAGTGGCGATCGCCGGGGGGCGATTCCAGGGGAGCCCTTCACGATTGTTGGTAGTCTTTCGTTAACATTTTGATGGGTGAACAAAGGATGAATCTGCGTGTTGGAGTCAAACCCGCCCTACTATTTGCGATCGCATGGGTGGCCGCTGTTGTATTTTCTGCCTGTAGCGGCTCAACGAGACCGACCTATGAGCCGATTCCACCGTCTGAGGGGCGGGTGATGCACCACGGGTTAGGGGAAACGGTTGTGCCTAAAACTCCCCAGCGGGTGATTTTGCTCGGCTCAGTGGTAGATGCCTTGGCGCTGGGCATCAAACCCGTTGGAGCAGGTCTTAGCGGCATTCCGCAACGGGCAAATCAAGGTGAGCTGGTGACAATGCTGCGCGATCGCACCGACGACATCACCATCGTGGGCCACACTCGCAGCCCTAACCTGGAGAAAATAGTCCAGCTAGCGCCCGATCTAATTTTGGTCTCCAAAGACGGGAAAAGCCTCTATCCGCGCCTATCTCAAATTGCCCCCACCGTCTTTATCGACATTGCCCGTGGGGCAGCGGCTTGGCAAGACTATGCCCTAGAGAGCGCGACAGCCATGGGCAAACAGGCTGAAGCCCAAGCCATGCTCCAACTGTATCAACAGCGCCTGAACCAATTTAAACAGGCCATGGGAAATCGTCTTGAGACTACCGTTGTCTCCGTTGCCAGATTTCGTCCTGACCATGTGCGGATTTATCAGCAAAACAGTTTTTCAGGGGCGGTGCTGGCAGAAGCTGGCCTCTTGCGTCCCCAAAGGCAGCAGCGGAACCGGCCCTATGAAACCATTAATTTAGAAAGTCTCTCCACCGTGGATGGCGATGTCTTGTTTTTTATGCAAGACAATCCAGAGAAATCCATCCTCAGCAAAGTCCAGACCCATCCCCTGTGGTCGCAGCTTGATGTGGTCCAGCAGGACCAGATTTATGAAATATCACTGGAGACATGGTTTCTCAATGCCGGCATTGTCAGTGCCCACATGATCTTAAATGACCTGTTTCGCATCCTGGTTCCCAATGGCGATCAGTATGTGATTGACCAGGTGGGTGAGCTATTACTGCCGTGAGCATAACACCCTCAATGCGGACATTTTTGACCATCTGGCTGGGCCAGCTGGGTTCAAATTTGGGCAGCCGGATGACCAGCTTTACCATGACGCTGTGGGCCTGGGACCTGACTCAGCAGGCAACGGCGCTGGCACTGGTGGGCTTTTTTATCCAGCTGCCACAGATGCTGGCAACGCCCTTTACCGGGGTGATTGTCGATCGTTACAGCCGCAAGCAGCTGATGCTGGCAGGGGATGCGGTAGCCGCCCTGTCAACCCTTGTGCTCCTGGGGCTATACACCAACGGCCAGCTGCAGATTTGGCACATCTACGGGGCCGGGGCGATTAATGGCATGTTTGGCCAGCTCCAACAGCTAGCCTACACAGCGTCCATGACCTTGATGGTGCCAGAGCACCACTACAGCCGTGCCTTGAGCCTAAATTTTCTGTCAGCCTATGGAGCCAACATTGTAGGGCCTGCGATCGCAGGAGCCCTGTATCCCCTCGTGGGATTAACCGGTATTTTGCTCGTGGATTTAGGCACGTTTGCGATCGCAGCCCTCGCGCTGTTTTCAGCCACCATTCCCCAGCCCCCGGCCCCCGACACTCCCCTCACGTTACGCAAAGACCTAGCCGTCGGCTTTCATTACCTTGTCCAGCGGCCTGGCATGGTCAGCATTTTAGTCACCGCCGCCCTGTTTCAATTTATCTTTCAAATCACCTCTGCCCTACACGCACCCATGATTTTGGCCCGCAGTGGCGGTTCGGCCCAGGTGCTAGCAACCGTTTATGCTACAGCCGGAATAGGCGGGGTATTGGGAGCCATATTAATAACCACTTGGGGAGGGCCACGACCCCGCATTTATGGCGTGCTGTTAGGCATGATCGGAGCTGGGGTCAGCAGAGCTGGCTTTAGCGTAGGGCACAGCCTGACGCTATGGATGCCCATGCAGTTTTGCTTATCCTTTAATTTCCCCATCATGGGCAGCTCTGGTAATGCCATCTGGCTCAGTAAGGTCCCCCCAGACCTACAGGGAAGAGTGTTTTCCATTAGTTTACTCATCAAAGGACTAATGTCTCCCATGGGAAGACTCGTCGCCGGCCCCCTAGCTGACCGTATCTTTGAACCCGCCATGATGCCCGGTGGGCGGCTCGTCCCCATTTTTGGGACTCTCTTTGGCACCGGTCGCGGTGCCGGCATGGCCACCCTCTGCGGCATCGCCTCCCTAGCCATGACCCTTGTCGGTCTCTGCGGCTTTCTCTATCAGCCGCTACGCACCGTAGAAACAACGCTGCCAGATCACAAAGCCACCCACAGTCAACCTTAACCGCCCAGCCAGCCATCATAGAGGTCAGTATTTTCTCTCCAAGACACAATGGCTACAGTGAGTTTTTACCACTTAAATAGATTGGTTTAAGCTAACTCTAATCTCTGAAGATCAATAGATTTAGTGGCACAGATTTGCCGAGCCAGGAAGCATTTTCAGTATGGTCTTTAAGATCGTTTCCTGTCAGCCCATGGACAAGCACCGTTAAATCTCCTCGGTTGTTTTCCAACCATGGGATCAACTGATCAAATTGGGTTTTATCAAATGCCAGTTGACAGCTCCGGCAAGGATGCGGTCCAATAGGCTTCTGATGGACACGACCTACTTTCACCCCAAACAGTTCTCCAGCTTTCTGGCATATAGAGGAAGCTTCTGCCAAAGAACAGCCATCGAAATAAACATGGGCGTGGTATTGGTCAAAAATGTTAGTGGGTCGTTTAATCATCAGTGAGGAAGTGGCTGAATAAAAATATCTAAAGTACTAGACTGTACTTAGTAAATCACATCAACATTAGGCAGGACGAATGTTACATACCCACCAGTTTCTGTTGGTAGCCTTCCTACTTGATCGTTTTCTGCAAAATCATCCTTCCATCATTATTCTCTATGTGTCGTAGTCTGCGTATTCCATATCCGCCCAGGGCCACTACCAGTCCACAGCTAGCAAATAAGGTCAGCTGTAATGCCATGCCAGCGCCTGCACCTATCCCAAACGTATTTCCGAATAATTGAGCTAACGGTTTGCCAGATTGCATGGCCGGTTCAAACACATGGTCGGCCAGGGGACCTGAGATCGCAGCGCCCAACGGTGTTGCTAACTGCGTCAACAAAAATCGCGTTGCAAACACCCGCCCCTGCACTTCCGGCTCCACTTGAGAACGCCAGATCGCCTGAGCGCAGCTACCGGGAAACGGAGAACAAAATCCGCTGACCAATGCCGTACCCATATGAGTGGTCACCGTTTGTGCCAACGCTAATACGATCAGTCCCACTTTCCAAATGGCACTAAAAATTAACACCCCATGGATGCGTCGTTTGGGTCCCCCCCAAACACTTAGGGTTAGTCCCCCCAACAGCCCGCCAATGCCAAAGAAAGAGAACAGTGTTCCTAAAATGGTGGAGTTACTTCCCAGTCGCGCTAACACCATGGCGGGCAACAGGGTAAAGCAGGCGCTGTTGATAAAGTTACTGATTAGGAAAAAGCTAAGGAGTACTTTGAGGCTAGGACGAGACCACAAATACTGGATGCCAAATGTCAGCTGTTGCCAGATGGGGTCAGTGGTTTTGGGAGATGCTGTTGGCTGGGGAATGGTGACGGTGGTGAGGGATGCGATCGCAACTCCAAACGTCACCAAATCAATCAATAGAATCCCGCTTAGCCCCGTCACCGCATACACCGCCCCAGCAATGGCCGGTGCAACCACATAGCTGCCCGACAGCTGCAATGACTCAAAGGCAGATGCCCGAGCGTAATGTTGTTCTGCCACAATCAGTGACATTGACGCAGAGTGCGCCAGCCCTTGAATATAGCCAAACAGACCATTAACGGCCCCCGAAACATAAAGATGCCAGATCTGTAGATGATCCGTTAGAAACAACGCCAGTAGAACAACAGTAGAAAGTCCGGCGATGGTATCCCCCAACAGCATTAAATATTTCCGATTAAACCGATCTACCCAGATTCCGGCAAAAGGAGAAATCAATAACCTGGGAATTTGAGTCACGACCATAATCAGTGACAGGGGTGTAGCCTGCCCTGTCACTTCCCAAGCCCAAATGGTAATGGCAAAATTGGTCATCTCAGAACCCAGCAGAGAGGCAAATTGACCTAGCCAAATGATCAGAAAAGTTTGCACATGGCCCCCAAAGCTAGTTGCCTCATGCTCAAAACTCAATGGAGAAAGAGCCTACAATTGTAAAACCTTCACCCGGCCGATTTTCAATGTCTCTAGAGCCCTCAGAACTGTCGATATAGTCCACATCAAACAAATTTCGAAAATTAAGGGCTGCTCGCCAGTTATCCCGCCGATAGGAAACAGCGGCATTGGTGAGAAAATAGTCTTCTAGCACAAAGCTATTATCGTTATCACCAAAGCGCTCACTCACATAGTTAATGCCAATACCAAATCCTAGTCCTGCGAAATCCCCCTCTTGGATGTCATAGTTTGTCCACAGATTAACGTTGTGCTCAGGCACACCAAACAGACGATTGTCTTCTAAACCATTATTATCCTCAGTGATATCAGCATCGGTGTAGGCATAGTTAGCAACAATGTCCCAACCGGGTAAGATCTCTCCAATTATATCCAGCTCGATGCCTTGGCTGCGCTGCTCTCCTGTGGTTACCACAAAGTTTTGCCCCGGCAGTGAATTGGGATCGGCTGTGGCCACATTTTGTTTAGTAATGTTGAACAAGGCCAAGTTAGCCAGGAGGCGATCGCCCAATAGCTCGGCTCGCACACCCACTTCAAACTGTTCTCCTTTTTCTGGTTCGAGAATATCACCGTCGCGGTTAGTGCCGGAGTTAGGGCTAAAGGAGGTGCTGTAGCTGGTATAGAGTGAAACGTCGTCAGCCGGTTTATAGACAATTCCCACCCGAGGGGTAAAGGCATCGTCGTTTTGTTCAGAATCGGTATTTATATCAAAACGCTCAGTCTCTTGAGAGACCGCGTCAAAGCGAAGTCCTGCTAATAAGAATAAATTGTCTGACAGTTCAATTTGATCTTGAATATAAAGACCCAGATTATCAGTCCGAGATTTACTGGCTAGCGGCGGCGACTCGTCAAAGCTATCGGGACGGGGCACACCATATACCGGATCAAAGACATTGAACAGCGGCTGTCGGTTAAAGTCAAAACGACGACGGCTTTTACTGTCTTGACGATATAAATCAATCCCGGCTAAAAGAGTATGCTCAATCGAACCCGTGGCAAACTCGCCGACTACATTTGTTTGTAGTTCATAGCTGTCGCTGGGCTGTTCTTTTTGCACCCAAACACGAAACAGATCCCCCGTGGCTTCATTGGTACGAAAAACCACATTTGAAACAAAGTCATTGTCAAAGCTGATAAAACGGAAACTGTTGCGCACCTTCCAGCTGTCGCTAAAGCGATGTTCAAACTGATAGCCCAGCCGCAGGAATTCGTTGGCAGCATCGTCATCGGGTTCGCCGGTAATCCGATCAAAGGGTACATCGGCGACGCGATCTCCAATCGCTGGGATGCCACCAAAATCAGCAGGACGGGTTTCGTCGCTGTACTCTAGTTCAACGGTGAGGTCAGTGCGATCGCTAATGGCCCAGCTCAACACCGGCGCAATAAAGAACCGCTCCACCGGCACATCAAAATCTCGGTGATAGTCCTCATTGCGATATAGAG
>ERZ1740059.1331-NODE-1331-length-12474-cov-4.155971_pt1 | contig 12474 bp, 14 predicted proteins | sample MGYA00581744_ERZ1740059 | MGnify/ENA primary metagenome ERZ1740059 (study PRJEB43018, sample SAMN04849738) | marine metagenome | isolation source: floating plastic debris | place: Pacific Ocean | collected 2008-08-28 | study: EMG produced TPA metagenomics... | reverse complement strand
GAATCAAATTTAGTATGACTACCCATCATCACACGATTGCTGCTCAAGAAGCCATTAATAAACGTCCCTCGCGTCGCAAATTGTTTTTATTAACATGGTTAGCGATATATCCCTCGATCACAATTATTTTGCATTTTTTCGGTAGATATCTCAATTTATTACCTCTACCTCTGCGTACTCTAATTTTGACAGGAGTTTTGGTCTATCTAATGACTTACTGGATAATGCCGAGGCTAATGAAGCTATTTTATAACTGGCTTTGATACGACTTTTTTTTAATTAAATAAAATACTAAACGTAACGGAAATAAACATGAATACAACAACACAATCTAAATTAACAACAGACCAAATCCTCATCGATCAATTAACCAAAAAGTGGATTGATGTCTGGAGTCCTAAAAGTGAATTGTTTACAGGCAAAGGTTTGGAAGACATCTTTGCCACGGGAGAAAATGAAATCTTAGTTTTCGATAATTTCGATAACGGCGTGGTGGTACTCCGCAGCCTACAAGAATATCTGGATACTTGGATACCTGTAATGCAAAATTTTAGCTATTGGTCAATTCAGTTGGAAGATAATTTGGATATTTTAATTGAGGGAGATTTAGCCGTAACTACCTTCTCTTGGGTTGGTGGCGGAAAAACTCAAGACGGAAAAGAAGTAGAAGCTAGGCAATATGGAACTCATACCTGGAAGCGTTTCAACAACCAATGGCGATTGATACGCGAACATTTAACTGTTGGTTAGACCAAAAACGAACAATCAAATTCAATAGATTATAAATCGATCGCGCTGAAAATAACTGACCATAATAAAGATTATGCACCTCTAGCACTCATTGCAGGAATCTGAATTTCTTTAATACAGGTCGATCGCGATAAAGAGAGGATACAATCGATAACGCTTAACAAATCAGATAAAGGAATAGCATTACTTGCGGGTTGTTCGGCTTGCTTTAGATCTTCTAGGACTTCGGGAGTAGCAATATTCCCAGGATTAATGATTGTCACAGCAATGCGATCGCGACGTAGTTCTTACCTTAATGCATGACAAGCTCCACGCAAGCCAAACTTGGATGCAGAATTGGCAACCTCTCTGGCGGGAAAATTGTCCAAACCAGATAACGCCCCCATAAATATTACTTTCGGATTATTGGCTTGGCGCAAGGCAGGTAATAAAGATTTAACCAGACGAATCGGTGCCAAAAGATTTACCGCGATAACATTATCTATGTCTTCATCCGAGCATCGTTCAAAAGAATATTCTTTAGTAAAGGCGTTAGTTTCCCAAGTGCCGCCCATGTATAGCAGCGCATCCAAAGGAGAGTTGCCCACAGCACTATTGACAGTTTCAATTCCTGCTTTGATACTAATGTCTGCTTCAATCCAGTTGCCAAAATAAGCAGGAGAGCGAGAGACAGCGATCAATTCTGTAGTCAGGGGCATAATATGTTTGCTAACCGCAGCACCAACTCCACGACTGGCACCAACCACAACAATTTTTTGAAATTTACGCTTCACGTTTCCAACACCTTAAGCTAGTTTTCTAAAATTTACCAAAGACAAAAGGAGTAAACAAATGACGGCGTTACTGATTTAAAGTATGAAGCTCAAAAGTAAACTGTTCGTAGCTATTAGCTATTAGCCAATCGTGACAAGTTAAGAGATAGCTAAATTAAGTCAAGCACCACACATAGTATTGTTTTTAGTTTAAAACACTACATTTAGATTAAAGAATAAAAAAGTGATTTTATCATCTATTGTTCTACGATTCGTGTAAAACCTCTTACCTCTTACCTCTCACCTAAAAACAATTGACAAACAACACATACCTTTAACTTGTCACCAATAGTTATTAGCCTTTTAATTAATCTGCCTAGTTGTGAAAATTGCAGAATTATACCTCGATTCAGCAATGCCCAATAAATCAAGAAACTGAAATAGCATCCATAACAGAGGGAAATAGAGGAATTGGATATGCGATCGCCCAAAGACTAATAAAATCAAATTATTTTGAATATTGATTGCAATATGTTAACCAAAACTCTCAACGTAAATAGATTTGGTGCGATTAAAACAACGCAGATATTTTTCCCTCTTTTAGAAAAGGCAGACACAGCTAGAGTAATCAATTATTCCAGTGGTTACATATAGTTAAATCGATCTATTGTTTTTTGTTGATTGGTGTTTTGCTGAAAGTGAACAGATTTTAAACGATAAGTAATTAAGTAAAGAATCAAAAATTATGAATAATACAACAGCAGTATCTCAAACATATACTATTGGTGGAGATCTGACAGTCAACCGTCTTGGCTATGGCGCAATGCGTCTTTCAGGACAACCAGGAAACTTCGGAGCATATGCAGACTGGGAAGGGGGAGAACAGCTTTTACGCCGCGCTGTCGAACTGGGAGTAAACTTTATCGATACCGCAGAAGCCTATGGCGCAGGATTCAACGAGAAATTAATCACCTCGGCGTTACATCCATATCAACAAGGCTTAATAATTGCTACTAAGGGAGGAATCAATAAACCCGCACCAGATAAAATTTTGGCTGATGCTTCTCCAGCATTTCTTAGAAGTGGTGTCGAAGGTAGCTTAAAAAGACTTAAGCTAGAGCAAATCGATTTATATCAGCTACATCGCCCCGATCCCAAAGTTCCTTTTGCTGAGTCGATTGGCGCATTAAAAGAACTCAGAGATGAAGGTAAAATTCGCCATCAAGGAATGTCTAACGTAACTGTCGAACAAATTGAATCAGCGCGCCAGATTGTTCCGATTGTATCGGTGCAAAATAAATTTAGTATTAGCGATCGCACTATGTTAGATGTTTTAGATTACTGTAGCGCAAACGATATTGCCTTTATTCCTCATGGTTCATTAGGCGCACATCCCCTTAAACAAGGCGCACCGCTAGCTAAAGCAGAAGGAGCGATCGCAGATATTGCCAAAAACAAAGATGTTAAACCAAATCAAATAGCCTTGGCGTGGTTACTACATTACGCACCCAACATCATCTTAATTCCAGGGACGACTACTATCGCTCACTTAGAAGAAAATATGGCCGCTAGTTCCATTACTCTCACTCTAGAAGAACTCGATCTATTAAACCAGCTTTAAACCAATTCAATTATTATTCATAATTTCGGCTATCAACACTTATTACCTACAATAAAATTAAGATGAAATTTGCTCCTCATATCGGCTTAAGTTCACCAGAAGATTTTATGTTTCCCGCAAGTGCAGGAAACGATCCTATCGACCAAATTAAATTCATTGCCGATCAAGGGTTTGCAGGAATTGAAGATAATTTTCTTAAATTGCGTTCTGTTGAAGTTCAAGAAAAGATTGGCAAGGAATTAGTCAAACACAATCTAGAAATGGGTTGTTTTGTTAATAACTTAATCTTTGATCGCCCTACTTTTGTTAGCGACTCAAAAGAGGCAAGAGAAGACTTGCTGCAACAGCTTAAAGAAACAATCGAGGTAGCCAAACGAGTAGATGGCAAATACACAACTACTCTTTCTGGTGTTTTAGATCCTACTTTAGACAGGGATTACCCAAACAGCCAATATGATTGAAAATCTTAAATACTGTGCTGAATTAGCTGAATCTGCGGGAATAACTTTAGGTCTAGAGGCAATTACAGGTAAATGGTGGCAAGGAACTTTTGTAACCACAATTCCTCATGCTTATTTGATTGTCAAAGCAGTCAACAGCCCCGCAGTTAAACTGGTTTTTGATACTTTTCAGGTACAAATGGAAACTGGCAACATTATCGAAAATATCGATTGCGTTTGGGATGAAATTGCTGTGTTTCAGATTGCTGACGCGCCCCAAAGAACAGAACCAAATAGTGGAGAGATAAACTATCCAGCTATCCTCAAACATATTAAAGCCAAAGGATATGACGGACTAATTGAAATGGAACACTCAGTTTCACAACCTGGCAAATTAGGAGAAGAGAAAGTTCTAGAGATTTACGATGGTTTCAATTTGTTGCCCTAACGATCGAGGGTATATAGCAGCCTGGGATCATTCATGAAAACAACTAATAGGCGATGTGCAACTCTTGACGAGAGAATAACACTTTCAGGCGATTTTGTATAAATCTGTATTTCTGAAACTAAGTGAAATCAACATTTTCAAAAGAGTTGCACAAGGGGTAACTAATAACAAAAGACTAATAACGAAAACAAACTAATCTTGTTAATCCGAACTGACGTTAACTATCAAAATCTGACAAATAAATATTTAATAGGCAACTGAAGTTGAAATATTGAAATAATTATCAACTTCAATTTACCGTTGCTTTTTTATTTTCTAACAAGCCTAAAAAATGCCTATTATCTAACCTATTATCAAACTACTTCTTGGAGGTATAACGATCTCCAATTTCTTAACATCGGTTATGTTGTGCCATGCTAATCTTCCCGACCCATATATTACATTATCAGGCTTGGACTGTAATTCTGTTACTACGAAATTAGAAACTGCCTGTTCTTTTCCAGTATTAACTGCAACTATTACTTCTTCCTCATCTAAAATACGACCAAAGACATAAACCGTTTGGTCAGCATAGAGGGTTTTATAATCTCCTGTGCGTAAAGCTGCATACTTATGGCGTAAAGCAATTAATTCCTTGTAGACTTTTAAAATTTCAACATCCCATTCCTGAGCTTCTGGGAAGACACGACGACAATCTGGATCTTTTCCTCCAGGCAAACCGACTTCATCCCCATAAAAAATGCTCGGCGCACCAGGAAATGTCATCAAGAGAACTGTAGACAACATAAAGCTATCCTTGTCTTTTCCTACAGTAGTAATCATTCGAGGAGTATCGTGACTATCTAACAAATTGAGTTGAGCTAGCTGTATTTCCCAGTCATATAACTTCAACAAAGCGTCAATTCTAATAGCGTATTCCGTACCAGAAATAGGCGGATAGGGGTTTAATTCTCCTTGACAATATTTAGGATCGTAGTTTTCTCCCCCTGCAAAGGCGATAGTTGGCTCAGTAAAACGATAATTCATTACTCCATCAAACTGCGTGCCATCAAGCCAATAGCTAGCATCACCCCAAATCTCTCCTACAATATAAGCATCAGAGTTCACTACTTTAACTCGATCGCGAAATTCTTGCCAAAAACCAGGAGTGTCTACTTCATTGGGTACATCCAACCGCCAGCCATCAATACCTTTGTGTAACCAATATTCGGCAACCTGCATAATGTATTCTTTTACCTGGGGGTTATCGTGATTAAATTCAGGCAAAGCGCGATCGCCAATCCAACCTTCATAATTTGCAGGCTTTTCTCCATCATATGCTGAAACGGGCCAATCATGAATCTTAAGCCAGTCTAACCAAGGGGAATTGGGGCCATTTTCCAAAATATCATTAAAGAAGAAGAAACCACGGCTAGCATGATTAAATACGCCATCTAGCACCACCTTGATATCTTTGTTGTGAGCAGCCTCAATTAAAGCTTCAAAGGCGACATTACCCCCTAACATGGGATCTACCTGATAGTAGTCATGGGTATGATAGCGATGATTGGACGCAGACTGAAAGATAGGAGTAAAGTAAATTGCATTAATCCCCAAATCTTCCAAATAATCTAGCTTGTCAATTACTCCCCAAAGGTTTCCGCCTTTATAGCCTTGATAGGTTGGTGTGGCATCCCACCCTTCATAGGTAGAAGCTTGCCACTGCCCTTTGATAGTAGTAGTACCCCTAGCAAAGCGATCGGGAAATATTTGATAGAAAACGGCGTTTTTGACCCAATCTTTAGTTTTATTCATTTTTATCGGTTATAAGTGGTTGTCTTTATAATGGTGCAATTTGATAGTTCTTAGAACACCAGCTAATATTTAGTTCTAATTTAAAGCTGTTCTCAAAAGCTCATAGCTAATGACTAAATATATTAAAGAGCGATCGCCCGTCCATCATCAACTGTAAAAAGATGGATTTTATTAAGATCTACAGCTAACCAAAGAATATCGCCTATCGCAATTAGTTTATCTGGTGGGACGGATAAGGTGACAGTTGCGTTTATATCAGACACCAAGTGAGCAGAAATATAGGTTTCATTGCCCAATGCTTCTACTAAATCTACCTCAATTTGAATGCTCGATCTACTTTCTTCCGTTAAAGACAAATGTTGAGGACGAATACCCAGAGTAAAAGACTTAGTCTGACTTTGCTGCAAAGCTGATTTCCAAGCTTCTGGTAAATCTAGCTCAAAATCCTGGTGCATCAGCTTTAACGGACTGGCTAATTCTACGGGTAAGAAATTCATTGGCGGAGAGCCAATAAACTCGGCTACAAAACGATTTGCAGGGTAATTATATATTTCTAATGGGGTTGCAATTTGTTGAATTCGTCCGTTATTCATCACCGCGATGCGATCGCCCATTGTCATCGCTTCAGTCTGATCGTGGGTGACATAAATTGTCGTAGTCTGTAACTGTCGCTGGAGTTTAACAATTTGGGCACGGGTTTGAGTGCGTAGTTTGGCATCAAGGTTTGATAGTGGCTCGTCCATTAAAAAAACCTGCGGCTTGCGAGCGATCGCTCGCCCTAGTGCTACTCGCTGTTTTTGCCCCCCTGAAAGTTCTTTGGGTAAACGATACAGTAATGATTCTATTTGTAATAAACTGGCGACATACCGCACTCTATCCCTAATAGACTTTTCTCGCTCGGATATATATTGCAAGCTGCGAGGAAATTTACGAGTTGCCCTTACCAGTAAATTATCAACTGAATTTTTAATCGACCCTTCCTGGTGAGTATTCAATAACTGATTATTTCGTCGTAAACCAAAAGCAATATTATCGTAAATATTAAGATGGGGATATAGAGCGTAATTCTGAAATACCATAGCAATATCCCTAGCCTTGGGAGGAAGATTGTTTACTAAGCGATCGCTTATTTTAATATTGCCCCCTGTCAAATCTTCCAATCCAGCCAGAAGCCTCAACAGAGTGCTTTTTCCACAGCCAGAAGGACCAACCAAAACTAAAAATTCACCATCATCTACCGTAAAATTAATATCTCGCAAAACGCTTACCTGCTTAGATTTAGCTAAATCTTGTGGTTTTGCAGATGAAGATTGATGATTGCGATTACCCTGGGATCGCGCATAGCTTTTATAGACGTTTTCAACTATTACCTGTGCCACTATAAAAACCTAAATAGAGTTAATATTATGAGTTTTGCAAGATCATGTTAGCACTAGGTAACGTCAGTTCGGGTTAACAGGATTAGTTTGTTAGGATAGCCACTGGCAACGAACAAAGCTGTCGCGCTTTTAGCGCAGCCTGGAGGCTGCCGACTTCGCTTCGCGAAGGCAGAGCCTGGAGGCTCTCGCCGAGCATCTGTGATGCTCCCAGAGCAAAGCTCTGGACAGAACAAAGTTCTGTGCTGTCGGAACGTCGGAGACGTTCGCTCCACGCGATTGCTTTTAGAAGATTGAATAATCTTTTAAAAGCTAAAAACTCGCTTGTCCAAGGTGGTTTTTAAGTTGTTTGTGTAGTAAGGCTTTGAGCTTCTACGCCAACTGACGTTAGGTATAGCGATCCTCATTAGTTTCCTCTCAATTAAAAGGTTTCGAGTTTTGCTTTAGTACATTTCGTACTTTAAAAGAGTACAGGGAATTGCGCCATTATAGAGTTTGAGACGCTTAGAAGTTCGTAAACCAACCCGTTTTGATAGCTTCATACTGCCTGTAAAAATATAGGCGGTCCAACCCTTAAATCTTTGTTTGAAGATATCTCCCAAAAGTTTATATAGTTCGCCCAATTCTTCTTCATTGCCCAATCTTACGCCATAAGGAGGATTGCAAATCAAGACTCCTTTATCCGCAGGCGGCTCAACATCAATCAGCTCTTGACGAGCAAATTTAACATAATCTTCTAAGCCCGAATTTTCCGCATTCACAAAAGCCTGACGAATTACTTGTAAATCGCGATCGCTGCCAATAATAGGAACATTTAGCTCGCTTTTTTGCTGCTGTTCGGCTTTTTTAATTAAACTCTGCCACAGCTTATCATCATAATCTAGCCAAGTTTGAAACCCAAAGTCTCGATATAAACCAGGCGCAATATTTAATCCTTTTAAAGCTGCTTCGATGGGTAATGTACCACTACCACACATGGGATCTAAAAATGGCAAGTCTGGTGTCCATTCTGCCATCTCTAAAATTGCCGAAGCCAAGGTTTCCTTCATGGGTGCGGCACCAATAGCAGGACGATATCCGCGACGATGTAAGCTAGAGCCTGAGCTATCTAAACTCAAAATACAGTGCTTTTGATCGATATGGGCATTGATTAGCAAATCGGGATTTTCTGTATCAACACTAGAACGCTTTCCTCCTCTACACTTTTGCCAGTCAGTAATGGCATTTTTAATTTGTAAAGCTGTAAAGTGAGTATGGTTGAGGTTTTTACTTTTTCCCGAACAGGTGACGGCTAATGTCATATCAGGATCGATATATTCATCCCAATCCAGCTTTTGTACATTTTTATAAAGCTCATCTCCCGTAAAGCTTTTAACTCTAGCAATGGGCATCAAAATCCGAAAAGTAGTTCTTGTCCAAAGATTGGCTTTATAAAGTAATGCTTTATCCCCTTTAAAATGAACCCCTGTAAAATCTGGACGAACATCTTTAGCACCAATTCGCTCCAATTCTTGTGCAGCAACTTCTTCCAAACCGCGAGACACCGTAGCAAAGTAATTCTTCATGTAGGGATTTTTTTGAGAGTCAGTTATCTTCTGTGGAGGTTCAACAAAATACCAGTGATTTTACTTATTTTAACCCGAAAGCACAGTCAAGAAAAAATAGGGACTATTGGTCAATAGCCCCTACCCTCGTCACCAATCAATTAGTGCCTAATATAAGTTCAGTAATCTAGATTATCCGCAGGATTATAAACATCGATCGCAGGATTACTTTGAATCTGAATAGTTGAGCCACCAGGATATCCCCGATTATCTCTTGAGTTTTTCAGACGATGGCGTACAACTCTGTTTTGACGAACTCTGCCATTTCCGCCGATGTTTCCCTGAACTCCAGAAGTAACGCTGGCGTTGCCCCGACAAGCACCATCACTACTCATTTCTACGTCATTAGTCCTTTCGGTTGCTTCTCTCGAACCACTAATATTGTATTGAACAGAAACATCTGCCTGTACGCACTGAGCAACAGCAGGAGAGAAAAATAAGCTAGAAGGCAATAAGCTAGATGTCAATGACAATCCTATTGTCCACAGTATTAATTTCATTTTCACTCCTTTCAATTGCAGGTGTTACTAGCAATATTGTTTTGAATAATCTGACTACCAGAAGAAGTTATACGACTAGTAGACTGATGGGAGCTGTGACGACATTTGTAGCTATGTTTATCCCTAATATTGCTTTGCCAGGGCAAACGCCAATAACGCCAAGGAGTCCAATAGCGACGGCGACTAGGTACTCGTACCGTAGTGTCACCAGAATTAACATAAACGCTACCATCGCTGCGAGTAACAGCTTCTACGTTGGGAGTACGAATCTGAATATCTCCAGCCAAAGCTGAATTGTTCGTGGTGATTATTGTGCTGGGGACAACAACACTTACTGCCACGAACCCAATTAATTTTGTTAGTTTCATAGAAACAATCTCAATTTCGGTAATTTCAAATAGCTGTTAGCCATAAGTTATGAAAGCCAATGGCTAACAGCTAAAAGTGAAGCATTCTCAACACCACACTTTCAGCCAGAAATAGCTTAATAACGACGACTGCTGCGAACGCGACGGGTATGACTACGATTAGACTGTTGCGCGTCTTGAACGCAAGTATTGTACTCCCCTACCTGATCGCAATATTGATCGCTACGTTGAACAATACCCGTGCTACCACTATCGCCATAACTATCACGACCATGACGGCTATAATAGCTACCGCGATCACGGTTCTCTGTAAATTGCTGATTGCGTTGGTTAGAATTTTGTACCGAAACGTTGTCGTTACCCGTAACTACTGATTCTTGAACTGATTCTTGAATTAAAGCATTATCTGCTTTGGCAGGAGAAGCCATCAAACCAACAGTAGAGATAGCCAAAAGAGCAAAAACTGCTTGTTTGCTATGGGAAAAAATTTGCATATTCATAGTGTGAAATAGTCTCTAATAAATCAACCTTGTCCAGAAACTAGACGCACCTATAAACGGAGTGTTCCAATTATTTTAAAATTTACCAACATTTTTACGACTGGAAAATTGTTGATTATGAAGATTCAGTAATTTCTATTTACAAAAGATTAACGACAACAAAATGCTGATAAATTTCTGATATTATTTCATTTAGTCCTTATATATTATCGATATATTATCGATAGCCAAAAATGGGTTTAAGAATAGTCAAAAATTTTGACGCAACCTTTACGCTCGATACCGAAGCGCATGAAATTTTATTTCGCTTGCTGACAAATAAGACTTTTACCAACCAGATTAGCCAAAGATTACACGAAGCCGAAATAGTATTTACTGACTTATTGTTCCAACCAGTACCCTACAGCCAGCATACCCCTAAAGGAATGCCCCGCGAGTTTGAACAGTATCACAATAGCGATCGCCACATCATTATCAATGTGCCACCAAACTTCATGTTTCAAGCCAAGATTTTCAAACCAAGCCGTCTCTGTGCTATATATCAAAAGGTTGGATGATTGTTGGTATGTATGAGCTTTTAGTTGGCTTTAGCAAGTTATTAGAGTCAGCTAAAAGCAATCAAATTATTAATTATTGATAGCAAAGAGCAATATTTATGTCCACCCAAACCGAAATTCCTTCTCTTTCTAGTTTGGAGTATTTGCCATACCTAGACGATGCAGGGTGCATCAGCGAAGATGCCCAAGGAAAAATTGGTGTTTATGCCATATTTAATCAAGAAAAAGTAATGCAGTATGTGGGTTATTCCCGCGATGTCTATCTCAGCCTTAAACAGCATCTAATTCGCCAGCCAAAAAACTGCTATTGGGTAAAAATCGAAACCATTACTCGTCCTAGTCGAAAAATTTTAGAAGATATTGCATCAGCTTGGATCAAGGAAAATGGGGCAACTCCCGATGGAAACGACAGTCAAAAAGCTATTTGGACTGAACCAATTAACGCCAATCCTGCTATGACAGAGGAAGAAAAGGCACAATATAATCAGAATGATGAATTAGGACAAATTAAAATACGAAAAAAAGTAGCTAGAAGAGTTGAAGCAGATATTCAGCAACAACTAAGCGATCGCGGTGTTACCATGAATATTCGCTTTAATCCTAAACTAAAAGAAAAAGGTCTATTAGACTTAAAATAAATACGATATCTAGATAATAAAAATATATAAGAGTTAGTTTATTGCTCTTAATTTACTAGCTGAGTTGTTTCTAGATCGATAACCACCTTTATACAATCAAGTATGAAAGCTGTACTACTAAACAACCGCTATCGCATTCTCAAAACTTTAGGTAGAGGAGGATTTGGCGAGACATATCTTACAGAAGATACCCACATGCCTTCAGGACGCAAATGTGTTCTTAAGCAATTGAAACCCATCGTCAAAAATCCTAAAACACCTTTGTGGATGAAAGAGCGGTTTCAGAGAGAGGCAGCAATTCTAGAAGAGTTAGGCGAAGGTAGCGACCAAATTCCTCGGCTTTATGCTTATTTTTCTGAAGATGATAAGTTTTACTTAGTTCAAGAGTGGATTGAAGGTTTAACTTTAGACCAATATTGGTCGCAAGAAGGCAATTTACATCGCGATGAAATCAAACAAATTCTATTGCAGTTGCTACCTGTACTAGATTATGTCCATAGTCGTCGCATCATTCATCGCGATATTAAGCCAGAAAATATTATTTTGCGTCAGGGAGACAACAAGCCCTTTTTGATAGATTTTGGCGCGGTTAAAGAAGCGATCGCCACAGAAATCAATGAAGACTCCAGCAGCAGCTATTCTGCTTCAATTGGCACTCCTGGGTATATGGCTTCCGAACAAGCAGCAGGTCGTCCCATATATTCTAGTGACCTCTACAGCTTAGGATTGACCATGATTTTCTTGCTTACAGGGAAATCTCCCCATGAGTTGGAAACAGACCCCCGCAATGGGGAAATAGTTTGGCTCGAACACGTCCTCAATATCGATCCAAAACTAAAAGCGATAATTAATAAAGCAATCAAATTTCATCCACGAGATCGCTTTACGACTGCTCAAGAAATGTTTGATACTCTCTTAGATGAAGAGCATCAAATAATCAACAACCCAACAGGAGTAACTCTAAACGTCTCCCCTGGAAATCATTATGGCAAAGAAAAATATTCTGAATTAGCCAATCGCCATAATACTGTTGATTTTAAACGTAAAAAACACAAAAAAAGAAGTTTACTGGCTATTTATGGTTTATTTGATCTAGTTGCGATCGCTGTGGCAGGTGGTACATTTG